>Ga0308160_10002598_pt1 | contig 21478 bp, 25 predicted proteins | sample PhyFR1_FD_201036 | JGI IMG/M metagenome (GOLD analysis project Ga0308160, IMG submission 201036) | Phyllosphere microbial communities from UC Gill Tract Community Farm, Albany, California, United States - DLSLF.R1 | ecosystem: Host-associated > Plants > Phyllosphere > Unclassified | place: USA...
CCCTGATCTCTGATGAGCTGCTGATCACTGGAGTAGCTTGAGTCGAATCACCCTGCCAGCCTAGATTCCTCGGTGATCAGGGGTACTAAACAGCATGCCGGCATCCGGTCACGGATGCAAAAGGTTGCTCGCGCCAAACAATAACAACAGCCCGGGCGATCAGCAACCATCACTCATCATTTCGATGATAGCATAGCAAATCCGATCAGATGGCCGTATCTCCTGGTCTTCTGCGACAACGGCAAACCCCCTGACTTCGAGTATTGATCTTCTCGATCTAAAGAATACGACTACACGAATTTCTACGACAACTGGGCGCGACGATATAGAGCGTGTAATTTTGTCTTAGCTACTCTCACAGATCAACGACCAATAACGGCGCAGGAACGTGAGATAGAATCGAGTGATGAAGACTTAAAGCCGTGCCGACAGTCATCCCGGAAGCTGGACCTACAATTGCTCAAGAACAAACACATCTGGATATTATCTCGAGCACGCGGAGAGGAAGATCCCCGCCCAAAGAGACTTGGATTGCACATAATGGACGTCTCACGAAGAGCTCTCAAGCGACAAGAAGATGCCGCAGCCGATGCAGCGGCACAAGCAGAATTCAACGAGAAGAAGTGAGCCACCGCGCTGATCACGCACGAATCTCGGTTGATGAGATATTATCTTTCGTTCAGATGGGTCTGGGTACCAGATGAGAAGGCCGGTTATCTTCCTGGTTGGATTGTAAAGGAAGAGAAAGCGGATCCTGCGCAAGCGTTGAAAGCCATCAAGGGAAAGAATGATGCAGCCGGAGATTACCTGCCATCAATATCCTCAAGGCATGGGAAGGAAGTCTCTCTTGAGGATGCTTCGCTAGTTGGGGATACGGTCGCAGACGTTGTATTGGCGAACGGCGGAGATGTAAGCAGGATTGACCCTTTTCTGAGATTAAGCTTTACTAATACTGATTGATGACTTTGTTGTTTGCAGATCCGCAGTATCCCATCCTTTACGCTATCGAAGATGAATCCACCGAAATTCGATCGAGTGGATGATATCGCCGATTTGACCTTTCTCAACGAGGCCGGGGTGGTACATAATCTTAGACTGCGATATGCTGCAGGAATGATCTACGTGAGTTGATTTTCAGAGTATGGCTTACGTTGCTCACTATCTGATGTATCTGCGGCGTTTTTTGTAGACATACTCAGGGTGAGCACGATAAGGACTTTCGAATGCGAGACGATCCCGGCTAACATTATCGATTGTTCAGCTTGTTTCTAATCTCGATAAACCCGTACAAGGATCTAGGGCTATACACACCTCAAATCGTGGCAGCTTATAGAAAGAAGCGGAGAGACGAAGCTGCACCGCATATTTTTGCCACAGCGGAAAGAGCATGGGTCCAGATGGGAGAAGAGAGGGAGTGCCAGAGCATCTTGATCACGTATGTCTTTCAGGCCGTGCACGGTCTTAACTGTGTGCAGAGCTGACATCTAGAATGAAACAGGGGAGAGTCGGGTGCTGGAAAAACAGAGAATACGAAGAAGGTCATTCAGTATCTCGCTGCTATCGCTCCCTCTTCAGAAGGCGCTCGCCCTAGTCCAGTTGCTCCCAGCTCGCCCGGCGGTCCTTCCATCGCGCCTAGAGTTGGACTGCCACATTCCATGTCGTTCAAGGGCAAAGACGAGCTGGACGTCCTGAAACGGCAAAAGGCGGGGACTTTGGAGGACCAGATTTTGCAAGCGAATCCAATTCTTGAAGCCTTCGGGAATGCGCAAACGTTACGGAACAACAACTCGAGTCGATTCGTTAGTAGCTTCTGCTATAAAGAACTTGATCTGAGCGTATGCTGAGTGGCGGAAACACAGGGCAAATTTATCCGGATCTTGTTCACATCTTCCGGGTCTATCAGTGGGGCTAACGTGGACTGGTACCTGCTTGAGAAAAGCAGAGTCACCTTCCGGTCCATGGGAGAAAGAAATTTCCATGTCTTCTATCAGCTCCTTGGCGCAGGTCGTGCGGAGAAGTCGCTTAGAGGTGAGCCCTCATCCGATAAGTCCAGCGAAATATAGAGCTCTGACTAACCAAGGTCTTTATCGTGCTAGACAAGCTTCTGCTGAGCGATCGTCCGGAGGATTACGAGTATTTGAAACACAGCCGGATGACCATCGATGGGGTTGACGATGCGCTTGAATGGCGGCAACTCAAGGTCAGCCTTGCTTACTATGCCCAAGACTCGACTAGCAGCTAATGCCTCAGCTATCTTTTCCCCCAGGCTGCGCTGGCTACTGTCGGCTTCTCAGCAGATGAACAGTACGAAATTTTCCGCATCATTGCCGTGATTCTGCATATCGGAAACATCGCGACCAAGGGAGACCGATCCGATCAGGCGTACATCACTTCTCTGGAAGTCACCGAGCAAGTTTGTCACCTCCTGGGTGTATCGAGCTCGGACTTTACTCGAGCGGTCCTGAAACCCAAAGTCAAAGCGGGTCGAGAGATCGTCACACAAGCTCGAACCAAGCGCCAAGCGGACGAAGAATTAGGAGCGCTCTGTAAGCACATGTACGAAAAAGTGTTCGGAGGGCTGGTCGAGCGAATCAACAAGGCGCTGGATCGCCCGGCTTTGAAGTCGTAAGCCTGAAGTGACGGTTTAACCCGCAACCGACTTTCGGGATCTGATACAGCTTACGATCTTAGGCTGTTCATCGGTGTGCTGGACATTGCCGGTTTCGAAATTTTCGGTGAGTTACGGTGCACACAGTAAAGTCAATGCACTCACGGTCGCGTTGACACCATCACAGATGTGAATGGCTACGAACAGCTTCTAATCAACTACACAAATGAAAGACTAGTAAGTGGCATTATTGACTCAGGACAAAGCTCCCGTACTGACATCCAATGGCTGTTTTCCAGCAACAAGTAAGCCAGCTACTGATCTCGCTATCGCTTCTGACTTCGTAAGAATGCGAGCCGATTACTCAACTTTATTACAGTACTTCAATCATCACATGTTCATCCTCGAGCAGGAAGAATATGGCCGAGAGAATATCGAGTGGAGCTTTGTCAACTTTGGCCTCGACTTGCAGCCTACAATCGAGCTTATCGAATCAACTCATCCGATCGGTATCTTGTCAACTTTGGATGAGGAGTGTATCATGCCAAAGGCAACGGATATCACGTTCTTGGAAAAGCTGAAAGCAGAATGGGATCCTGCTGGGAAATCTGCTAGCGTTCCGAGGCATGCTGGATCGACTCATTTCCAGTCGACACGGTTCGGCAATGGCTTTGTAGTCAAGCATTATGCAGGTCCCGTCGAATACAGTACGGAAGGATGGCTCGCGAAGAACAAGGATCCAATCAACGACGACGTGGCCGGCTTACTCTCGCGATCTACCGAGCCAGCGATCGCCGCAATGTTTTCTGAGTACGGCGAACAGGCCAATACGAGCTCATTCGTAAATGGCAAACGGGCCAAGCGAGGGGCCTTTCGGACTGCTGCTCAAAAACATCGAGAGCAGTTGACATCGCTGGTTTCACAACTGGGGTCAACTCAGCCTCACTTCGTGCGGTGCATCGTCCCGAATTCGAACAAGAAACCTAGTCAGGTAGATGTGCCTCTGGTTCTCGATCAGTTGCGATGTAACGGTGTTTTGGAAGGTATCCGTATCGCTCGATTGGGATATCCGAACCGACTTCCCTTCGTCGAGTTTCGCCAAAGATATGAAGTGCTCTGCCCCGATGTCATACCTAAAGGATACATGGACGGCAGGAAAGCGTCTCTCAAGATGGCTGATGCCCTCAACCTTTCGCCGGACGTGCATAAGATGGGTTTGACCAAGATATTTTTCAAAGCCGGTGTTCTTGCCGAACTAGAGGAGCGTAGGGATGCTCATCTGTACGACATCTTCGCCCGGTTCCAGTCGACAGCCAGAAAAGCCATCGCTCGACGCAAACTCAAGAAGCTTCTAAACCGAGCTATCGCAATCCGCACTATTCAGAGAAACGCTCGGACGTATAACGAGTTGCGTGATTGGCCTTGGTGGCAACTATTCAACCAGGTCAAACCGCTACTGGCCGCCACACGGGACGACGACAACCTGCAGAAGAAGCGGACAGAGCTTGCGCTTGCCAAGGAGCGGGAAGAGCGTGATGCAGCTGAGAAACTCAAGCTGGCGGAGCTGCAAGCTCGACTTCAGGCGGAGAAGCAGAACATTGAGACATCCCTAGCGGCCGAGAGGCAAACTGCTTTAGAGAAGGATGATCTACTGAAGCGGTCGAAGCAGACCGAGTCTGAACTGCTGGACGAAGTGCAGGCTCTGCAAGGCGACATTGACATGCTTGAGGAGCATCTCGAGGCCGCGGAGGCTGCCAAGTTGGCTGCTGAAGCTCGATCACAGGATCTCCGAGCTGAGTATGATGCCAAAATCAAGCAGAATCAAGACTACTCGCAGCGCGACGCGGAAAACCGGCGAAAATTGGCAGAAGCAACGGAGCAGCTGCTCGTCGTCAGGCAAAGATTGATCGCCATCGAGACTGAAAAGGAAGACTTACGGAGCAAGCTAAAAGAAAGCGGGAAGCTGGTTGAGCGAGCGAAAGACGATCTCGCGAGAAACAAAGAAAAAATGAGCATTTTGGAGGATTCTAGTGATCAGAAAATCAAAGCAGAGAAGGCGAAGAAGTAAGTTTGCAAGGCCGTATTCATCGAGTCAGCAGACCAAGCTGATTTCATACCCATTTCGTAGTATGGAACTTTTGGACCGTCTCGAAAAGGCGATGCGCGAGATGAAAGCCAAAGAAGAACGACTCACGAGCATAACGGTGGCTTCTGCAGACTACGAGACCCTGATCAAGCGAAAAGAGGCAAATTTAGCTGATCTGCAGGTGGCTGTGGACGCTAGTCGAGGTCAATTGGAGGGATTGAAGAAAGCTCTAAGGGATTCCGATCTGACAAATGAGACACTCAAGAAGAATCTGTCAGCGTTGACCACAAGCAACGAAAGGTTGACCGCCAACTCGACACGCGTTCAGCAGGAGCTCGATAGCCTGCGGAAACTCATGTCAGCCAAGCGAGATGAGGACGTTCAAAGGCGAGAAGCTGAAGCCAGTCGAGAGCAAGAGCTGACCCAGCTGAGGAACCAGCTACAAACGTCGATCAAGGAGGATCAAGCTTTCCGTGATATCTCGCATAGGGCTCAACAGTCTCTAGAGAAAGACCTTAAGGATACTCAAGCCGATCTCACAAGGCGGGCTGCGGCTTTGAAGGAATTGGAGACCAAATTGTCGGAAGGGCGCAGCCAGCTTGAGAAGCAGACCGCGCTTCTGAGCTCTTCAGCCAAAGTGACTCGATCACTCGAGGCTGATCTAGCAGAAGTCCGGAAGCGCTTGATCGATCGTAACCGAGAATATGACGCCATTGTGAAAAAGAAAGAGGTGAGTTTGCTCAAGAACGCACGGTGGGCGCGATTAGGTAGACTGACCTTTGGAAAAGGATTGCGAGCGGCAACTTTCGGCTGCACAAGCAAAGCTGTCAGATCACGACGACGCTGTTCTAGCAATCGAGCGTGACAAGATGGACCTGGCGGGACGCCTCGAGAAGTCGACTCGCGAACTCCGTACTGAGCGAAACAGATCTGAAGCTATCGATAGCGAAGTCAAGAACCTGTTGGCTGAGAACAAGGCGATGCGGCAACAAGCTGATCACGCGAAAGCCGTCGCTAAATTCCAAGACGATGAAATAGCCCTCCTAAGATCCCGCGAGAACAAGACCATCGTGGAACATGTTCACGTGCTGGAGAAGGCGAAACGCGTGACAGATCGAGAACTGGCAGCCACCAAGGTTGAGCGGGACCAGCTCGCGGCCGTTATGAAGTCGATGGAGCAACAAAAGAGCCGTTTGATCGGCGACATCGAAGACATGGCTCGTCAGAATGAGATCCTTCGCGCGGAGATGCGCAATGTTCAGAAGCCGAACGGCCCTACAAAGGACGAGCTTGAGAAGGAACGAGAAGCCAGACGCAAGGCAGAGAACCGTGCATCGCAACATGCACCACTGTCAGACGAAGTGGCTAGGCTAAAGTTACAAATCCTCAAGCAACAGGATACTGTGTCCAAGCTCGAGAAGGAAGTGGACAGGGCAAAGACCGTTGCCAAACACGATGACTCGGCGAAGACACTCTTGCAAATTAGCCAATATCAAGATCAGGTCGTCAGGCTGCAGAAGGAGTTGACCACCGCAAAGGAAGATGCAGCCGTTGCTAGGGCATCTGCGTTGAACACCGTCCAGCACAGGACGACCTCCGGCCCAAGTCCGTCAATCAAAGCTCTACAGGAATTGCACCTCGGAAACGAGCAGTTGTCTAAATCTATGGCAGAAGAATTGCGACGGAATCGGCTCGGGCCGCTCGCAGACGCGACTGTCCGCGGACGCAACGAGAACAACCGGCATTCCCTGGACTTTGGCTCGATGCGAACATCAGTTATGAACATCCCCGAGGATTCAGACAAGCTGAATCCGTCCCAGCAAAAGATGGCTCGGGATGTCCTACAGTGTAAGTCCGATTAGCGAGCAGATCTGATAAATGTCTGCAGTACAAGCCGACCTACAAACTGCGCAAATGATCGCCAGAGAAGCTCAAAAGGCTCGCACGGACGCGGAAGCGAGACGAAACGCTGCCGAGCGGAAGATCAAGGATCTGCAAGCCAACGTAAGCCCATCCGAACACCGACCGTCACAACCACTGACCTTCCTTTATGCAGACCGACGACTCAGCTTTAACCAGCGCTACTGGATTTGCCACCCGACTGAATAAGGAGATGGAGCGGGAAAGAGCTCGTTATCAGAAGGATTTGCAAGATTTCGAAAGGACCGTCCATCAAACCAGGACTAAATATCAAGGTAAGCTAAGGTCTCGTTGGCCATTCCATTATGCTATGCTGATCTACTTTGATGCTACAGCTGAGCTGGCTCAGTTGACGGAGGACCTTGGTTCGCAGCGTGATGACATGCTCCGTTACAAGGAGGCGAACAGGTTGCTGAAGGCCAAAGAAGAGGAACTGCGACGAGAATTGGAAGATGAATTGCACAGCTCGTCTGGTTGGAAACGCGAAAAAGAACGGCTCGAAAGCCGTATAGGTATGCATACTCTCCGCTGGGCAGTTAGTCATCGCATTACGATTAATGACCGGGTGACTTTCCTGTCTAGTCGACTTGAATACGGCACTCGAAGCAGCATCCTCAAACTCCGAGGTCAACCAGGGCGAGCACGTAAGGCATGTTGCCCAGATGAAAGAACTCAGACGGAAGCTAGACGAAAGCGAGACGTAAGCCATATGCTGCCTTGATAACGAGTTCTCCGTAAGCCGAAACTCAGTCATTTTGATCGTAGGGAATGCTCGGTCCTGCGACAGGCCAAGCAGAAGCTAGAAGAACGCTCAAGCGCATTGTTCGACAAGGAGCTGAAGGCTACCCGCTTGGACCAGAACCGTGCTGTGCAGCAACTCTCACTGGACAAGCAGGAGATGCAAGCGGCTCTGGATAACGCCAACGACCGAATCAACTTGGTGAAGCAGAAACAAGCGCGGTCCGAAGCGTATGCTGCCGAATGTCTCCAAGAGCTGAGCAAGGTTCGCAAGGTCAACACTGACGTTGATCGCCGAAATGTAAGCGATATTCCAGGGGCACAATATTCCTCCTGTCTAACGCCCGCTTCCTACTATCAGACATCTCTTGAAAAGGAGGTCAAAGCGTTACAGGTCAAGATCGTCGATCTAGAAACGCAGTCTTACAACTCACCCGTGCCTGCCGTGACCAAGCGCCTGGAGAGCAAGCTGCGCGAGGTGCAGCATCAGTTGGAAGAGGACCGCACTGAGAATTCGCGAATAAAGGCGGTATCGGAGCGCCAGAGTCGGGACTACCAGAGTCAATTGAAAGAGATGCAGTCACAGCAGGAACGCCTCATCCAGGAGAGGGGCGCGTACGAAAAGGCCATCGGAGAATTACAACAATCCTTGAAAAAAGCTGTAAGTGATCTGCGGATTCCCGTGGTCGGGTAGACCCTTACGCTGACGAGTCTTGCGGCTAGATGGAATCCCGATGAACCGAATTATTCGCTGTATCAAATAATTTGTTTTGCCTTGCCCGGGGAGATTGTACGACCCATTCACGAAACGACCAGGAGGTTCGATTACGATTTTGTGCATCTTGACATTGGCTGTCTAGCTTGTAGATGTAACCTGTGCTTGTAGTCTAGAGGATGAAGAAATCATCCAATTTTGCGACCGTGATACGCAGCCGTCAGATTGCCCCGATCTCCAAATGCAAATCCGATGAAGTTGTCTTTCGATAATGCGCAATCTCTTCTTATCATACAGCCCGCCGTCGTCCCGCTCGGAGCCCTTATGACATGCCGCCATATGTCTCGGCTTCCCCTGGTGCTGTTGTCAGCCCCACTCGCCGAGCGAGCCGACAAACAACCCTCACACGTCCACCCTGACTCCTGTCCCATTCCGCCGAACCGTTCTGCCGCATCTAAGTTCCTCTTGTCCTGACCATTTGGCGACAAGATTTACTCCTCTTCCTCTCCGGTCTTGACGTACTTGTCACGGATGTCCTACAAACAAAAAAAGGATTCACAGCCAAGTATCAGCACATGTGGCACGTATTCTTTGTTACAGCCCCGACGGAAAGCGCACCTTCCAAAGCTTGCCTCGGTTGTGCCTCTCCCCTACATTAGTAACGTAAATAGGATTGTCAGATCTCAGGCTCTCGTATCCGCTTCGTCTAGAAGTCATAGACTCACAGAAAGCGGTAGTGGCCAAGTCGAACGAAATCGAGAAAGCGAAGGCCCCCAAGAAGATCGACGAGACAAAGACCGAGTTTCGCTTGAAGAGGGTGTTGTAGAAGATCTACGTTCGGGGACGATGAGCAGGGAGCGAGGGTAGATCAGAAGATATTCATAGGCATTGACGAGAACATTGATGTGAAAGAAAGGGCAGTTCGGGTTAGTACGTTCGTGTAACATCGATCTGTTTTCTACGACTTACGGAAGCCATTTTGGGTGATAAGGATCAGACGTAACGATTGACAAGGCCGAGATTCGAGTGGTACAGAAGCTAATGTCTTGCAGGAGTGCAGATCCGACAGACGATTTCTTAGAGATCTCGCTCATCTGTAATGGGTGTTTGAGCTCGATTGTCCAGCTTCCCATTGGTTTCCGAACCCTTCCGGCGCGAAAATCAGGTCGAATCCGCGGTGCGCAGGCATATTTTACCTCCGGATGCGTCCGATGAGCGTTATCGCTCGTCGCCGACGAGCTGGACGCCGTTCAAATCGACGATATATGATCAGCTAGCTATTCGCCGTTCGACCTGCTGTGATGTCAACGGTCTGCATCTTGCTGCCGCTACCTGCCAGAATGAAGGCAGAGCGGACAGGGCTCCTCATAGGAGGTCTTGGGACCGTAGAGATTTACCTAGATCAGCAGAAATTACCAACATACATCGGGAACATTGTGACGAAACCAAGTTTTGCATCAGCCGTGTTCACCTGCCGTGCAACCAAGTCAGTCTCTCCCTTAAATCCTTTGTTACACAGCCAGCTCGCTTGTATCCTATTTCACGGACATTCACAGTCCATGTAGACTTCAACCTCTATTTCAGAGACAAACCTCTTGCATATCCCCCTATACATCCCAATGTTATCCGCTCACGCAAGCAGCAACCTAGATTGGAAGATTGCCATGATCTTCTGGTAGAGCTCTATCTTGACAACAAATTCCAATGTTCTTCAACACTAGCTGCCTCACCAACTCATCTTAAAAGAATCACAATGCAGAGGCCTGGCGAACAGGAGAATATCCCATTCACTGTCACATCATCAACGTCAGTTATGGTCAAAACCTTTCGGGTGGCTGCGTCACAATGCACCGAAACGGGGGATCATTGGGACGTGGATTTTCTTGCTCAGTTGATGAGGACGAGAACCCTTTCACTGTGCATGACATCACCTGCACATTGAGAGATGCAGGACAGAAAGCTGGAGACATCTTGAACATGCTTGAGAGTGAACGTCAACGCAAGGATGAACGCGCACGTCGAGAAAGAATCGAGGACGGCGAACGCGCACATCAGGAAAGAATCGAGAACGACGAACGGGCACACCGTGAAAGAATTGCTCATGAGCGAATACACGTTGAGCAGCAGGACCACGGGCAAGATGATCAGAGCCAGCAACGACTTATTGACCCAAGGATACGGCAAGCGTCCGTGTCCTCTCGCTCGTCTCGGGGTGCTCGCCAACGCGGGATTGATCTCGAAGTTCTCAGAAATGAGCCAGACAGCGTGCACCGTGAGGAAGGATATCTCCAACGCATAGCTGAGCTTGAAGAGAGGTTAGCAGCAGCAAGAGGCAGTAGCTCAGAAATCTCAGGCTCTAGTGTCGCGTCCAGATCCAGCTCTCGCGGCTATTGTAAGAGACGTAGAGACATTGATGACCTTGGCACGATTCAGGAAGAAGTAAAACCCCCGGCTCGACCGCAAACCCCAGAGATGCTGGCGCCGCCACCGGCGCAAGACCTCAGGGGGATTATCGACCTCACGTTGTCGGATAATGACGACGAAAACCGCGATGAACTAGAGTCTGATTCAACTCACGAAGCAAACATCCCTTGAACCCTTTCCATAATCCATTACGACTCAATGCCGCCATCTCATAATTTGCGTGCAAATTCCCGTTTCTCGATATCCATTTGTATAGTCTTTTCAAGTCCCGGCCAAAACAGAACGTTACGGCCCGATGCAGTACAAGCCGTCTTCTGATTCAATCGACGTTCCCGTCATGCAGCGTCCCTTCTATTTTCGCTAGTCCAGATTGTCTAGTGGTGGGCGTCGGCCTTGGGCAAATCCTTCTCCAAGAAAGCTAGGTACTCCTTGGCACCGGCGGAGCCCTCGCCGGCGTCAGCGGAGACGTCCTGGGTAGCGGCAGCGGGGGCTGAAGCGAGAGCGGGCTCAGCAGCGTCGAACTTGGAGAGCTCGGCGGAGAGGTCGGAAGGCAGGGAAGGGGCTTGGGGGGAAGCAGGGGCGGTGTAGGACTTGACAACTCCAACGTGAGCGTCCTTAGCCTGTAAGAGAGAAGTCGCAACGGGTTTCATATGAGCATTGGCTAGATCTCGTCGATGGTGTAAAGACAAACCTGAGCGACGGGCTTGTAACTCCTGAGCTGGTTCAAGTACAAATCCTGAACCAAGTCTACTTGCCGGCCGAGCAAAAAGTGATACCGGAGAGCGTGCATGGTTTGTGATAAGAGCGGAATCGATTGTACGTATTGTCAATAACGTGACGAGATCCGGTGTAAGTGCGTCATATATGATGCATACGATGCGGTCGTCAGCCTCTCAAGACTGCCTCTTGACGTTCGTGGCATGGTACGCACCTTTTCGAGTAATAGTAGTCGAGAAAGCCCTGGCTGAGACGCCGACGGACGAGATCCGGAGAGCCTAAAAAGACGTAAACAGGAAACCCAGAATTGTCGTCTGCCTGTCAGCGATGGTATCCATCTCGCGTCGGTCAGATCCCGAATTCCAGAGCTCACAGCAGTTCGGAGGATGGCAACCATTTTGAGAGTGACTATGGGAGATCTTGATTATATGCTTGTAAATCGAAGGACAACGCAAGAATGACCTTGTTCAATTCAACTGATTATCGACGTCTCAGGAAAGACCACTGCTTCGCTAGACAGCGGGGCCAGGATCCGCGCGCGTAAAAACGCTTTCTCACGGTGCGTTTGCCTTAAAACACTACAATCGGGCAAGCACGGCACCAATGAAAGTGGGAAGGACTCTGCCACATGGAGTATGCCCATCCATATTCTATGCTAGCTATGCTACAGTATTCTCTCAAGCATCGCCCTTGTCAAACCTGATTGCCGCTGCAGTCCTGACCTGAGCAACGTCAACCTTGTGGCCTACCAAGGTTCTGATGTCATTGATACCGTACCTAGGAAAGCGCTCAAGTCAATCTCTGTAACGCGTGTCCACATTGGTGAATGTGACTCACTTGATCATCGTTGGTCGTTCTAACGACATTCCCCATCCGAGGACTCGCACACCCTTAGGCAGACCCATGGGCTCCAACATTTCCGGTCGGAACATTCCCGACTGAAAGAACGCGAGGAAATAAGCCTAAGCCTTGTCTTGGCGAGGGAACAATGCAAACTTACGTTTCCGACTTCGATCCATCGCTTCAGGCCCTCGTGATATGAGAAGATCTCCATACTAGGTTCTGTGTAAGGGTTGAACGCAGGCTTGAACCTGAGCTTGTTATTACCAGTCTTGCGGAAGAAGGTCTCCATCATAGCTAGAAATTGCGATAATTTCAGTCTCGTCACCTCTCGTTAATCGGGTCATGCTTCCACTTACCGATCAAATGACCTAGGTTGATATCGTAGTCTGCAACGACACCCTCCACTTGATGGAACTCTGCCAAATGCGTTGCGTCCGTGGCTTCATTTCTGTATCGGTGGATTCCCATTTTATTGGCCACGATACCTCGTGCGTTAAAATCCGTTGGACTCACCGGAAGACACGATCGATACTGAACAACTTGCAAGGCTTGAATCCGCCCTCCTGGTTGGCAATTCGGTACAACATGTCGGTCGAAACTGCTGTGGTGTGGGTTCGGAGTAAGAGTTTCCTGCTCTCATCATCGGAGAAGGGAGCCCGGTATCCGATGGATCCGTATCCACCGGTCTCGTGGACTTTTCGCACTCGCTCGTAATAATCTGCTGGTGGTTCGCCGGCAGTAGCAGGATCTGTCGGAGATGCCAGGTTAGCTCATTGTAAAATGCTACACCGGCCGAAAGACCAACCTTTAACGTAGAAAGTATCCTGCATCTCTCGAGCAGGATGCTGTTGCGGCACAAACATGGCGTCGAAATTCCAGAAAGCAGACTCGACGAATTTGTTAGTGGGCATTTCGGTGAATCTGAAGGCTCATGAACGCTCAGTCAAGGTAGACGTATGGAGATTCTTCATCGAAGAGCCTTACCCCATGTCGAAGAAGATCTGCCTGAACTCCTCTCGCACCTTGAGCAAGGGATGCAGAGCACCTCCGTCCGTCGGGTCGCCGAGAGCAGCCAAGTTGTATTTCTTGAACTGAGCTTGCTTCCATGCGCCTCTGTTTTCAGTGTCAGTCAGTCAGAGGCAGTTGCGGCTTGTTTATCAGAGCAAGACCAAACTCACGAGGCTAGCATTTCAGTAGTTATGTCAGTCTCGAGCTTCTGCACGGTCGTTGCGAAGTTGGGGCCTCGAGTAATCTCGTACCGCGTGTGCTTTCTAAACAAACAAATACCGCACCGTGAGTGGTCATGTGTGAGGCAGGCAAGACCCTCAACTTACCGAGCAGTGATCAACTTTCGCTTTCTCAGCTCTGCCAGCAACTTTTCACCGTCAGGATGCGTTTGGGTCTCCTTGATGGTCTCGAGTTGAGATCGAGCGACATCATCAATGCTCTCCGCCTGTGAGCGAAATATGAGCCATTCGAAGCTCTTGCTATGCTGGACCATCTCTGCTCACAGCCTTGACAAATCCAGCTCCCTCCTTCGCGATCCACTTATTCTTGAATGCCTTTCCTTGACCAATCTTGGTAGTTTCGGGTCCCAGGGATTTCTATCGATTTTCCGGGCGTTAGTTTCCGGACGTCCGCTCGTTAGGGCTGAAACGGTGCTGACCTGTAATTCTGGGATAGTCATGGGTTCTCCCTGACCTTTCAAGGGCAACACACTCCATACTCTGGCTTCGTGAGATCCGTTGGTAGCGATTTCGACACCTTCAGGTGTCAACACGCTTGTTGTGGTGTTGATGATGTGGGTCTCTACCATCTGTGTCGTGTCGAGACGCAATCTTGGCGTAAGCTAGCTTTCCCAGCGAGATCAGTGCTTCCAACTTTACTGACCTCTCGACTGAAGAGACTATCCAGAACTCCCTTCAGAAGCACCTGATTGTCTCCCTCGTTGAATGCAACCTCAGATCCATCTTCGAGTTTAAGAGTGAGATCTCGAGAGTCGAGTTTTGAGCCGGATGGAATGGCGTCGAGGGTGTTTAATACCAGGGATTGCACTTGTTCAGAAGTAGGACCAGGCATGCTGAAGATGAGCTCGATGAGGATTATGGAGTCTCGAGCTTACATCTTTCTTTAGCTGCCAAAGTCCATGGCATGATGAGAAGTACTCATACAGGTGAGCAAGTCACACCGCTGCCGGTCAACATTTCATAAGAACGCATAAATCAAGGTCGCGAGCCGTTCATGCGTTCTTGACGAGCGATTGGCGGGGTGTCAATCTATGAAACACAAGATCGACCATCTCCGAAGGCCAGCAGATCAGCTGTACATTGTGCTCAATGCTTATCTGGCAGCTAGTACTACCAGCTTAGACATGTTGTGGCTAAGGAAAGGTGAGTCCTGGTCGCTGCTATTTCCTAGGGCTTTTACCCGAGCAGTTGAGATCCGCAGACCTCGCTTTCAAGAAGGCTCGGATCTCGCACGTTAAAACCCCTTGATTGACCATCCTGATACAGCAATAGCTCCTTCTATCATAAGCATTACGAGCATCAGAGGTATGCCAACAAGCTATCGATATCGCAATTCCCTAGGCAAAAGATCGTTTAGGTATCGGGTCGACGGGCTGCCGTAAGCTGCAGATATATTATATGCGCGAGTTTTCACGTGATCGGGATTGTCCCCATTGGCCGGGGTAACGCTTAGCACCTGCGAACATCTCAGCAATGAGTGATGAAAGCATTCGTTGGTGAAGAATCCGTCTGGAATATGCATCGTTCACGCATCAGAACCCCCGGGACATCAACTCTACGCCATGTCGTTCGTCAAGCAGCTCCCAAAATCGCTCAAGGAGCTCCGAGTACATATGTGCCAAACCTCGCCCAGCTCGCAAGGACTCAGGTGAGTCTAGGTCATCGACATCTGTCGAGTTGATACTATAGGCACGATGCTGAAACGCCCTCAATCTTCCTCCTCTCATCAATTCCATGCGATGACTTGCGGTGGCCTGTTTTGCCCTGTTCTGGAACGACGACAATTCTATTATATCCTCTCTATAGGCAATTTGTCCTGAGTAACTACCCTACTCTCAAGTCCTCCAACCCCGAGCTCAAAGTGCTCATCCGAGAAGCACGAGGGATTGAGCCTCGAGTGTTCGCCCGGTTCGGTATGTTAAGTGCGACAGTATTCAGGGTCGGTATGCTAAGCGTTGGTATCTCTGGGCTTCTTTCTAGAACACGGACGAGAGAACCAAACATCACTTGCCGATATGTCTGAGAGCGAAGTCTCCGAGCGATTGAGCAACCTTGTCAAGTCCTAAATGGAAAGGAGATTGAATCTGGGAGGAAACGTTTAATCTGGCGAGATCAAACGGCTTGGGCTAGATCACGAAGAAGCAGGTCGACCACGACGGCCGGGACCTTGTACAAAGTGAGAAGTGGATGTACTTTTAACTCACGCAACATCGATAAATACACTTCTGCGAGCATGGACTATCTCAACTTGCAAGATTATCAGGACGGACCGCTCTGCTAGGAGAAACAGGCTGGTACAAGAGGCCCCAACGAGGTGACCTGTTGAGGGACCTGGGGCCAGGGCGACCAAAATACACGCCGACTGTCTCAGCTGGTCTGGAGACGTCTGGACCGAAGCTCGCCGCTTGTCATATCTCGGTGATTGAGGCAGGAGTACATTTGATTTCCGTCTACATCTTTCTACAAGAGCTGGTCGAGATATGCGTTTTCTCAATGAACTGCCAAATCAGGTAGCCAATGGGCCACCAGCGGTATCGCTTTGCTGCTTGGTTCCCAAACCCATCGCTCCTCGTGCTCTTTCCGTTGTGCCAGCAAGAACCTTCTTCAACTTCTGGCGCCTTTCAGTACGAGCTCGTTCTCGCCAAGCGTCATACCTTTCAATGCTAGTCTTCTGGTTGAATGGGTCATAAGCAAGAGTTTGTCGCATACGCTGAAAGCGGGTGGTGCTTCCACCGGTATTGACAGATCCAGCATCAGAGGTAATAGGAGTCGTTTGACCAGACTCGAGTCGAGTGGTCTCGGTCTCACTAGCGGTGTTTCGTTCGGGAGCGGGGGCCATTTTGTTTTCGGGAAATGTGGAGATAGGAATGGGTTTGAATACGATTATGCTCGAAGTGTATGATCCGAGTTCTCCTCTACCTGGTCATTGGACTATACTCTGGCAATTCTTATATATTGTCAAGAACACTGCAGGTGGCGAAACGAGGCACGCAGCAAGAAAGGAGGTACTCCAATGGTGCGGTTTCACTGATCCGCCAGCGCTGTCAGTCTCCGGGTCTCCGTACTGTCTGGAGGTGTGCTGCGTACACTCCTTTCTTCACTTCAAACGGACGGCAAGTCATAAAACACACGAATCTTTTTGGTACAATGCGTATGGCTCATATGACAGTCATAAACAGTCGCAGAAAGCTTTCATTGCCGTTGAGCGATTCAGAGACTAGAACCTTGCCCATATTTTCTCGGCCTAACATTCAGTGGCAGGTTTTCTTGTCATGTCGCATTGAGAATGCCTGCAAGCCACGAAAAGGTGATGAGCGATAGATCGAGATTTCTTCGGCTAACACGACTGACCATCGATAAGGGAATTCCAATAACTGTCATCCTGCTCGAACCCGTTGGCAATGTTCAGCCCTTCCTCTCCAAGGCTCACATCAAATCCAGGGATGAAATCCGCGCCGACATCGCCATCGTACTGACGCAAGCCGGCCATGCGATCCGAGATGCCGTGGAAAGTATCTCGCTGCGGTTCCTGATATGCCATTGCCTGATCCGCCATGATCGGATCTCTACTTGAAGCCATACGCGTGGTGCCATTTGGACTAAGCAACCCATCCCAGTTCTCGGGGTCCATACTTGGCCCTAAGGTTGTCTCCACTGTCATTCTGCCGCCGCCGTTCTCAATGCCTTGGGACAGTGTTGGCAAAGACAGCATTCCGAAGTCGGTATCGTTCATGTTGCCCACCGCTAAGGACGAATTGGCAGATAGCCATTGGTTGAGCAATCTCTGCGGGTGCTCATCCTCGTGACTTCCAATCGATGCTGGCGACTTGTGATCTTGCTGGGTGATTGCCGACGTCGTACTGGTACTCAAACGGTGTTGATGTGTAGCATAGCTGAGAGGCTGGAACGGAGCCGTGGCGGGGATCTTAGAGAGTGCGTTCGGTCGCACAGTACCTTGACCCGGTTGAACAGCGCCACTCATAAAGGCGGGGAAGGTATGACTGTGATTGTGGAAGATCGCTGGCGCCACAGCTGTTTCTTTGATAACAGGCTTGATGTCTCCCTGAGCCGCTGCATCTGGTCCAGTGCCGGAAGTCGCTCTGGATGCTTCGCCTTCTCTCAACCCAAGCAGAAGAGCAGCATCGCTAGTATTGACGGTGGAGGGATCGAGGACTTGACACGCTCTGCGATATAATGTTTGTATCTACGGAGACAAGATCATTCAAGCTGTGGTCAATCGTGAGTTCAAAATAGTACTAACGATAGCAATTTCCCTTCGAGAGGTCATGTCTTCGACCTTGTTCAATGGGCGTTGTTCAAGGAAGGTCCTCAAGCTGGACCTCATCTCCTCGGCGTCTTCGCCGCGCTGTGAATGGGTAGACCGAGTAAGCTGACCTGCTGAGCTCACGAAAGGTCAGGCTCAAGCCAGACCGGAAGAACTGACAGGTAAGATGATTGCATATATTCCCTGCACAGCAAGAGAGAACGGCTAGGTGAGTATCATATAGGAAGTTTCTCCATCGCACTAGACATACCGCTACCATGGCTGCGTTCTATGACGACCATTCCACAATCAGCGAGTCATTCAGCAAGTCTAGCGGAAGACAAAGCTCACAAATTCGCGATACTGCCCGCCCACATATGCATTCTGTACTCCCGGATAATCCGCTCGAAAGACTTGCCGCTGCATCATAGGAGAGGTCAGTGTCGCGCAAGACACAAATGGGTCGGTCTATGAAACTTACGATGCGAAAGTCCATCTTGGCAGCATCAAAGCATGCCTTTCGAGACAAGGCGTATTTGTTGCTCTTCAACTTGCGTAGAAGCCAAGGACGATGCAAGGTGATGATAATGAAAACTGCGAACGTCGCTTTTAGAATGGCGTAAAGGATGGCTGTGAAAGAACTACTCACAGATTTCAGTTGCCAGATAAAAGCGATGTATGGGAATGTAGCTGTATTCAGGATCACGGTCGAGGCTTTTGTCGGGATTCTCGTAACGGAAATGCTAAAGAAAAAGGCCACTTAGCGATATTTGGCGGCGTCCATAACGGCCATACTTACTGGAGGCAGGTGATCCACGAAGTCTCTCAATTGCTTATCCAGAGCTTCCACCTCCTCGAACCTGGCTGGTTCATGCAATTTGTTGAAAAGGTAGGTGATGTCGGCTACGATCTTGGCGAAGCGTTTACGCAGGATGATGAAGGTCGAGCTCGTCGGCTCATGGAAAGGCTTGGCGACAAGAGTTTGTCCGGCCACGACTTTGGAGAATTCCAGGTTCATCGGTTCCTTCGTATCGCAGTAGGCGTCGATGATAGATGGAGGTCGACCCAATATCAAAGAATAGCTAAGGCCGAGCATGTCAGCGAAAGCGTACATCGAGCTTCAGGGCGAGTCTCCCACTCACTTTCGATCGGCGTGGTACAGGAAGGACCACACTCTTCGCCGATATTCGGTCTGCACAGGACTGATGAGGTCGATTTGCTTAGCCCAACCATTTTGTCCGATCATTGGTCGTGATGACTTACTCTAACCCGAACTTGGTACCGTCTCGGTGCAGACCAATGGCTTGAGCTGTTCTGAGACTAGCTCCAAGCTGGCTCCAGCACTCGGTCAGACCTAAGCTCAAAATGGCTATCAGCTCCTTGCCGCGGACTAGGACCGCTAAAAAGTACTCACGACGATCATGAATCAAGACGAGATATAGCGCGCTCTACAAGGGACCGTTTCCAAGCTGAGCAAATGATCGCTCGGAACCCGATCGCTTAGCAACTCACTAGCAGCCGAGTCACTACCAGCTCGAGGCTTTCCGGCTGGATGGCTGTTGCTATCAAGATCGATCGGCGAGCTGGAGAAAGCGATCTTAGTTATTCTCTGCTGAGGTTGCGGCGGTTTCGACCTTGACTTACAGCCCCAATACATCTTCAGACTGATCATCTTCCGCTGACTGTCATCGCCAGCCCATTCCGAAGGAGCGAGACGCACACTGGTCGCCAAGACGATGAAAATCAACGGCAGGCTTCGCACGTTGTGAGGTTCCGGGCCCACTCCTCCCTTCTTTCGATACATGTCTTCGAATGCCGCTCTGAAACCTGCCTCGTGTATAGGATATCGCACATAGTTGATATGCGAGAAGAACCAATCAACGAGCTGACTGGCAAAGGTGAATGACGGAAGTTCGTTGACCAGCTCCGAGATTTTGCGAGGGGAAACACCGCAATCCCTGATCAACTGTGCCAGATTTTCCGACGGTTGCCCGCAGTCATCGAGGTTGAGTTGGATCTTGGCGTCGCCGCGAAGAGTCTCGACCCCAGGAACGGTACCGTCGGTAGCAAACCACTTGGCAGCATCGACGGCTGTCTCTCCTGCAGAGGCACTTCGGCTCATCTGGTCGAAGGCGTGCCTCCCATCCCGACTACTAGAACGATGGCCGATTGAAGGCCCGCTTGAGGACTGGCGTGTGAAATTCGATGCCTCGACAGTGGGAGCTGGTGGACGGACAAGATCCTGAATGTGAACCGTACCGTTCATACTGGCTGACAGAAGAAGCCGAGGTGATGGTTCAGCGAAACAACTCGCTATGACGCCAGACCGGTGGGCCAAAACGACTGACCTCTACGTTGCGGCTCACCGTGAGCTAGAATACTTGCCACGCTGAACGGGCTTGGCGCTACGGAACCTCTTGGTGGACTGAAAACATCATGCACACTTGCTTGCTCTGCGAAATGGCTCAAATACGAGCTTCCCGGAGTCAAGGTTGGTACGGGTACGCTGCTCCGACGTCTGTGGTCGTCACCTTCTGAAGTAGACGTAGCTGGGCTTGAGGCTTCGTTCGAAACGCTCATGGCATGTGTCCCTGGTCCAGTACTGGATCCTGCATCGGGTGTCATGGCTTCTTCAGTCTTGACTTCAATACTCTTCTTTGGCTTGCGACCGGATCTAGAAGCCGACGGGGCCTTCGTGCTTTCCGGCAGTGGTTGTCCGGGTATGTACGGTACCTGGGTATTCGGAGCGCAAGATGAGATTCATATGAGTGCGTTTTCGGCTCAAGCAGAACGTACACATTGTTCGGGAATCTGGTGATCATGAGCAAAAGGACAACCAGATCATCAGTTTTGGTACTTGATGTGAGAAGTCTAATAGCTGAGGAGTCTGATAGCCAAGACACTCACCCTTCGAGCTATAATTGAAAGGATAAGGGACAGGATCAGGTCGCAGTGCGAGATGCGGTTGAGATACGGTGCCTACTCACAAGTACAATGTTGACACGGTATCTGCCGGTTGCACTTTTGCTTTCGTTTGGTGCACTGAGCGCAACTCAGAGCGATTCTTGGCTTCTTTCTCTTGGGTGCATGAACGACTTGCTGAGGTGGAGTTTGACCTGGAGGCAGCTCCAAGATAGATTTCCCCAACATGGTGTTGATGCCGGGCCGTATGGGCTGCAAGTCTTTGCTCTTGCCTTTGCCGCTGTCATCCGACTTTCTCTTGACCCCTGCTACGACTCCAGAGATTGCATTCATCTCGTCGTCACTGCCTTCGAGTCCTTCTCGTGAGGTGTTTCGGGTTCGCGAACCTCCGCTAGATGAACCCTTTCGCCAACAATCTTGTTTGCTTAGACCGAGCGGGTCACAGGGACAACCGATAGTCTCCTCTACTTCTTCCTCCTTTGGACTAAATCCTAGCCCAAGACCGATCAGAGATCCTCCTCTGACTATGATCTTTCCCCGGCGAACCTCAAGTCGCTTCAGGGACTCCGGTGATTCCGTTCGAACTCGGTAAGGCGGGCCTGTCAACAACGGTGGTGGTGTAGGCGAGCGATCCCAGTTCTGTAAGAGCTCTTGGATCGGTCGAGGTTTATGTTCAACAAGAGGCGATGGCTCTCGTTCTACAGAAACTCCTTTAACGGGAGCTGTGATAGCAGCTGCACTTGTATCCGCGAGATTTTCGCTGACAGGACCGAGAAGAACCTGGGGGTCCTTTGGCTTCTTTGTTTCCTTTTCGAGCGACGAAAGTGGATCGAGGACGGAATGAGGAGACTCTGGCCGAGGGAGAGGACGTTTTTTGAACTTGTTCTGTTTCCTTGGAAGAGGTACAGGCTTGTCGATCTCGTCGAGAGGTTGTACTTGCGACCGAAGATCAGGTTCAAAGGAAGCGCCAAGATCGGGATTGATTTGAAACGGC
>Ga0308160_10002599_pt1 | contig 21473 bp, 25 predicted proteins | sample PhyFR1_FD_201036 | JGI IMG/M metagenome (GOLD analysis project Ga0308160, IMG submission 201036) | Phyllosphere microbial communities from UC Gill Tract Community Farm, Albany, California, United States - DLSLF.R1 | ecosystem: Host-associated > Plants > Phyllosphere > Unclassified | place: USA...
CCGATCTGGCTGTGGGCAGTAGCGGAATGTGTCGATGATGGTCTGGCATTATTCTGCTGCGTCGGCTCACCTTAGGAGTGTTGGGCAAAGTCACCTGAGGAGAGTGATGCCGCCTCTTCTCTCCTTGAAGGACATACTCGCTGGCTTTTCATATATCTACACTGTGAAAGTACAATTTGGTTGGGACAGCGGGATTTCAGATTTAAAGGACCCCGAGGGATTTCCCTAGACCCAGCAACGAATTCCATCTCACGCATGACCTGAAACGATCAGCGGGACCGAATATGACTGTAAAGACGACAGGTGACACCCTCGAGAGAAGGCTGATCGTAGAAGATCTTCCGCACTGATGATCCAGTACACAGCTGATCGAGGTATCGTGACTAATACCAGCTAGAGGAAACAAACCGAGCATGCTAGAGAAACCTTCGGTTCTCGAAACCGAAGAGATCTGCCCGCATATGTTTCGCGTCTGAGTCGGATGACCCTTTTCACCTCGCCTATGCGATCTACGCCTCTGCCTGGGCTCGTGATGCGTAAGGGTGGTGGCCTGGGTGGGTGGGTGATGACGCGCTCTCCCCTCGGCGCGCGCGCGAGCTGGGGGGTGGGTTTCCCGATCGCCGTTCGGGTGTGTATTGAGTATCGGGATCTGTTCGATGGGCAAGATACCACATTGTTTATTTTACTCCCGCTTGGTCATGGCGACCAGAGGAGAGGGGCCGGATGATGATGAGTAGTAGCAGTAGTATGAGAGAGAGGGGTGGATCAGATTCTAGACTTGCCGCGAATCATAGCGGAGGGATACCCAGACCTGTGTGTACCGGTTCATCATCAAGAGCTCAGCCCCGAGATGGGGGGAAAGGAAAGACGCAGCAGGGCCATCTTGCGATGTAATTCGCTTGGCTGTGTTTGTGCGTGTGTGGGCCGACGTCGATCACAATAATGTCACGATCATGCTTGTGTGCCGGTGTTCGTATGCGCGAGAGCCGGATCGCATAGAGTCTCATCGCGCGCCAAGAATAAAGCAAACGGCGAAGGCTCATCATCGACGGACGGGCAATGACTAAATGTGGAGGTTTAGGGTGTCTCTGCCTTCCCCTCCCTGCCTCACCGCGTCTCGCTTGCTCCCGAGCATCTTCGCCTCGTCAGATTAAATCTATCCTAGAAAGGGGAGAGATATATATATATCGGACCACCATTCCCCTAACCAAGCTATACGCTTGAGACGTCATCGGGAACCAGGGCTACAAACGCCCCTTTGGACTGATTCTATCATAGCTATCACAGTCGATACGATCGACCTATATACCAACCCCCCGATCGATACTACAGAGCCCAGGAACCGAGCCAAACCGGTCGGCGACGCCCGGACCGAGAGTTATTAGCAAGAAACCGAACCCACGCTTCGAGTTTCGCCGGGGCTATCTTTTGCCCGTTTCTCCTTGGACTGACTAGCACAGACTAGACGATCGACCAGGGGATTCGAGTTGTTCGAACCTACAAGATTTTGACACGATCCTGTAACGCATCTACCGAACGAGCTCAGATCGTCAGAAAGGAAGCATTCAGGGCGTAGGAAGCGAGTGCGCTCATCACTAGGCGATACGATCGTTATCGATCAGGAATCACGTCTTCTCTCTTATCACACACAACATCGGACGAATAACCATCCATCATCATGTCATCTTCATCCACGCCAACAACGACGATGATCCCGTCCGGCACGACGTCGATGTCATCTACCACTACTTCGTTCGCTCGACCGGCGGAGTCGACGACAACCCGAGGGGGATTCAGTTTTTCGGGAGGACCGACGAGTTGTAAGTAGAGATCCGTCCATCACAGGATTGTTGAAGCGAAGGTACGAAAGAGTACTGATTCTCCACGTTACTTGGGCCTTTCCCCCGCCATTTCCGGTCAACCGCTCCAGTCTATCGAAACGTGAGTAATTCAACCTGATCACGATACGTATCTCAAGGTGCAACGCGACTGACGTTTCGCCTCCCGGATCTCGATACGCGTCTCCCCTGCTCGATTCCAATAGCTATTCTACATCCTCGTCGGATTACTCGGATTGTTCATGTTGATCTCGGCGGTATCGTGGTGGAGGAACCGGAAACGAAGGGCGATGGTCGTTGCAGAGGTGAGTCATCCGCTTGTCACCTGAAGCGGTTGCCCGTGTCGGTTTACTCATTCGTTCGATCGGGATTTTGCTTTTTTTTGTTACAGGCTCGTCGACTGGGATTACTCGTTCCAGGCATGCCAGGCTATGCGGCAGAAAGGGAGAGGTTGATCTTGGCCTTCCGAGGTGTGTCGTCTACGACGGAGAAACCCGAGGTTTGGGACGCGTTGGGAGCGCAAAGAGTACCGGGGCAGGAGATGGAAGGCGGTTATTGGAGGACGGAGAGGTATGAGCCGACCGGTGGGAATTGTTTGTGGGATGAGAAATTGGTGAGTGCTTGACTGGCGAATCGGTTTTACGAAAGCCAGTTAGACGTGCTCACGCTTATGGACACTTTCGTCACGGTGCTTGTAGAGGCCAGTTGCGATCACTCCGCTGGCACGTTTGCCCGACGAACCTCTACCCGTCTCGAACCTCAAGACGTTCCCAAACGCCATGGCATTCCGAGCTCCTGGACCCAAACAGACGCCAGAGGAGATCATGTCTGCATGGCAAGAGACTGCGCGGGTGCAAGCCGAGACGGCGTCGTATCCACCAGCGAAACCCGTGATGGCGCAACGACCTAGATCTGGCACTCGATCGGGCAAGCCGGCTGGTGGGACGACGCTGGATGCTTCGAACGAGGTCAAGACCGCTTCGACGCCGGAAGTGCAAGTAGCGGTCCTCATTCGAATGCCGATCCCGGATTCGAGCAAACTCGGACGAACAAATCGGACGACCGAGGAAGAGGAGGAATCGGCGGTTCAGGAGGAATGGGAAGGTGTTGAGATGGGACTGTGTACCGCCGAGGTGGACTTTCATGGTATCGATTTGCGGCAAAGGAACAATTGATCAGATTCGTGTTCTTGTACAAGCAGAAAAGTCAGTCTTATGAGCGTGAATTGTAGCGTAGAGAAAAGAGCAAGACTTGATCAGTCAGAATTGTAGAGCCAAATCATGTAACGCCCCTGCCGCCTTTGACCGCCAGTATAGAGAGATCGTTTTCTTCGCAGGAGCCCTTTTGCACGACGGAAAGAACCCTTAGCTCGCTCTCGCTAGATGCCCGAGGCCCCGCTCGATAAATTTACGGGTTTGCTTCCGCGCGTCTCGACAGAAATATGGGCCATCCGAGCTTTGAACAAGTTTGCAGATAGATGTTTACGATTGATCAGTAGGAGACAGAATCCATTGGAGTGTAGCTCGACCAATCTAAATCCATACAAACTTCCAACATCATGCCTTCCAAAACGAGAGGAAAGGGTCGTGCGCCAGAAGTCGTCCCGGAAGCGACTCTGCCCTTGGGTAAACAGCTCGCACACACCGGTAGGCCTCTGCAAATATCTGCATCGTTCGGATCATTGCGAGGATGACTAACAACAATTGTCATTGGACAACGCTTTGCAGACAAGAAGATCAGGGATCAAGCTATCGCCAACCTCAGCGCTTTCTTATCAGGTGGTGGGATATTGAGCTTGACTGGAAACTCTAGCGGAGAAGATGTTGTCCGCGCAGACTCGAGCTCGAAACGATTACTTCCTCCTCTGGAGATGCGAAAGCTGTGGAAGGGGCTGTTCTATTGTACGTAGCGAGAACCTTCGAGGTTGCTGGCTACTAAAGGCTGACCAGAAGATTGTCATTACAGGTTTCTGGATGTCGGACAAGCCTCTGGTGCAGCAACGCCTCGCGAGCGATCTCTCATCCTTGATGCTCTCTATCGAGCCTGTCAACGATGGGTCGAGTGGAGGAATCGACTCGAGAACAAACGCTGGTCTCGACTTTGTCGCTGGGTTCTGGGAAGCTCTTGTGAGGGAATGGACAGGGATTGATCGACTTCGGTAAGTCCACGCTTGGTTGCAGATACCGCGACCGCTCAACTGATCGCCGTTCTAGAATAGTATGGACAAGTACTATATGTTGATTAGAAGATGGCAAAACGCTACGTTCCGTCTCCTAGCCCGTTCGGGCTGGTCAACGGAGGCCGTCAAGCGATTCAACAATATCTTGACTGCTGCAATTGGAGGACCCCTGTCGTGAGTGCGCTGAAGCGGCTCGCAAGAAACGCCAAATTGACGTTCGCTGCCAAACAAACAGGTCAAAGGATTTGAAGGTCTCGCCGTCAATCTCTTGGCATCTGGCAGACATCTGGCTGGAGGAGCTAGACAAAGTGGTAGCGGATGAGACCGAAGTGCGTATCCATACTTCCATGGTCTGGATTGACTGCTAACAGCAGACTCTGGCTGCGGTTTGACAGACACCGGCGCCATTAGCCGATATCGTTGAGCCGTTCATTCAGCTTCTAACGCGTACGGCGAACCCGGCAACGCCAAAGCGACTACAAGAAGCCATGTTCCAGCCTCTCATTGAAGGCCTATTGCCGACACCGGAGTCCGAGGAGCCTGCAAAGAAGAAGCGGAGAACAGATGAGGGCACTGAGGCGGGTGAAGCTCGATTCCCGAACCTTGGGGTACATTGTTCGATCGGTGCTGGAAAGAGCGATATTGCCAGCGAAAGGGACGTGGCAAATTCCGTGTTGAAGCGGATGATGACCCTGGCAAGTCTTGGAAATGAAGAAGGTGTCAAAGATTCGAACCGAAGAAAGGTTTACAACTTTGTGCGAGATTGGGGTGGTATCGACGACGAAGATGATGACGAGTAGATGCGATTTGTACACGTGCCTGGTGTATTGTTACATATTTGTACCATACAAGCATACGAAGATAGCCCTTACAATATGTTGGTGTGGAGAGTTCTATTCCCCATCAATCTCCTCCTATCTTTCTATATTCCAAAGAATCCGCGGGCAGTAGCCTTGGCCGCTTGTTTCGTCTGTTCAGCCAAGTTATGATTCGTCAAGACCTGAAAGTGGAGTCTCGTGCTTCTGACGCAAGACTTACAGCAGTCTTCCTGGCTTCATTGACCATATCGGTTGCCGCTGTACCGATGTTCATCATTCTCTCTTCCAAACCCTCCAGGATGTCCCTAGCATTCCGGAACCGTCATCATTATTGGTATCTGAGGAGTGAAACGTCCGCCTGTGAGACTCACCCTCTCTGATTGGCAGCATCGGTCATCTCAGTGTACACGTCCTTCCTCTCCCTAGCGTCTCGTGCCGACGGGTCCCTTCTTGGCACGGCCGGCGTGGTGGGCTTTCGCACGGCAGGTGCCTCGGGTGGCTGGCCCCAGGTAACAAGTTGTCTTGGGGGCTTCTGTGTGACGGGAGCTCTGGGAACTGGCGGGCGGTTCGGTCCAGCGACTGGATTCAGACAAGGCCCTGATGAGTATTCACGTATACCGGACAATCCGCCAACACTACTAACCAAGCGCATCCAGCTGAGCGCCAGTCATCGGTGCGCCGCCCCAGATCCACGAAGAGACCCCCCAAGTCGCGTTGTGGGGCACTGGAGGAGTAGGAAGCGCATGCTTTACTGTTGAAGGATCGACCCGTGGAGGCAACGGCTTCTTGTAATTGAATACGGTTCGCAAATGGATTTCCATCGGCGAGACATATTCTATGTAGTCCCCAGAGCTTTCGTCCATGGATATTCGGCCAAGAGGGCGACTGTGTCCGTCCTAAAGTAATCAGCAGACTGAACGTATGCGAAATGACCTGGAAAGATCTAGAAGACCCACGTGCTGAAGCCGAATGCGAGTGGCACCTTGGAGATGAAGTCGAGGGATGGCAAGCTATACAATAAGGCGGAACCTGTGGTGGTCAGCGCCATGAGGACTTTGTTTCCTGTATTGACGTGCCTCCAAACATTTAGTATCGACCAATACGGTACCAGATCCTCAGCGGCTCACCGTTCTTTCGCACAACATAGGCAGAGCTAATGCTTTCGCCTTCTAAGACATCAACCTTTGCAATCCTTTCTCCGCTGAAGTCAAGTTGTACTCGAATAGCCCGTTTGGCAACTACGATCCAAACAGCAAATGGTATCTTGGCTTCGTGTTTACTTCCTGTCTGTTCGATGCTGTTCTGCAAGCTCATGCTTTGCCGCAGAGCTTCTGCCGTTGCGCTCACTGCATCTCCTGTAGCGTAGCTCAGCATGAATGAGGCAACAGGGTTGGCAAGACTTTCGTGGTTGAAAGTGGTGGCTTTGCTTTCGACTACCCATTCGCCGAGCACCGAGTGTAGAGTATAGATTTTTGTCAGACTGATATTTCAAGGTCGTTAATGACTCTCTGTCCACGCAAACACATTTCAAGAGCATCACTTACCCTTTGGCATACGAGGCGATCAATCGCGGCGCGCGTTGAGATTCGCCATTCATTTTACAAATCGCCCAACTCAATGTCAAACAGCTGCTGGATTCGGCAGGGAGATTTTGACTGTTTTTCTTCTTTTTCTTGACTTTCATCCCGTCTTCCGTGAAGCCCTCACGCAGTAGTACATCCGGCCCCCGAAGATCGACGATCGCGACACTGTTTGCGTAATATGACACCGCGAAAAACCCTGTCCAGGTGCAACATCAGGGTATGTTCGTCTGAGCCAGTTTGCCAGCCGTTCTTACCGATATCTGATAGAGCAGTTGCGATTACCGGTCCTCGGCGAGTAGTGAGCAGCGTTATTGGTTTAAATCCGTCGATCTTCCAATTGGCCAGATGGGTGATCGAGGTTAGGGATTCTACCGCTTGCTCCACTCCTTCGTATCCGTCATATGGATCCTCAGATATCGATTCACTGAAATAGCTGTCGTCCGTCGTAGCCGTTCCGGGTATCGTCGTATCGTCGTAGTCTGACGGTCTCTCTTTGGGAACACCAAATTTGTATATGAAGACTTCGCCAGACTCTACATGGATCAAACATTCGAGAGTCGTTTTAGCCAGATTGATCCCAGTAATGCGCGTGCGACTTGGATTGCTTTGGTAAAGGGCCGCCACCGGTAGATGCTTGAGGGAAGGGTGTTTGAGCAAGTTGGTAATAGAGATCGTAAGGTGAGGAAGAGGTGAGGGATACTCGAAGCGCAAAGGTGTTGGCATGACTAGGATATGTGGGCTGATATCCCAAAATCTATAGATCGAGCTGTTATCTCAGTGCAAGCTCGGGAAACCCCAGGGGTGTCACTCACCGAACGGCCCCATCGGCGTGCCATGTGACAAGAATCCTATAATTTTCCATCTTCGTCAAACCAACTTCGGCCGCATTTGCACTGTACAGATCAGGTACAGCCGTTCCACCGCTTAAAGGAATTCGAGGTTTCTCTTCGCTACCAGAGCTGTCGATACTGGCAGATATCAGCCTTCGGAATGTAGAGTTATCGAGCGAAAACATCTCGCATCCCAAAACATTCGTCCCACCCGTCCAAAATATGGATGGCAACCGGAATGGACGAGCTGGCTTCGCATTCCTCGCCATACCACTCGATGTAAAAGCCGAAACCCCTGGTGAAGCGGGTGAAGCAGACCAGGGAAGTCTCCAGTTGGCAGTAGGATTGGGCGAAAGCATCCCGGGACTGTTGAGAGACGGGAACTCCGCCATGGCCGCACCCTGCAAGGCTTCGTCTGTCACAGTGTGAAAGTTCTTGCGTCCCGTGTCATCTGGTGGATGGTCTGAACGTGGGGGCGGAAATGACCAAGCGTCTACACTCCTCTGACCGTGAGGTCCCTTGATCGATGGCAGGCCTTCGTCCGGCGTCAAGAAGATGACGATGCCGATAGGGTCATGAGACAGATTGAAGAACGGACTTGTTCTTGGCATCAGGACAAAGTCTTCCGCAGGAGTAGCCGTGGGATACTGAGTTACCCCGGTGACCGTAAACGATTCCCGGTAAGCCCTTCGAGCAGCGATGGACAGACCCTCGGATGACGTTGGTGCAACGACGGTCTTGATGGCCGGTGGAGCTGTGTACCCAGGCATTTGCAAGACGTTGATAGCAGGGGGTTCGTCGGAAAGACATCCACCTAGGACAACCAGAAGGGTCTCTCCTTTCTCCGCATATTGTATGGTTGCGCTCTGGACCGGCTCTACCCCAGCCTCAAGTCCTTGTGCGGCGATGAGGGTTGACAAGGCCGTCCGGTCGGGAAAAGAAGCCCAAACCAATTTAAACACCGGTTCTCTGACTGCGATAGGTGCAGCTTTACCATCGACCGTCGTTTTGTCAAGTGCACCCGAGTCGAAGAGAGACTCCGCGTCTGTGACATTGACGTCCTCCTTGGTCAATGTTCGGACCATGAGAGGTTTGTCAGGTTCTTCGAGCGACCAGAGTGAGATGCATCCATCTTCATGTCCCGCGGCGAAGACCAGGCCGTCAGGTCGCCATACAACGCAAGTCACTGCAGGATTCCTCTCCGACCAAATAGACTGCAGGAAGGAGATTGACACATCAGCGTCACTGACAAGCAGGATACGTTTTTGTCCATTTACCTGATCAGAATATCCGGAACCTCCAGGAGCACCTACGAGCACCAATGGTGAGTCATCGACATTGGCATGTCACAGTACGAAATAGCTCACCTGGTGGGAGGCTCAATTCGAAGGTGTTGACTGCAATTCGCTCCTTCATATCCCACTGGATGACCCCGCCTGTTCAACAGCTGTGATTGAGCTTTGTCCCATTCAAAAGGAAAAACAAACAGACCCTCACCTTCATAACCAACTAGCATCATGTTCAGGTCCCGCGGATTTGTGGCGCAGCAAACAGCTTGCGGTCTGGTGACATGCAGCGGGGCTTCTCAGCAAACGACCGCTAGCCTCACATCCGTTCCGACTCACGTTCCGCTTCCTCTGAATCGCCCAGGAACCCCGCTGCGTCTCAGCCTATCTTCGTATTGTTTCCAGAGATTGTCGATCTTGTAAGGCGAAAGGTGTTTACGAGGTATGTCGTATGCGAGCGTGACTCCGTCTCGGAGCGTAAAGAATAGCTGCAGAACCGAGAGAATTCAGATCTGAACATTGACAGGTTCCAAAGAGACCCTCCCGACTTACGTGCGAGTGAGTCGGAGACGGCGTGTCGACGAACGTTACGTCTCCGTACAAGCTAGAACGTGGCGAGTCAGCTTAGCACAGATCCTCATATCATCGAGCGCAGAGGTGCACGGACCTTGTAGTTATTTCCTTTGCGGGCTGATTCTTCGCATCGTCCATACCGCCAGGACCAGTGTTCCAAACATGCAGCGTGTTTTTGTCGTCGATACAGCATAGTCTACCAGCTCCGGGCACGAAAGTCAGGAATTTGACCCCAACAATCTGCTGCTCGCGGGTGCTGCTAAGGGTCGATATCTGTAACATGCACTGGAAGGACGGCTTCCCGAGCAAATGCACGAGTCCCGTAGACGTCCCTACAGCCATCAAGCTATAGACTGGGTCGATCGCTAGAGCTGTAACTTCTCCCTGTAGCCCGAGCGAACGGAGATGTCCCAGCTTGTAGCTCTCACGATCTCGCAGATGATTCCTGGTGAAATCCGGGTGTCCAGCAAGTCCCGCAGCAGCAGCTCCTCCGCTGCCACCGGGGTCCTTCTTCCATTTGACGAAGGACATGATCGAGAGCTATGGTTTGAATCTGGTGAGGGCTATGTACCCTGAATCACTCTGAATGGCCAATACAACAAAGGTGCATAGAAGGAACGTCGAGATGTTGACATCGACCAATTCTAATCAGGTGCCGAGCTGTGGTCGGACGCAACTCGGAACGAATATGACGTTTACCTCGGCCACCGCGCGTAAAACGTGGGAAGGAGAGTTCCAAGTGACTGCGATATCATTGATAGTACAGTAGTACTAATGTATACATGATGATTACAACGCATTATTTTCGTTTTAATAGAGTCGGAAGCTCTATATGCATTGCTTGGACATCGCTTATCCGCAAGCCATAGGCCGGAAGTAGAAGGAAAGCCTTTGATGGGATCCTGTGTGAAGGAGCAGCTACGGTAGTGGGGATGTTGTTGCTCTCTTTCCGCGCGGACTCCTGCTCGGTTGACAACTTGGGCAAGCTTGTTGTCGCAGAACGACTTGACTGTCCCTGCTTGAGATCTTGTTCTCTATCTTGTGATGTCACTGATCCCGGCTGTCTGGGCCGAGTCTCACGCTCGGCGATAGGTGGCGGTATATCCTTCGCTTGATCTAGCGATGCACTCCCGGTCGATTCCACTGACATGGACCTAACCAGCTCGACAGCGTGCTGATCGCCATTCTCTTCCAATCTTCCCGCCTGACTTTCATCCACGCCCGCCTCTAGTCTCTCCACTTCCTCCTGCAAGCGTTTAATCTCCTCCAACTTCTGTCGCTTGCTCCTTTCCCTCTCCGTATTCGCAGGCTGACGGAGGAAGGGCGAATCGACCGATGCCTTTCGTTTGTTGCCCACGCTCTGTCGGGGTCGTTCATCTTCCTCTCCCGATGAAGGTGATCCCATTGATATCCTCTGCACGTTTGGCCGCTTATGCGGGGCCACCTGAGGGACCTCCGCCTGAGGGATCTCCACTTCGCTGGTCTCGCCCGGATCCGTGCTCGCCTGCCTCGAATTGCAACCGTCTTCTTGGACCCGCTCGACCGCAATCTGCATCTCCTTCTCCTCATCCGATTGGCTGGTCAACATTCCATCGACAACCTCGGCAAACTCCTTCGCTTCCATCGAGACGCTTGTCCGGCCTCGAGGAGGCAGCGCGGGCCTCTCAAGCCGAGATCGATCAGGCTCCGGCGAAGTTTCCCAGACCATGGATGAGCTCCTCTCTCGCTCTTCCACTTGAATCTCGAGCTCCTTAGGCTGAGACACGATCCGAGGTGATGGGTCAAGCGGACGTGTCTCGCTCGATCTCCCACGCTTCCGTTCTCTCGATGGTGTCCGTCGCTGGCGTTTCATCATCCTGCCTGAATTTTGACCGGCTGAAGACGTTTGAGACACGTGTGAAGGCTCAGCCGGCAGACTCGGTACCAGTACTTCTGGTTGCTCGGGCTCGAGCTTAGCTACATCCTCATCGCTCGCTTCTGCCTCGACCTCGACCGGGACCTCTTCCACGTCCATCGCATCCTCCTTCTTTTCGGCATCGTCGGCATCGTTGTCATTGTTGTCATTGTCCTCTTGGTCCTCATCATCTTCCGCCACTAAATTCAAGCCGAAGACCTTCACTCGCTCCACAACCCTCTTCAACCCTTCTTCCCCACCCAACCACCGCTCACTCGGCTTGAAAGCCCAATCCACGCGTCTCCCCTCCAACTGGTTCTTGACCAGCAGCTCGTAAACCTCCATCGGATCAGGTTGCTTTGGGCGCGACGATGACGAGGACGACGATCCCGATGGCGCTTCATAATATTGAAGGAGAAACCGAACGATCGGGTCATCCTCGTTATAATCGTCCTCTGGCTGTCTGACCTTATTTCGATCAGGTCCGGATGTAGCGTTGGTAGGAGAAGATCCGAGATTCCCTTCACGAGCCCGGGACGACGTTTTGGTGGGTGTCCCAGCATCGGTGTTGTTGCTCCTTACAGCCTCACCCGATGAGGTTGGAGGTGTCGGATGACTCAGGCTGAAATTAGGTTGTGGTACTTGAAAAGGAGGCGCTTCATACGAATTCCCTTTTGGCGAGGTGGGGGATCCCGATACATCATCCATCTCAATCTCGTCTGCCTGCTCCTCTTCGGCTTCATCTTCGACGATCACCTCCATGCCTTGTTGTTGACCCTTGATCGATCTCAACCTCGCCTCCTCTACGAAGATCTCCAGGACAGCCTTCGCATCTCTCCTGACCTCCTCTTCATCCTTTTCCAGCTTCCCTCTCTTGTACTCCTCGTACACCTCCATCCTCTCTACCTCGTGATCACTCAAGACCGACCTCTCTCGGGACCTAGACCTCTTCTCCTTCCTCTTCAACCTAGCCAGAACTTTATCCCGGTATCCCTGAGCATACGTGCTGATCTCTCCATTTTGACCAAGGAGAGATAATCGGACATCGATAGGGGACGAACAGAAGTTGGGCTCGGATGGGGTGCCCCAGTACCATTCGGCTTGGGTGACGAAGATGGTGAATAGGTTGTGTCGAGATTTGGGTCGATATATTGGGTCAAGGACGGGTTGGTCGGCTTCCGAGGGGGAGGATTGTGGCGGGAATAGGAAGGGAGGGATGAGGATCTTGTATTCTTTGAGTTGGTACAGAGACCGTAGATCCCGGGTGATGGCGTAGCCTTTTGCTCTAGTGCCGCAGGAATGTCGGTGTGTTCATGAAACATTCAACCGATTGTTCCCAAGTTTGAAGTTGAATTTCTCACTAACTCACTTGTAGAACCGATCGGTCATTCCTCTGTCGAAGACCAGCCGGACTTGATGGACCAAGTCTGTTGCGAGGGCGACGATCTGAGTCTTGTCGTTGGGATCGGCATGGTTTTTGTACGTCTCGAACTTCAAGAGTTGGAATCACGATCGGATACCCAGAATGAGACGTCAACCCAGGTAGGCATATCAACGAGAACGCCGGACAGACGCTTACCTCGACAATCTGAACCTTTTTCCCATCTCCATACACCTTGGTCGTGTCCGTCCCATGCTTATTATAATGATCGTCGATCCATGGGATAATCCAATCTTGCAGCTCTTTGGCCATTGCGGGAGATCAACCGGGTTGAAGCAAATAGCGAGAATCTCTGTTCACCGAAGTACGTCCGTGAGACAGGTGACTTGAACCAGACCTGACGTATTTCCATAGCAATAACAAACCATTGCGATTCTCAAACCATCCTCGGTCGAGGTCAAAGTGTGTTGCGATCCTAGAACGCGTTGATAGATACGCGCCGGAACTCAATCTAAATCACGTGATTGATATCGGTCGAACGCGGTCGGAATGCCGTAAACCGGGGAAATGCCGTCATCAGGTTGGTTTGAACGGTTAGCGCCATCATCTGTCAACAAGGTGGTCCATCGATATTCCCTCCCCTCAGCCCTGGGTGACTCTTGATGAGATATTGCCAAACTAGCGATCACTCTCAGCATCACTTCATCATATCATCATACAGCATAGAGCCTACACGTCAACAACACTCCCTCCAGCTAATTCGCGAACATCGTCTCCGCTCGTTCGGCTGGCTGGACGCGGTTCATCCTCTACATTCCGCTCGATCCAAAGGGAATCCATCGTTGCAACAAAGGTTATTCGCGTGAGGAGGACGACATAATCTAAGTAGAACGCCGTCCCATACCGGACCATCTCCGACTACTTCTGCATACAGCCGAACTAGACTCTCAGACGACCCTCATGACATCAAAAGGATAACGGCCATGATGTTATCTTCCAACCATAACGCGCAGATGTACAACCCTCACCACGATCAGAGGGCAGAAGGGCGATATCCGAACCCTCAGCAAAATGACCAGCATGGCTACCAAGATCAATACGATCATTACGAGGATGGCGATGAATTAGAAGGGGATGATTCGATGGATCGGGACCCGTATGATCAGAGGTATTCGTCCCCGCAGCAACCTCAGCAGCAGCAGCAGCAGCAACAGCGACAACAACAATATTCGTCGCCAGCTGGAGGAGGACCACCAAGAGGACAGAGCTTGCAAATCGATACGACGAGATCCAACGGCTCCGCTGGAGGTTACGGAAGTGGTTACGCCCGCGCTCCCGGTGGAGGTGCAGCTGGCCTCGTCGGTGATTCAAGAACAGGACTCGGAGGGGCGGACGATAGGATGGGGGATGCGGATGAGAGTCAAGGTCGAGGACAGCTTCATCAACCAGGTGGTCAGGCTAGTCAATCGGCTTTGCAGGAACAACAGGCCCAGGAAGCGGATCAGCAACAACAACAGCAGCAAGTGGAGGAGGATGAAGAGGAATATGCGAGTTCGGAAGGGATGCCTGATGAGGATATCAATTTTACACTTCATTATGCCCTGTAAGTTGGATCTTCTTGTTCAATCTTTCCCTTACTGCTAGCATAATCTTTCGCAAGCTCAGCCACTGACGTTCTCCTGCACGTCCTTGCAGACACACATTCATAGCTACCGTTGAAGGACAAGCATCTGTCATGAAAGGTGACTCCCTCATTCTCCTAGACGATACCAATTCTTATTGGTGGCTCGTCAAGGTGTTGAAGACGGAAGATGTGGGGTACATTCCTGCTGAGAATATCGAGACGCCATTCGAGAGGTTGGCGAGGTTGAACAAGTATCGGAATGTTGATGTGAGTTTCGGAGTTTTTTTGGCTGCGCTCAGAGTTGGGAAGGGAGAGGATGAGTGTTGATCGATGTGATTGCCATGTCGCGATGATGTACAGCTGGCGGCTGCCACCATGGAAGAGCGACATCAAGCTTTGTTGCAATCCCACGTCCAGGCTCAGATTCACGGACACGACCAACCAGGTCCTGGAGGCAAGACCTTGATGGGAAGCCTGATGAACCCAATGTTCCCGAGTCAAGCTCGACAAGCCACACCAGATCAAGATGATGGGAAACGACGGGTGATTTTCGCTGAGCCAACGTATGTCGACCATCCTGGTAAGACGTGGTCTGATACCAGCGGAGAAGACGATGACGAGGGCATGTCGGAGGATGGGATGGGTGAGGGAGAAGAAGGGTTGGACAGTGCCGACGAGGTGGACGAGCAAACGGGTGACGGAGGTCGATTTGCGGATGATGAGAGTGAGGATGATTTCGGGACGGAAGAAGGAATGTCTTCTCGTGATGGGATGCACGTCGAGGCTGGTACGGCGAGTAACGCGGCGATGGATCGGTCTGCCGAGCAAGTGCGTGCGAGGGGGACCGGCGGGGAGACACCTGATCGATACGAGGACGCTCCGGTTGGATCGACTGGCGATCGAGCTGGGCCCGGGGTAAACCCTGACGACATGGAACCTGATGATGGCATGGAGTGGGACGACACGGCCGTCCGTGAGGAACGAGAACGACGTCGACGGTTGGCCGAGGCGCAACAACGCGAATTGGGAGTGGCTGCTCAGGTCGCTTCGAATGGACCGGGCGCGAATTCTCAAATAATCCGAGCCAGATCGGGATCGGTCGCCGGTGCCCAAAGGCCGATGATCAATCAGTCTCCTGCTCACCATGATCGGCAGGAACAAACAGCGACGCTCGATACTCACGAGATCAACGGGAGCCCGGTAGTGGAGCAAGCCAAGGTGAGGGACGAGATGGAGCCCAAGAGAATTACCGTGACGCCGGCCGTAGCGAGGGGTCCGGAGCCGAGTTCAGGCATGGGTCGGAGTCCTGGACAGGTGGGAACACCGACGGGACCGTCGCAAGACCCGCACCAGGCGCAGCGCTATCATCAACAACAGCAGCAGCAGCAGCAGCAGCAGCAACCACAACAACAACAATACCGTCAATCACCCGGGCAACAGCAGCGAACGCAAGCGCAAGATCCTCGCATGAGCGTCGGACCTGGTCAAGCGTTAAATGGTCAAGCTCGGCCTGGAGGTCAATTGCAGCATCCACCTAGGGAGAGAGAGGCAAGTGGCGCGTCCTCGCTCGGCGGAACATCCATCGCCACTCAATCGAGCTTGCGAAGCATGTCAGTATCGCCCGAAGCTGGGATGGGGCGAGATGAGGACGAATTCGGCCGTCGGACGGGCAAGAAGGACAACAAGAATAGGGAAGAGAACGGGAGCGTCAAGAAGAAGCGCAGTGGCGTATTCAGCGGTCTGTTCGGCAAGAAAAAGGACAAGGACAAAAAGTCGAAGGAAGATCGTCCTGGCTCTGGCACGGATGCTGGATCAGCGACGAGCTTCGAATCTGAGAGGCAATCGCATGATTACGTGTCGAGATTGCAGGACTCTCCGGATATCCGAAGGGAAGGTCCTCCGCAACATGGCCGTGTGATGTCACCTCCAGGTCGTGTTCACACCGATATTGGCTCAGCTTTCCAGCCACCTACGTTTGCGTCCGGCTCAGGTCAAAACTCTCCGAGTGCCGTCTCGCCTCAAGGTATCCGTCTCCAGCAGATCGACCAGCAACAGCAGGCGCTGTATCAACAGTATATGGCTCGATCACCCGGCTCATCTCCTCCAGTTGATGCCTCGAAGGCATACGGGACTCAGGCGGCCGCGGCAGTCGCGCAGTCTTCTGCTGCCCAGCGACTTGCCCGTGCTACTGGGTCGTATACGGGAGCCAGACCTGGAAGCATTATTCTTAATCCAGCCAATACCCTGGGTGGACCGCTGTTGAACGTTTTGCGAATCTTTTCGGGCGAGCACGTCGAAACTCAGTTCACCTTCAAAACTGTACTTCTCAATGACTCTACGACTGCCCAAGATCTCGTCAAACAGGCTCTACAGAGGTTCCGGGTCGACAATACGCGTGACGCGGATCTAGACAATTACTTTTTGACGATCAAGGAGGTTGGCGGAGAAGAGCTCGCCCTTGTTCCATCGCAAAAGCCGCTCCAGGCGTTCAATCAAATGTGTGAGAGAATAGGTGAGGAGCAGGACGCCTTGACCAAGACCGTCAAAAGATCTTCTGTCGGCTCCATCTCTTCCGTTTCATCCAATTTGTCTCTCCACCCAGCGATCGCCAAATTGTCTATGAACGACTTCAGCGACGACTCCAACGTCAAATTGTTCTTGAACAGACGACCACGGGCTACCGAGCCTACCAGCTATTTCGAAAATTATGGACCCCCCGCAATCAATGGCGTTTCGAACGCTGTCCCGCTGCACGAGTCACAAGATTCCCGCGGCGGCATCCAGCGAGATCACAAACCTGCGCCCATCGAAACAAATGGTCATCCCGAGATGACCACCGTCGCCTCTCCCTCGGCTAGGTTTACGCTTCATATCATGGTTGAGATCGGCGATCTGCCCGACGGCATGATGTTTGATCCCCAAAGCGAGGCAATTTTACCAAAAACGGTAGTGCGAGAGCGAACGACGAGCTCGCGACCGCCTCAAGGCCCTCCGGTCGAAGCGAGACAAAGATATCTATTGCTCTCGAGAAGCTCCACTGTCGCAGAAGGCATCGAATCTGCTCTTGAGCGCTTCGGAATCCCCGAGGGCGTGGTGGATGGTGGCGACGACGTAGAGGACAAAGTCGGCAAGAGAAGAAGTATGCTCCGAGTACGATACGGTCTCGGTGTGCGAAACCATCGGGGTGAAGGTAAGAAACATCATTTCGTCAATGCTTGCAGTCGAGTTGCTGAATTTTTGGAACTTGCGCAGAGCGTATGCTGCACGCCTCGAGCAAGCTGATTGATGCCTACGAATCACCTCCTTCGTTCAAGGTTGCTGATAAGACAGTCACTAACCGCCGGAGATCGCGTGAATGGGCTCGGGAGTTGTCTGCTTCCGAGCATGACCTTCGACCTACCGATCCTATATTCTTCTTGCGCAGGATTGGCCCTCGAACGGCAGGGTTGGCAAGTATTGACAAACACCCGATGGACGAAGTCGCTTTGAAACAAAGGCGCCTGTCCGACGCTACGTCGGCCGAGACCCACGCAGAACGTGCCAAAACTCCTCAGGAGATCATCGCGGAACAGCGCGCCGCTACCAAAGCCAGACAGACGGCCATCTTGACCACGCATCCGAATGCAGAACAAGGCATAGACGTAGTCGTGGCCGACATGGGCGTTGTGCGCAGCTCGAGAAACTCATTGATGGGTCAAGATGAAGTCCGATACTCGTACATTAGCGAGGACGGGGAGACCTTTGACATCAGCCAATACGTTCACGATGAGTGGCTTGACGTCGAGGAAGATACAGATGCCAGAATTGAAGAGCTGCGCTCCCCAGCATTCGAGAGGACTCAAACAGATCAATCCGTATATCGGACAGCACCGAGTACACCGATGGAAGCTCCAGTTGCGCCAGCAGAATCTAGTCGATTCAGCACAGCCTCGCTCGGGAATGATCTTCTCCACACGATCGTACAGAAATCGGAGCAAGGTGCTGGCCAAGAATACATGGCGGAAAAGATTGACAGAGTCATCAACAAGGTTCACGCAAACCGCTTACAGCCAGCCCGAAATACGCCTACTCCAACGGCGCAGCTACAATCATTTGGACAATCCTTGTCATCTATTCCCGAAGATCGGTTCCGTGACCAACGTTCAGCCTCACCCATGTCTGAAGGTTACGGTGAATCTCTTCGTGGAACGACGATGTCGCCTCAGCTGGACCCAATCCCCACATCTATCCGGCAGGCGGTCGAGGAAGCACCTTCCCGAAGTGGGTCTAGGCAAGCGACTCACAGCCCTTCTCTGGAAGGTACATCCAGACAACCCTATGTGGCTGGCAAGCTGCCCATGGCAATTCGTGCTGCTTCAGGCTCGCGACATCAGCGCGCTCAACCGTCCATCGCGTCGATCTTGTCCGACGTTTCCGGCTCAGGCAGGAAAGAAATTGGCACGGTGGCGGCTAGCAGTAATCCAGTTACAACTCGATATGCCAAGTCTGCGAATGACATCAGCCGAAGTTGGCCCAAGCCTAAGGTGCCCGTCAAGAACAAGGATGACTTTGGGTTTGGGACTCTCTTGGGCGTGATCAACGCCAAAGCGGATCTCGCGCGACCAGCCAAAGTGGACAAGCCCCCACTGAACCCGATTGACAAGCGGTGGTTTCAACCAACACTGACCGCTGTCCAGATCAGTCAGCTCTCTCCAGCGCAGAGGCAAGACTATAACCAAAAGAGCAAAAAGATTGACGATTTAGAGAACGAGACTGCAGAACTGATGAAGAGGATTCTGGCACTAAGAGCACGCGAGCGCAAAGATCGGGAGACGGAGAAAGCAAGGGAGGCGAAAGACTTGACAGGCGCCGAAGTCACGAACACTTGATGACTTGATGGATATCTCGTTACGATTATAATGAACTCTGACAGTATTGCTGTAATTACTGCCTGCACTCAGGGCGACATGTGTCTATTCCAATGCTTTCCACTTCATATGTATTGAGAACAGCCTAAGTCGCCCTAACATTCTGTATTATATGGTCATAGGTACAAGCTCATGAGTCCAACATGGTTACTCGAGGTATGCAGAGAGATCTCCGACGAGTCCCTCGATTCGCTTCAAGACTTTGCGAGCTGCAGCTTCTACTGCACCATTTTCATCTTGCAGACATTCGCTCAAGAATTCAGCGACCGTCTCAGGCGCGAACTGTACGAGCTCTTCCTGGTGTTGCCAAGCCTTTTCAAGGACGATCAATGCGATCAGCCTCTCATTGGCATTGTCCGACCGAGTAGTCATCAAGATGGCCATATTGAAGGACTTGAGGACATTCTCGGATGTCGTCGAGGCAGCAAGCGCTCCGAAGCAATCCGCAAGATGATGCGCTTCCTTCACATTATCGGCCTTGAGACGGGACAAGCCTCCAATCTGGGCGACCAACAATGGCACGATCGCTTGGTAACGTTGTTCAGTCCAATAAACTGTTTGTCAGATAGGAGTCAGCACTTGTCGATGAACCGATCGGCGGTGATAAACCCACCTGACTCGTCCACCTGGAAAGACGTGGTCAGTGCGGCGATGACCGATCTCCAGAGCTCCGTGTCCTTGCTTGGTTTGCTGGCGAAAGCAGTCAAGATCTCGGTCGTCAAGGGAGACAACGTGTTGAGGTAAGGCGTCATGATCGACTATGATGAAGACTTATAAGGGCATGGCAGACATGATTCGCCCGGGACTAAGGCTTACCCTGAACTTGCTAAACAGTCCACGCGCGATCCTGTACAGCGAGATCTTGCGTTTATACAGCACGGCATCGTCTACGAGAAATGTCCGTCAGCTTGAAAATATCAAGGATCCATCCCGCTTTGAAGACTCACCCTGTGGCTCGCTGTCAGATCGAATTGCAGCCCAGTCGTACATTCGACCAAATAATGGCTTGAAAGTTGCCTCGTTCAGCTTTTCTACCATGTCCAGGAAAGCAGGCAGGATCAGACTCTCCGTCACGTTCGGATGCGTCGGGTCGTTGCAGAGGTCAAAGGCATCAAGGAAAAGGGCGAAGACCGCCTTGACCAATGCGGGCAGGGAAGCTCGACTGGTGTGACGGATAGTCCTCTGCACGAGTCGGAAATACTTTTGCAAAGCCTAGGTTGATCGAAGATTCTGGTCAGAACGCGCTGTTTCGCTGCAGTAATCGAATGGCTTACATAATCCGCACTGTCCAGAAGTTTGGGCCATAAAGAGCAGACAACCGGCAAGAGGTTGGTCGTGGGCACTCGCTTGGCTACGCTTGCTATCAAGGCGTCGAAGTGCTTGCCGGATCCGGTCATATCAACTTGGATAGCTGAGAGCAATGAATCGCCGAGCTGGATAGGGGACAGGAAGTTCGGGACAGCCATGACTACGGCGCCAATGAGATCAATCGCAGAGTTCACACTCCTTGCTTCTTCGGATATGGCGGCCAGCTTGTCCCGACTGAGCTGGAACAAGGGTGCGATATGAGGGATCATTCGACTTTCCAGTCGTTTCCTAAATAGAGGGAGGGATTCGTTTAGAAAATTCCTGAACTCCACGGCGTTGTCACTCACGTCAAATCCACAAGCAAGTCCATGGCGGCCAAAATCTCAGTTCCGCTCCCGGATCGTTGAGCAATCTTCGTCAAGGAGCCGATGGCTTGAGCGACAATGGCGTCTTCGGTGTGCACGACAATTCGAGTGATGGCACTGATAGCTCTGATAGCCAGGGTCTGTAAGGTAGCCTCGGACCGTCCGAGGACAGCATAAGCCGCGTGTAGTATCTGTACCATAGGATCGCTGAGGCTGATACGAAGATCACTTCGAATCAAAGGTACTCGTTCCACAACCAGGTCGAGAGCGCGCGCAATGAGCTGTGTATACACAAATCGAACCTTTAGCGAGTCTGTTGCGAGAATTTTCCTTCCACATGCAGGACTCACGGAAGGCTGTGCCCTCGAGAGCAGATCTTGGGTGACATTGATAAAGCTGTCTACAGTAATTTTCTGCAGAACCACGTCCAAGGCGCTTGATATTTCACCTTGGGTAGCTTTGGCATCGAATGAGAGCGAGTACTCCGCTCGAGGTTTGGCGGATAGTTCGATCAATTGCCCAATGATTTGGCGAATGGCGGCCTGGTCTTGCTGAGATGCGGTCAAGCTCTGCAGTATGTCCTGTACGATATCGATCATTATGCTGGCTCTTGGCCCAAGAACAGCTTCGGCGCTAAACGGGATAGGTGGATCGAAGCCATTGTTTGTCAGTATAAAGCGGATTCAGCGGTACCGCTTCACAATCTCACCTGTCGCCGAAGAAGAGGAAAGCCTCCTGGTTTTGTTCGGCCACGTCCGAGGCCAATCTGAAAACCTCACCAAGGATGATGCTTACGGCCTGAGCGCACGCGAAATTCTCAGTCAGCTGAGTGGAATGAGAGTCGAGTAATTCTAGCGCATACCTGGAGTCGCAGAGCGGGCTCGAAT
>Ga0308160_10002600_pt1 | contig 21454 bp, 17 predicted proteins | sample PhyFR1_FD_201036 | JGI IMG/M metagenome (GOLD analysis project Ga0308160, IMG submission 201036) | Phyllosphere microbial communities from UC Gill Tract Community Farm, Albany, California, United States - DLSLF.R1 | ecosystem: Host-associated > Plants > Phyllosphere > Unclassified | place: USA...
ACCTCCTCACCGTAGAGCATCTGGCTTCCTGTCACGAACCAAAATTCGTGTGTGTTTGCTGTCAACATTTAAAATCCCCCTCATCTAGCTATGTGCACCTATCATTTCTGACCGTAGTAGGCGTTTTCTCCATGTTTGCGCAAGTAGTGTTTATCTAAGATGCTTTGTTTGATGGGTGCTAATCCTGGATTCAGTTTCAAGGCATGAATACCCATCTTGGCTACTTCCTCAAGTACGACTGCATTGTGTACGGCTTCATCCGCATCCTTGCCCCAACAAAAAGGTGCATGATTTGCGACCAGTACACCGGGTACGGCAACAGGTTCTAAATGCAGTTCGTTCAGCGTCTCAATGATGACGTTTCCGGTTTCCAGCTCGTACGCCGTCTCGATCTCTTCATCAGATAATTCACGTGTACACGGAATTTCTCCGTAGAAGTAGTCGGCATGTGTCGTCCCAAAGGCAGGAATCGCTCGCTTTGCTTGCGCCCAGCTCGTCGCCCAAGGGGAATGCGTATGGACAATGCCTCCTATCTCAGGCAGAGCCCGATACAAAGCCAAATGTGTTGGCGTATCAGAAGATGGACGAAGATTGCCCTCGACGACGTTGCCTTCTAAATCGACTACGACCAAATCCTCTATCGCCAAAGCGTCATATGGAACACCGCTCGGTTTGATGACGACCAAACCCGCATTTCGATCAATCCCACTGACATTCCCCCACGTAAAGGTGACCAAGTCATGCTTCGGTAATGCTAGGTTCGCTTCAAGCACTTCTTCTTTTAATTGACGACTCACCATACTGGTTCCCCCTTCTGACGTGACGCTTCCGCCTTAATTTTCTTTAATCGCTTCATCACATCATTTTCTCCACGACCGAAATAATCGTATAGCTTCGTGTATTCAGCAAACAGTGCCTCATACACTTCAACGTTTTCTGGAATCGGAAGATACGTCTTTTCTTTTACGCGTCCCATCTTCGTCGCCGCTTCCGTGATGGTGGCATAACCGCCTCGTTCTGCTCCTGCGGCTACAGCACCGAACATGGCAGATCCTAAAGCTGGAGTTTGAGAAGAGGCTGAAATCTTGATTTCCATGTTTAGGACGTCGGCATAAATCTGCATCATCAAGGCATTTTTCTCCGCAATTCCTCCTGCAGCGTATACTTCGTGGACGGGAACACCGCTTGTTCGGAACGCTTCAACAATCGTTCGCGTGCCATAAGCAGTCGCTTCGATCAATGCGCGGTAGATATCTTCTGGTTTCGTCAGTAATGTTGCACCTAGAAGTACTCCCGTCAGATTCGTATCTACCAGTGTAGAACGATTTCCGTTCCACCAATCAAGAGCGATCAATCCATGTTCACCGACGCGTTGCATCGTTGCCTTATCAGTCAATAATTGGTGCGTACTAACACCTTGAATGTTTGCTTCTTGCAAATAATCACTTGGTACACAGTTTTCGATGAACCATTCGAAATGATCTCCGACACAGGACTGACCAGCTTCATATCCCATTAACCCTGGTAAGACCCCATCTTCGACGATACCGCACATACCGGGTACGACCTGTTCCTCTTCACCAAGCAGGATATGACAAGTAGACGTTCCCATCACCATCAACAACTTACCGGGTTCTGTGATTCCAACCGCAGGTACTGCAACATGAGCATCTACATTACCTACTGCAACGGCAGTTCCCGGAAGGAGACCGATTCGTTCTGCAAAGGATATTGTTAATTCTCCTGCTTTGGCCCCAATGGGTGCGATGTCGTTTGAAAGCTTCTCCTCGACTACGTTCTCAAGTCGTGGATCTAACGCTTTGAAAAACTCTTTAGAAGGATAGCCTTCCTGTTTGTGCCAGATCGCTTTATAACCGGCCGTGCAACTATTGCGTACCACTTTTCCAGTTAACTGAGAAACGACCCAATCCGTCGCTTCTAAAATTTCGTGAGCAGCCTCGTAAATGGAGGGTGCTTCGTTTAGAATTTGCCAGACCTTCGGAATCATCCATTCGGATGAAATTTTTCCGCCGTAGCGTTTTAAGAAAGGTTCTTCTCGTTCACTCGCAATACGGTTCAAAGCGTCTGCCTCATCTTGAGCTGCATGATGCTTCCACAACTTCACATAGCTATGCGGATTATCTTGATACTCTTCACGGAAGCACAACGGATTTAAATCGACATCGATCGGTAGAATCGTACAAGCTGTAAAGTCGATACCAAGCCCAATGACTTGTTCCTTCGTAATACCTGCCTCTTTGACAACTGCGGGGATCGTCAATTCTAGGACCTCTAAATAATCACGCGGATGTTGGAGTGCCCAGTCATGTTCAAGCCGTGTTTTTCCATCAGGCAAAAATTGATCCATTACTCCATGTGTATATGGTTTGACTGCAGTCGCCACTTCATGACCTGTTTCGACATCAATCAAGACGGCTCTACCTGATTGCGTGCCATAATCAATTCCGATTGTATATTTCGACATTTCATCACCCTACTCCCAAAAAGAATACGCTTATATTTCAGAAGAAAAAATAAAGTGTGTGGGCACTCCCTCATTTTCATCCGGACAAATAATCAAAAATTTGTGCAGAAAACTTAAATAAACAATAAATTTGTACGTATAACTTACACTATGATTGTATCAATTATTTAGGAATTAGCAATCATTTTTCAGAGAAATACGCAATTATTTACGTTTTTTTCTATTTATTAAACCTTTAATCTTCTTCAATACATTTATTTGTCCGTACAAATAATTGATTTAATGTTTTTTTGTCCAAATTGCTGTTCCATCCTCACTAAGACCTGTCATGATGATCGTGGATTTCCAATTTTCCCAATCCCACGCTGCACCGACCCGTAATTCATAGCTTTCTTGCCCAATGCGTAGACTAAGGATGTTCTTCTTTAATTGCCACGAACCGTCCTCATCAAGAAGAGTGCCATCTTTTTGCAACTTCAGCTTTCTTGATTGTTGCTGACCATCATCAAATCGCGGAAAAATAATGATTTCCCATTCTCCAACGATCTGGTCTTTTTGAACACTGATATTCTTTTCACCCGCGTATCGTTCAGGCGAAACCACTGGCCACCCATCTTTTGTCCAATACACTTTTCGGACCTGCAATTGCGACCAATAGATATCTTTGCTTGGTCGAGCTTGATGGATAATAAAAGTATCTTCTCCATCCTGTAAAAATGCAGAATGACCGGTCCCCACGTAACCGTCGTCTCCTTCAAAACGGTAGGAGCCAACAATTTTTAAACCAGTATCAAATGATTCATCCGAAGTATCCCGTAAATCACGCCCACGAGAATCAACATAGGGTCCATCGATCGATTTTGATCGCCCAATTCTTACGTTATACGAATCTTCTAACCAACCATATGAAACCATCAAGTAGTAATAACCTGTTCTTGCGTTGTAAAGAATTTCTGGACCTTCTATTCCCATTGTCATATCTTTTCGCTTAGCAAGTAACTTCCCTTCTGACGACTTCTTCATCAATTTTCCCGTATTCGGATTGATTTCCGTTAAGAAGATACCACCAAAATAGGATCCATACGTCATCCACCATTTTCCTGTTTGGTCTTTTAGCACGTGAGGATCAATCGCATTAACCGTTTTTCCATCCCCTTCTTTTGAAGCGATGACGACTCCCTGATCGTGCCATGGTCCCTCAATATTAGAAGCACTCGTCATTCCAATGTACGAGGTACGACTGCCGACTTTTGAGACAGAATAGTAGAGGTAAAATGTACCCTTGATTTTTGTAATCGAGGGCGCCCAAAATGTATTTCCTCCTGTCCAATTGAACGCTTCTTGAGAGACTTCATCAAATACACGACCTGTGAATTGCCAATTAATGAGATCTTTTGATTTCCGAACCTGGATGCCCGGTGTCGGTGCACCTCCTACCATATAATCTGTCGAGAACACATAGTAGGTATCACCTTCCTTTATGATTGCCCCATCATGCGTAAAGTTTGTTGTCCACTTCTTTTCTTGATTCAAAACATCGGGTTGTACATCCATTACCTTCTTATCGAAAGGCGCTTTCGGTAAATCCAAATCCTGAAGCGATGCATTGGTAGACCACCAAAAATAAGCGCAACCTACAATGAACAAGACAACCATCCCCATCACCATATTTTTCATACTGTTTTCCTCCTTTAATCACAAACACCCGTCTTAAGCAAAGACGGGTGTTCCATTTTTTCATTCCCCCTCACCCTTTAACACCAGAAATGGCAATCGATTCGATGATTTGCTTCTGAAAAATCATGAAGACGATTAACATCGGTAATAATGCGACAACAGACGCAGCCATGATTAACGGATAATCACTTTGGATGGCATAGGATGCATTAAAATTGGCGATGACCAATTGTAAGGTTTGTTTCTCGGGAGAGTTGAGATAAAGAATTGGACCGAGATAATCGTTCCAGATAGCCATGAACCATAGAATTAATTGTGCGGCTACAGCGGGCTTGATCAATGGGAAGACGATTTTATAAAAGATTTGAAAATAGGAGCAACCGTCTATTTTTGCAGCTTCGATGATAGAATTCGGAATACTGTTCAAGAACTGACGTAAGAAGAAAATCATGAAAATATTTCCGAATAAACCAGGTACGATCAACGGAAGAAGTGTATCGACCCATCCGATTTCTGAGAACATCATAAACTGTGGAATCATCAGGACAGGGTACGGAATCATGACAGACGCAAACAAGAGAAGGAAGATTTTATTCTTCCCCCTAAAATTCAACTTAGCGAACGCAAATGCCGCGAGACTCGAGGTGAATGTTCCAACGATCGTGACAGATAGGGCGACGATCAGACTGTTTGATATACCAGACAAGAGCGGACCCATATTCCAAATCTCAAAATACTTATTGAACGATATGTCGGTAGGAATCCACACGGGCGGAAGTGAAAACACTTCATCTTTCGATTTCAGAGAGGTTGACACCATCCATAATAAGGGTGCGATCATGACGATTGCACCCATCGTCAGAAAGATAAAGACGAAGATATCAGTAATCCGATCTTTTTTCTTCACGGACATCGTCTCCACATTTTCTTTTTTACGGGTAAGAGCTAACTGCATGGTCATTCTCCTTTCTAAGGTATTAACGCCTCAATCCAAGTCAAATGATGATTTTTCGTTCATACGGAATTGGAACAAGGTAACGATGAAAATGAAAAGACCGAGAACGAGCGCCATTGCTGAAGCATAACCGAGCTGGAAGTTTCCAAAGGATTTTTGCCAAATGTAGAAGACGGCAGAAGCAGATGAATACTCCGGTCCTCCTGTCGGTGTCATGACGTTGATTTCCGTAAAGATTTGCGCACCACCAATAATATTCGTCACGATGATGAAGAAGGTGACAGGTTTAACCATCGGGAGTGTAATATACCAAAAACAGTGCCAGGCATTCGCACCATCTAATTTCGCCGCTTCATAATAGGAACGCGGTACACTCTGCAAGGCCGCCAAATACAAGAGCATCGTATAGCCAAGACCTTTCCAAATTGCCATGACGATCAATGCTGGCTTGACGGTATTGGCATTTTGCAGCCAGTTCGGACCATCGATACCGATTAAGTCTAAGAACTGATTCACTAAACCATAATCACCGTTATATGCCCACTGCCACAAAATCGAGACAGCGGCAATGGAAGAAATAACGGGAATGTAATAGATGACGCGGAACGTATTTGTACCAAAAATCCCTCGATTCAATGCGAGGGCAAGTAGAAGTGCTAATACGATGCCAATCGGAATTCCAATCATCATGAACAGCGTATTGTACATGGCTTTATAGAAATACTCGTCTTGAAACACATTAATGAAATTTTTTAATCCAATGAACTTCATTTGTCCAAGTCCATTCCAGTTCGTGAATGCACCATAGAAGGAATACATTAAGGGGATTAACGCAAACAGAAAGAACCCAATTACCGGAGCCGCAACAAATAAGTAAGCATATCGTTGCTCCGTACGATATAACTTGGAAATCGGTTTTGTCTTCATTGTCTTCCATCCTTTCTACGCTAGAGACCCAGGTGGCGACTTACGCCACCCGACTCATCACCTCTAGTTAGTTCGCCTGTTTCTCTTGAGCGATGGCATCATCTAGCAACTTTTGCATTTTCGGTTGCTCTTTTTTCACATAGTCTTCAACTGATGTTTTTCCATCGAGTACAGGCTGGATGTTTTTGAAAAACTCGTCATACCATTCTGCAGTGTATGTTTTTTCTGCTGGCAGACCGCGTCCATAGTCATTGATCAAATCCAGGAACTCCTGTTTATTAGCAGGTTTAATGGATGTGTCTTCTACCCAATTTTTAGCGATTTTCATGCTGTTCGGTAATTGTACTTGTGCATCTACCAAAGCCTGTTGTCCTTCTTGATTGGCAGATAAGTACATGGCTAGTTCTGTCGCTTCTTTTTTATGTTGCGTCGTTGACCCTACACCGATTCCGAGTGATCCAACCCAACCAGCTGCTTTCCCTGTTGATCCTGCTGGCCATGGAAGAAGGTCATATTCGAACTTTAGTTGATCTTTGAAAGCTGCCATATCCCAAGGACCGACTGGGAAGAACGCCAGTTGCCCTTTCATCCACCGTTGATACGTATCGAGTGTTTGTGACTCTCCAATAGATGGAGTTACTTTATGTTTTAACTGCTGGTCCACAAAAAATTGGAGGGCTTCGATGAATTTTGGATCGTCAATCGTTACCTTCGTTCCCTCTTCATTGATCCAGTCTGCCCCATTACTCCAGACGAATGGTTGCAATGCCCAGTTCACGTTAAATCCAGTGCCATACTGATCCATTTTCCCATCACCGTTCGTATCCTTCGTTAACTTCTTAGCTACCTGAATAAACTCATCCCACGTGTATGGTTTGTCTTTATCCGGAAGTGATACCTTTGCTTTTTCGAACATCGTCTTATTATAGCCGAGCGCAAATGGTCCTAAATCTTTTGGAAGACCGTAAATAGCGCCTTTGCCAAGCACCTTTCCATCATACCGGTATTTATCAACACCTTTTTTCCAGATATCCTCTAACTGGATGTCCTTCGATCCTTCGACGTTCTTTGTGATATCTAGTAGTACATCCGAGTTCACGTAAGCTTTGACTTGAGCCGGATTGTAGAAAAAGACATCGGGTACTTTACGTCCTGCGATAGCAGATTTTAATTTTGTATCATACTGGTCCGGAGCTGTTTGTACCATTGTCACTTTCACGTCTTTATTGGCTTCTTCAAATCGTTTCACTGTTGCTTTGTACGCTTTTAGCTCTTCAGGATTCCCGCGAAACATGAATGTGAGTTCGACTTTTCCATCCGCACTTTTACCATCTCCTGAACAACCAGCTAATGCTATTGATGTCGTCATCAAGGCAGTCATTGTAAGCGCAAACATCTTCTTTGTTTTAAGGTTCATTGTGAATTCCTCCAGTGCTTTAATTTTCAATGTCAAAGCGGAATTAAGATGTACGTACATATTTATTTAAGCAAATACGATATTTTTTATAGCGAAGCCCACACAACGCTATAACAAAAGACAATTAAAACAAGTTAAATGGACAATGAAAGCGTTTTCTGCACAATTTGAGTCTATTACACACATTCGGACATGTCAATTTGATTTTTTGTCATTTATTTCTTTTTTGTACGTACATTTAAATGATTTATCGATTGATTTTCTCTTAAATCCATAGCAAACCGGACAAATCTTTGCTAATATGTAAGTACTATCATATCTTGTACGGATAAGTTTGCTGATACAAGAGAGAAAGCAGGGACGCCTTATGGCACAACGGACAAAATATAGCATCGTGAAGAATCATATACTTGATTGGATTAAGGATGGCACAGTACGTCCTGGTGAAAAAATTCCTCCTGAAAGTGAACTTGTACAATCTTTCCAAGTTAGTCGGCACACGATTCGCCAAGCAGTTGGAGAGCTTGTGAATGAAGGCTATTTGTACCGCGAACAAGGTTCAGGAACTTACTGCTCCCACGTACTTCCTAAACCAGAAGCTGAGGTAATCGAGCGCTCTAATAACGGCAAGAATATCGGTGTGATTACAACCTATATGTCTGATTACATCTTTCCATCCATCATTCGAGGAATCGAATCTCATTTAGCTTCGAAAGGATATACTCTGACACTTTCGTGTACAGACAATGATGTAGAGAAAGAACGTCAATGCCTCGAAATGATGTTAGATCGTCAAGTTGATGGATTAATTGTTGAACCAACCAAAAGTAGTAACCATAATCCGAACATCAAATATTATCTAGAACTTGAGCAACAAAACATCCCCTACTTGATGATTAACCAGTATTACTCCCAATTGATGCCTCCTCATCTCATGATGGATGACGAAAGAGGTGGATTTTTAGCAGCAGAACATTTAATCAATCTTGGTCATGAACGTATCATGGGCTTGTTTAAAACGGATGATTTACAGGGGGTTTATCGAATGCGCGGATTCCTCCGTGCGTTTCGTGAGTACAACATTCCTTTAGAGTCAGAATTAATCATCACATATACAACGGAAGAGTTAGTTCCAAGTTTCTATGATTCGATTGGACGCCTCTTCGAGAGTGAAGAGCATCGCCCAAGTGCTGCAGTTTGCTACAATGATCAACTAGCCTTAAGTGTCTTGGATCAGTTAAGGAAGCTACGTCTATCTGTCCCGCAAGATATCTCTCTTGTAGGTTATGATGATTCCGTCCTTGCAGTGGCCACAGAAGTGAAGTTGACTTCGATCATCCATCCGAAACAAGAACTTGGACGTGCTGCAGCAGAACGGATCATCGCAGCAGTAGAGAAAAAAGAAGCCCCTCCATCTCACATTTATGAACCGGAATTAATTATTCGTAACTCAACAGCACCCTTTAATCGTCTCGAATCTAAGTCTGGTTAATTTTGTGTAGAACTTCGGGGAGGTACTTATGAACTTAAGACATGAACAAAACAAACTATTCCAATTACTTGAATTTACCACGGGACTCGTACAGCTGAACTTTATTTTCTTTATCACCCTTTTACCAGTCATCACGATTTTCCCAGCTCTGTATGCACTAACTGCTGTCACACGACAATGGTCCGTTCATCAAGATTATAGTGTTTTTCGATCGTACATTCACTTTTTCAAAGAAGCGCTTCAATACCATTTAAAATTTGGTATGTTATGGACCTTCATCTTACTGTTTTTACTTTTTGATTTTTTAATCATTCGCCACATCGAAACCGGACAGACTTTCTTATTTACGGGTCTGTCAATCGTCAGCTTGTCATTTTTAGCTGTTTCCGTTTTCTTATTTCCAATCCTCTCGCATTATGAGTTGAAAAAAAAAGATGCCTTCAAGTTAGCTCTTTTTAGTTTAGTACGTTATGGATATGTTTTATTGATTTCTTTTCTTTTACTAACGACATTGATTGTATTAGCATATCAATCGCCACTTTATTTACTGTTCGGCTTCTCGTTCGTTATTTTCCTTATTACCAAGCTGTATTTACATCAGCTGGATCGCACAATGCTTAAATCTTAGTCATTATTAGATAATACCTTCCAAGCATAAATCAGTTTGATTTTTTCTAAAGATTTATCTCTTTTCCCTATATAATTTTTTGTAATTAAGCTTGTTTATGATTCTTTACAGATAAAGAAATGCGTATACATTTCGACATCGAAATGTATACGCATTTCTTATTTAGCCATCATTGAACCTTCTTATAGCGTCCCTCAAGTTTAATCAGAAAGAGAAGATATTCATAAACTTGACCCATCTTCATTCATCGACCGATATGGACGGAAGTAAAGACGAACTTATCATAACGGTGTCGCGAAAACGAATACTCTAACGGCTTCCCGTTCCCGAGAAAGACGACTTGCTCGACCTCGATAATTGGATCGGTCTCCTCGTTCCCAAGATAATCACGAACCCACTGGTTCGGCTTATCCGCACGAATCATCTTATGTGAGCTCGTGATCGTGTAACCGAGATCTTCCTGGATGTATTTGATAGATGGAACTATCAAGGACCTCCTTCGTCACTCCAGTGATCAACGAGGAGGGCATAAACGTATGCTCGATCACGTAAAGTTCGTCATCGACATAACGGACGCGCCGGATCTCATAGACAGGATCGCTCTTCTCGATCATCAAGTGACGGGCGACCTCCGTATACGGGAAGCGCACCTCGAACTGGAGGACCTCACTCCTGACGGTCCGCTCGCCGAGAAGCTTCGTCAGCCCTTGGGATTCTTTGTTCAACACGTTGATTCTTCTCTGTGAGAAGCTCGAAGGCAGGATGAAGCTCCCCTGTCCTCGTTGACGATAGATGATGCCTTCCGACACAAGGATTTCGAGTGCCCGCTTCATCGTCATCCGACTGACCGCGAACTCCTCCGCAAGTTGGATCTCTCCGGCATCGCTTCCTCGACATCATAACCTCCGTTAAGGATCCGTTTACGTAGTTCATCTGCGATTTTCTCATACTTTGGTTTCTTTTTAGTAGACATGATTACACCCCATGTATAGACATATTCGTATAATATAACAAAAAAAGGATGACCAGGGCTAAATATACCCTGTTCATCCTTCATCATCTCAAGAATCCATTCTCTTCGATCACTCGCTTAAACCATTGTCCACTCTTCTTGACCGTCCGGCTTTGAGATTCGTGCTTATCCAGATCCTGCGAGGCCTTACTTGAGAGGAAAGAGAATCACGGACTTCTTCAGAAAACGTCTCAAGATTCCGTATCGGTCTCCCAGCATTATCTTTCATACCAATCAATGAGTAGCTCAGGTTTTCTTCGATTGTAATGATTTGGCTCGACGTCATGGAGACGACATCCTCACATGCATTGAGTATCTTACATGAATTGATCGCTACGTCCTTCCAAATAAATTTAATCGGAAGATTTACCTCCATGAACCGGTTCAAAGAATCGACGAGGAGATGCGTCTTGCTCGACTCCTTGTTCTCGAGCAAGATTTGTTTCACGCGAGAGGATACATAGAAAAATGATTAGAACGTATAAACATCACTATCAAAATGTATACGTTCTAATCATTTTTGAAGCACGTCCTTTTTTCTATGTGATACCTCGACCAACCATTCGAGATGCAGCGTCAATCAAATGGATGAAGGAATTGGGACGTCTCTCATGATCCATTCCAATTCACCTTTGATTCGAATAGGAAGTACCTGTCGTCAGCATAAGTTGATCTCCAGTATTGACTTTGAGCGTTCAATCGCTTTCAACTTCAATTCGGTCGTCGCTTGGACATGATAGATGTTAAATTCGGGAACCTGTACTAATCTCTTTATCTGTGCAGTCTTCATCTGTTTCGCTTTCACTTCAAGCATGACATCTTCTTGCGGAGATGGACGTAACGGTCACCGCTTTATCCAGATGTAGTTCACGAGCTCGTCCGTCTTCATCCGTTCGATCGAAGTCTTACAGTCAATAGGTCATGTCAAAGGATTGTTGCGTCTCGAGAATCAAGAAGCCCTTTTCGATAGCATGGATCGTTCCACTCGGGACGAAAATGAAATCTCCCTTCGCAACCGGTAGACACGTTATTAATCGACCTAACTCTTCGTTGCTAGCATATTCAATAATTCTTCCTTTGATCTCACAGAATAATCAATGATAAGTTCTCCCTCCAGGAATATTTCCACCAATAATAACGGATTGTGGCAAGAGGCTAAGCTGTCATGAGCAAATACATGAATCCTTCGGTACTCCAACATGCTCTGCAGTTCTATATTCTTAATGACAATTGAGGAATTATGAAAGCGCCAATAAACTTTTTCACGAATTCTGCTCAAAAGGAATGAGCTCTGGAATAGTTCATTCAACAGAACTGGATTACTCATTTTCTCGAATCACTATCCAACTACATAAGTGTATCTAATGAAAATAGATATATTTTCTCATGCAAAAACACCTTCGATGTCAGTACATTTTAAAAATGTACCACTCCGAAGGTGTTTTATATTGTATCAAAATTTAGGTTAGTCTACTCCTATATCGTTTTTTAACGGTATAGTTCGATGAAGTTTTTATTTTAATACGTTAGGTAAATAAATATACTTGTTTTGATTCAGCTTCTTAAATTGATTTAAAGCTTTATTTGGTTTGTTTTTCAATTTTTCTTTACTTATTAACAAAGCTATTGCTCCAGAAACTTTTGGAGCTGCATAAGATACACCAGCATCTTGGTAGTAGCCTCCATCCATACCAGTCGTCAGTATCAATTCTTTCTCAAACCATCCTTCCTCCATCCATTTCTCTTGTCCATATTGATTTAAGTAACTGAAGTCCCCTCCTGCTGCGTAATAGTCAATAAAATTTCTACCATAGTTACTAAATATAGATTGAGTATTTAACGGACCAATAGATCCTACAGAAACTACTTTCGATAATTGAGCAGGCATATCATAAATTTTTACTTTTTTGTTTTTTGATGATTCATCTAAATCATTTCCAAGCAAAGTAAATAATTCTTTCATATCATTCTGATTTCTAACGTTCACTCCAGCATTGCCTGCAGCAGCCACCACGATACTCCCTTTTTTATATGCATAATCTACAGCTTTTTTATAGGCTTTATACTCTTTCAGATCATTTGTTCCATCTTTGTATTGACCAGAAACTAACATATATTCTCCAAGGCTTAAATTAATTACATCAGCATCATCGTTTGCAGCCTCAATAATTGCTTTTAATATCCATTCTGTCTTAGCAGACTTTTCCCCAAACACGCGATAACTACGAATACCAATTCCAGGAGCGACTCCGTGTAACTTTCCATTAGCCGAAATTTGACCAGCGACACCTGTCCCATGTCCCATGCGATCTTTATAATCATTTTTATTTCCTAATTCGGTACTTTCGGTTCCATTATATCCACCGACAGGAACCAAATTCTTTGATCCTTTGACCACACTATCTTTTAAATCCTGGTGCTCGTCATTTATACCTGAATCAATTATAGCGACTACTGTTCCCTTATTTGCCTGATGCAATGAGTAGCTCAATTTATCTCCTGTAATTTGCTTCATATCCCATTGAGCTTCCCAGAGTGAAAATGTTTCTTCGTTTAATGATGGATTTTCTTCTCTGGCAATTGGTTTTAATGAAGAAGAAGAAAAAACACTTTCAATATATTTGTTTTCCTTTAATTTTGAGTGCGAATCTTGAACAACTATTAATTTTAATTCAGGAATTTGATAAGTAACTTTTAATGTTTTGTCTTTTATGACTTGCTGCATTGATTCTTTTGAAACACTTTCTTTGAAGATAATTACTTTTTCGTTATTATTACTAAGAGCATCCGCAGACACGTTAGAAGGTATTCCATATAAACTACCTACTAAGACTGACAGGATGGTTACTCTTTTCATCATGTTCAGATTCCCCCATTTTTAAATATAGTCTATAGTATCGCTGTCTATTGTTAATCAATTCAGAGTGTGTTCCACTCTCAACTATTCTTCCCTCATGTAATACAACGATTTTATCAGCACTTTGAACTGTATTTAATCGATGAGCAATGATTAGTTTACCTACTTTTAAATTTTCAATGTTTTCCTTTATTAAGTGCTCGGTGATATTATCAAGACTGCTAGTCGCCTCGTCAAAAACAATTAGCTTAGGCTTTTTTAAGAGTGCTCGAGCGATAATCAATCTTTGTCTTTGTCCTCCTGAAAGATTACCACCACCTTCGGAAATGATCGTCTCAAACTTTAATGGAGTTTTTATGATGTCATCATAGATCATTGCCATTTGGGCCGCTTCTTCAATTTCCCTCTCCTCTACTTCAGCACCCATTCCAATATTTTCTTTGAAAGTTCCATTAAAAAGTTCTGCCTCTTGTAGCACTGATCCAATCTGCTTTCTTAAAGTAGGAAGATGATACTTTTCAATAGCGACATCATCAATCAAAATTTCACCTTTAGTCACTCGATGTAAACCTAATAGTAGTTTTGCAATTGTACTTTTCCCAGATCCAGAAGGACCTACAATTGCGACTGTTTCTCCTGGCTTTATGGTGAAAGAGATATCTTTTATAGTATTTTCTACAAATTGATTATGAGAAAACGAAACATTTTTGAATTCAATCTTTCCCATTTTTAACTCTTCGTATACTAAACCTGGATTTGTTTCTTGTTCCTTCTTAGTATTTATTACATCTACTAACCGTGTAAAATATGCTCTTAAAGAGACTATCTGTGTATAGTGGTTACTCATTGAAATGATTGGTGAGATGAACGATACTGCGATTGAACTAGAGGCAATGACTGTCCCAACTGTTATATCTCCTCTTAAATAAAGCATTGTTCCCATCCATAAAATCAATAACGGAATCATTACTTGAATTCCAGATGTGATAGTATACACAATACCTTCCCAAATGTTTAATCTTTGACTACTCTTTAATTGTGTATCGTAATTTATACTCCACTTACCCAAGAGTTCTTCTTCAATCCCTAACACTTTAATATCCATAGCATTGTGAACGATTTCAGTAACCTGTGATTGAACCTTAACTTTATCTCGTATACTAGTGTCTACTAGTTTTCTTACGATTTTTGAATTGAAAAATAGGCTTGTCATCAGGATGATAGACAGTAACAGTAAAATAACTGCCAGTATCTTTGAGAAAGTCATTAAAATGAAAAAGTAAGTGATGATCAACATGGCATCAATGATTATAGAGATAAACGTAGTCGAAAGAATGTCTCTTATGTAAAAATTAGAGTTTGCTCGAAATAAGATATCTCCATTGGATCGATTATCAAAAAAGGAATGAGGTAATCTAACCAATGTATTCATGAAATCAGTCATAATTGATTTATCAATACTTGTCTCAGCCTTTGCTAAAATAAACGACCTTACCCCTGTGAAGAATAAATAAGTAATGAATATCCCTAGTATCGTAATACCGACAACATTCATTAGGGGCTCTTCTTTGTTGATTAGTAAATGATCAGTAGTCCATTTAGTGACTAAAGGGATAGTTAATAATACTATTTGAAGAAAGATTGTCAGTGCTAACAAATGGAATACTGTCTTTTTGTGTTTGCTGAAATAATGAAATAATATATTCGATTCTTCAATTGACCTTTTTTGGAACGTTGACGAGGGCGAAAACATGATGGCAAATCCACTCATTTTAGTTATGAAGTCTATTTTTTTTAACCTCATACGTCCTTTTGCAGGATCTACAATATGGAAAATATCATTACGTATTTTTTCTAAAATTACGAAATGGTTTCCTTCCCAGTGAAGTATGGCGGGTAAAATCAAATTTTCAACACCACTTTCATCTATTTGAACAGCTCGACTCATCATTTTTTTATTATCTGCAATTTGTGTTAAGTTCAGAAACGAATAACCACCACGTGGACTAGGAAACTCATCGCGTATTTCATTTAGTGTTATTTGATAATCATGATAATTGAGTATCATGGCGACACAAGCTAAACCACATTCACTAAATTCCATTTGTTGAATAAATTTAACTTTTTTCATGCCGATACTCCTTTTTGATTATAAATTAAGCGCTTTTAATAGAATCATTTGTTGATGAGGATCAACCATTTCTTTGTAAATTTCATTTTTTGAAATGCAAATTTTTTTATAGTCACTACTATTTTGTTTGAGTATGTTTAGTGAAATACTATACATGCATTTTCCATACCAAAAGTTTATTTCTTTTAACTGTTCAATGTATTCTTCGCTCATTTCTTTTTGAATCAGGCTTTTTATTAATGAATTATAAAAACCTAGTATTTTTTGTTGTATTTCCGAAGAAACAATTTTTTGAGCAAATATTAATGAAGTACTTGCCTCATTATAATTTTTTTTATTTATGTGATAATGAGCCTTTAAAATTGCAATTGAGAATACCTCATCATCATTAGATGCTGCAGTTACTTTTTTTTCTAACCAAAGAAACTCATCTTCTTGAATATCTTCTATCGCCTTATAATAGAGGTACTGTACAGTATAGTCATCTACTACTTCAGCATTACTTTTCTTCATTAGAGAAACTATTTCTCCTCCATCAGTACCTTCTACCGGTATAAGTGTGATTATCCCTATTATTAAATTCAGGATTAAAAAATAAGAATAAGAGTCACTAGAGGTAAGTTGAGTATTAGGCTCAATTGCTCGATAACTTAACATAATCACTGCAACAACTAAGTTAATTAAAGGACCTCCAATATAGTTTAATAACAGCTTTCTTTTAAGATTTTTTATATCTTTTCTAGATTTAAAGTACATTTTTGTTGTCCCTAGCGCTAAAAATACATTTTCGTTTATCATAATTTTTATTTTTCCATTCACTTGAATTGCTATCAAGAACCACCATGTTAAGAAATGCAATTGAGCATGTTGTATCAATCCCGCTACTAAGTGACCTATTTCATGAATAGCGATAACAACCATCATAAGGAGTAATAATTGAAGTATCAAAAGATACAAAGAATCGTTTTGATACTTGTAAAAGAATGTACACACAATGACCATTATTAAACTTAGTGTTATCGGATGTAAGAGTAGATACTTAGATTTAAGCATACGATTCAAAGTACTCCTCAAGCGTGTCGCAATCAAATAAATGATTTTCAACCCAATATTTATGTTCAAAATGTTGTTGTTCATATTGACTTAAAATAATTTTCAATGTATTGAATGTAGTTTCTTGATAATCAGTCGGAGTAAATTTATAACTAGAATCAAGAACATGCAACATTGAATCGACAGTCTCTTCTACATAAGTATCAGCTAAAAAACTTTCTGTTTTAATAAAATTTGTTTTGTGAATAACTGACGCCCCCATAAAACTTAACGTTTTCTCCAGATAATCTGTAACGAATGTTGCTCCATTACTTTCAGCTGTTGAAATTACAATCCCAGCTTTTTTTACGAGCGTATATAGATGCGCCCAATATGATAAGCGATCGATTAAAACTTTCATATCCGAAGAAACATTGTGTGAATATACAGGACTTGCCAAAACTATATAATCAGCTTCTTTCATTTTTCTTTTTATCATTTCTCCATCGTCAGGTTTATCTTTTAATTCACTTGGACACTTGCCAAGATTAAAACACTGCCTACACCCTGTAGAAGGATTTAATTGAGTGTTTAACGGCGAATATATATCAATCTGAAGCTCAATTTCTTTAGAACAAAGATTTTTAAATCGAGAAATAATTTGGTTTGTCAAATCAAATATTCGTGAATCTTTATTTCGTGAACCAACATAGACAAATATTTTTTTTAACATGATTTTGTCCTCCTTCAACTCAAAATGCTTGGTACTTCTTCTGGATTAATCAGTCTTAAAAGTTGGTACCCTATGCCAGAAGTTCCAGTAAATAAACTAATGTCTTCAAAATTGCTATTATGCATTAACTTATACTCGCTATTATTATTTTTAAGCTTTATAACCGCCATGCCAATACTTCTACCTTTTTCAAACGTATCTGATGACGTCAAGAAATATTCTACGAGACTCATATTCCCATGACAAATTGAATCATTATTCATTAATGTTTTATTTTCTAACCGATTGTAGTTGTTTACAAATACTTTATGCCCCTGCATTTCTTGGTCAAACACTTCATTTTTTGTCATATCGATCCCTAAACAACCTGTGCACCAATGAAGACTTTTGCTAGATTGTAGACTTTCCGGAATATCAATATTAGAAAGAAGTGAGTTAGCAAAGTCATTGTATTTTTTGATTTGAGTCAAATTAAATAATCTCTTAATAATTACAATTTTTCCAAACTCGCCATGACCAAAACTCGGATCTTTGATTGGGACGTTTTTATTCACTAAGAAATCACCACACTTTATCGCTAACTCTAATACTCTTGACATTTTTGTATGTTCATAAAGACGTATCAAACTTCCAATTAGGCTAGTAATTCCGTTAAGATAATCTAATTCAACAATTGAATTGCTCTTATCATTCAAAATTTCTTCTATTTTAGAACAGTATTGAATAATTAATTTTAAAATCTTAGCATTGTCATCTTTGAAATCATTCATATACGAAAATGCGTGCAGATAGGCTGGATAACCCGATAGTCCAAGCTTATAATCAAATACTAATTCTGGGTTACATTGCGCCAATAGTTTTTGGTAAAACTCTTCGTACTTTTTGATACCCGTTTGTTTATATAAGTGATAATAAAACAGTAATATTCCAGAGGAGCCATTATAAAAATCATCCGAACTCGGAGTCAGCGACCAGACATCATCATCTGATTGATTACTCGGAATAATCCAGCTTACATGGTCCAAATCAATTGCTTTTTCAATTATGCTGTCTGCAATCTCATAAATTTCATTCAATACGATCTGTTCATTCCACTCAAATGATAATTTCGAAAACGGTTCAGAAATTGTCTCTAGCGCAGATAATTCTTTTTTTCTAACACTTGAGAAATCACCGAAGTGTAATTGTATGACTGAAAGTTGATGCTGCAATTCGCTTTCAGACACTTCATTGAAAGTAGTTAAAAGATATTCATAGGGCGTATAGTCATAATAGTTCTCAATCATCATGCTTTTATTCCCTTCAATATGAAGAGAATTAGTAACATTAAAAAATACTGGAATATCGTTAAAAATCATATCGCGAGTTTCTGAATCAATAATTGATTTATCGGCATATGGAAATACCCACATGTTTTCGAGTGCTTTTTCTCTATCCAACATATCCATCAGCATTTGAGGATGCTGCATGTGCATCAGAATAGTGGCATACTGGTTTGTGTCTCTAAAAAGAACTCTTACTTTTAAATTTTTGAACTTCTCTAATACTTTAGAGTTTAAGAGTTCAGCTTTATTTTTTATAATCATTTCATACACTGTTTGAAAACCAGTTAGTATTTGATTTTTATAATGTTTATAGTCTATTTCTACAATGTCATTTTCAAGAGTCGGTAAATTTTTTGATCCTTTTAAAATAAACTCTTTATATTCATATCGCATTTCGTCAGTTCCCTGATTTACTGGCTGTAAGACCTTATAATCTAACTTGCTTTCTCTTCCATTTAATGCACTTAAATCTAGTTTTTCAGTTTTTAGTCCATTCGTTGGTAAGAACAGTGTTCTCGTTACATTTTTAAAATTGCGATCTCTAATTTCTTTAAGTGTCAGTTCTTCTTCTTGACCGAATAAAGGATTTTGTCTTTGAATTAATGTTTCTAGATCAATAATGACTGGATGCGAACCATGCGAAATCAGATTCTCCATGTGAATATCTGTTCCATTTAAAATCTGGAAAATTGCCATAAGCTGTCCAAAACGATGATAGAAATCTTCAATTTCTTCTATAGATTCGCAATATTTTTGCTCTATAAATAACTCATACGAGTATGTATATTTATTTAACGTAGGCAATGTCTTTAGACTTTTAAAGTTAGGGTAATTTAATCCATTCATATAATTTATGAAATCATTAAATACTTTATTCACTTTCAAATCTTTAGGCTTATAAACAATTTTTGTTGAATCTAATAATTCTAATACTGTTACAGTTCTTCCCTCTTGGTGTGTGTCCCCTTCACCAAACTTCATCCCAATAATTTTTAAATCTCCTGTTCGAAATTCGCACATTAATTCTTTTTGATCTTCGACAATACGGTTCACTAATTCATTAACATGGTCAATAAAGAATAGTGAGCGCGAAGATAATAATCTTGTAATAACCATGTACTTATCGAAAAATGCATTCAATTTTTTTATTTGATCGAAAGATTTAACAAAATGCATATAACGCTCTTCAGGTGATTCTCCAATTAATAAGCCTTGCTCTTTTTCAAGGTTCAACTCTAATACAAGTGTTTTATGAACAATTTCCGATAACTCATTTGTTATGTATAGAATTACCTGTTCGAAAACAGGTGTAGAAAAAATATTTTTTGAGGAATCTCTAAAAAATAGTTGTTTTAAATCAATTTTAATATTTTCTATAAATGGACGGATTACATTCGAAAAATTATCATATGTTTCATTTGAATCTAAAATATTCTTTATCCCACGATCGTAAAATTTATACCAGTCTGATTCAGCAGCAACTTTTTGATATTTTTCTTGCAATTCAAATTCTGGTTGATAACAAATCGCATGAGAAAAAATATTTTTGTTTAAACTCTTTGTTTTCAGCATTTCGTTGAATGTATTCTCAGAAATGATAGACATCTCTTGTCTCCACTTTAACAATGATGGATGAACATTCGAGATATTCGTTCTTTGTAAGATTTCATACCTTTCTTTGATAGTTAAAGCTTTAAAAAGATTTTTCATTTTAGTGCCTCCATTCTAATCTCAAAATTAAAAACTCAGAAGTGAGCGACCGAAGTCGCCCACGCTATTCTTATTTTTTATTATCTTTTCCGCACTTCAATCCTGCAGAAGCTAAGTAACTGCCGACAAAAGAAAGTAAAGCAGAACAAACCAGTGATGACCTAACATCTACATCAGTAGATCCACCAAAAATTTCATTCATCTCTTCTTCAGACAATTCTTTAAGGCTTGTTCCTACAGCATCAAGACTTTTAAGGTTTTCCATCAGAACCTCCGAATATTATTAGTTTTAGTTTTATCCTAAGCAATCTTTATTGTGACTTACAATTCCACTGATGGCAGATGCTCCTGCACCAATACAAGCTTTTGTGCTTTTTACAATTGAACGAGCTACAAGAGAAATTACTGGAGTCCAACGCGGATCTACATCTGAAGCACCATAGATCTCAGACATTTTTTCAGTATCCAACGATTTCATTCCTTCACCACATGTTGCATTCATAAGCATGATTTCTTTTTCAGTCATTTTTTACATCCACCTTTTAAAATATATTTTCATTTCATATGCGAAAAATTACGTCTAATGTTTCACAACGAATTGAATATGTCCATGTTAACAAACCAAAAATGGAATAATACCCATTTAAATGGAATTGGTAAATACGTCCTATACTAATCTTTAATTCAACTTATTTTGTTTGAAATTTTAGCGATTCTCACTTTCATTGCGACTGTAAGCATTTTTAAACATTTAATAAAATACCTAATTTAGTTAGTTTTTTTAAAATAAGTTCAAAAGAACTAGATTTTTTTAATTCCGTTTTTTATTAAGCGTTTACAAAAATGTCTAATGATTCCGTAAAAATGAAATCATTAGACATTTGATTAGTTATTTAGCAACCAATAAGTTAGCTTCTAGTTTTCTATGCTTTTAATTTTTATCTTATGACGGTTTGTCAAATTAAGCGCAACACTTCTTCGGAAAAGACCTCGTATGCAGTTTTCCAATCCAAACACTTTCTTGGTCGATTGTTGATTCTAGAAAGTGCGTAATCTAATTCTGTCTTGTTGAT
>Ga0308160_10002602_pt1 | contig 21446 bp, 27 predicted proteins | sample PhyFR1_FD_201036 | JGI IMG/M metagenome (GOLD analysis project Ga0308160, IMG submission 201036) | Phyllosphere microbial communities from UC Gill Tract Community Farm, Albany, California, United States - DLSLF.R1 | ecosystem: Host-associated > Plants > Phyllosphere > Unclassified | place: USA...
GGGCGGGGCGGCCCCCCCCCAGAGCAAATAGAGACGCACTTGATGCGCTCGTCAACCTCCTCGACGTTCTTGAACGGGAGCTTGGCCTTGGCGGCGTTGAGGTCCTTGACCTGATTCGGAGCGCAGAGGAGGCCGTAAAGTCAGCCACGGCCCGGCCGCGCGAAGGGGTCAAAGGGAAGGCAGCGGGCAGGAAAGAGTCCCTTCCTCCACCCGAGCGCGGAGGACCCAGCTTCGCAGCGAGGACGCACCTTCTTGGCGATGTCGTCCCTCAGACGCTTGAGGTCGTCAAAGATCTTCGACCGCTTCTGCTTTGCGTCGCCCTGGACGCCACGCAGGGCGTCGAGCTCGGCCTTGAGCTGGTTGCGCCGCGTCGTTTCGGGCGTCGCGGACCCGTTGGACGAGTTGGTCGCGAGCGCAATCTTGTTCTTGACCTCGTTCTGGCAAGGGAGCGACACAAGAGTGTGGCAAGGCAGACGTCAGGGAACAGATCGTCTACGTCAAAGGGGGAGCGAGTGACTGAGGCTCGGGTCGACATCTCGCTCCCGGATCCTCCTTTGCTTGCCAAGCTCAGCCGAGCTCGGGACGTCGCCTTCAACCCCGCCGCCCGGTCTCGCAAGAAGGGAACAGACGTACGAGCTGGGCCTGGAGAGCATCGATCTCGGCCCGGACGGCGTCCTGCTCCGACTTGAATTGCTGCTGGTCCGGCTTGGGAACGAGGTCCTTCTTCTCGGCCTTTGCGCCGGCGGGCGCGGCCGGTCCGGCACCGGCGGCGGCTGGGGCAGCCTTCTTGGACGGCGGAGGGGCCATGGCGGGAGACGACGACGAAGAGAGGTCGGTGTAGGAGACCGAGAGAGAGCTACAAAGGGAAGGGAGCGAGAGAGGTCGGCGGGTCGGAAGGGGAAGGGCAAGATGGTCGTCCGAGGGCTGAAGGGGCCGTTGGGTTCGCTCTGCTGGCCATCTGTCTCTGCCGCCGAGGCCACCAGCAAGCAGCAGCCAGGCCGAGGCCCGTCCGCCCAGCCGCCCACGGCGACCCCTCACCCCGACCCAGCCCCGGCCTACCTTCCATCGCACGGTCAGCCAGCATGGACGTCGACCGGCCGCCGCCGGCCGCCTCTCCAACGACCGATGGCGACGGCAGTCCGCTCCTGCTGCTCTTACACGAGACGGTCGTCGGCCGGCCGTCGCCGCCGGCAGCCTTCCTCGCGACCGTCCGGCTCCGCCGGCCCTGCGCCGTCTCGACGATCGTCCTCGTCCCGGACGGCGAGGCACCGTTCGAGCATGCCGTTGTCGACACGTACGGGTGCGTGTGCAGGCACCAGTCTCGCCCCTCCCGTCGCTGCCCTTGCCGTGGACTCGAGCAAACCACTGATGGGCACGAACCCACCTCCTCTCCCGCGCAGCTCGACGCCGCGCATGCCGGCCCAGGTCGACCTCCTGTTCAACGTTCGTTACGGCCCGCCGGCCGTCGCGCCCCCGGCGGCGAGCAGGGCCAACAAGCTCCAGAAGGTCGTGCTCGACTATCGGCCCGACGCGGTCGACGCTCGGGACCGGTCCGGTAGCCAGTCGTTCACGCTCGACATGCCGCCTGGAGTACGTCTTGTCGTCGACGGCGGCACCTGCCGGCTGTTTAGTTTGCCCCGCCCAGGACGCTGACCATTCGACAATCCGCATTCAGGTCTCGACCAACCTGCTCATCTTTCGGAGCTCCCTGCCTGTCCTAACCGTCCTTATCTACGGCCGACCAACGGGCCCGGCGATCGCATTAGGTCCGCCTCTTCCAGATCCCGACTGGACGACGTACGTCCGCGTGCTCGAGGAGGGCGCCAGTGATGGCGCGGGAGACAAGCTTGCCCTCTCATTGGACATAGGGGATCCTCGACTACCCTTGGTCTGCGCTCTGGCTTCGCTTGGCGTAGACCTCTCGGAAGCCTTGCTTCCGAGCCCCACCCCGGCCGACGGCGAGTCTTCCTGCAATGATACGCTCCAAGGCCGGCTGCAGGAGGTGCTCGAGACGCTGCACCACGGAGGTAAGCAACTGACCGGTCGGCTCAAGTCGGCGGCCGCTCGACTCAAAGCAGCATCAGTAGACGAGGTCGAACCGATGCTTGTCGACGACGGACCGGACGCGTCGATGCCAGTGGACGACGACGACGATCCGTCGCCCGCCCTCCGGCTAGCGCTCGGACACCTCATTGAACTGCTCGACTTCTCCCAGCGCGCGCAGCTCGACCTCGCGCTCCCTCCGAACGCGCCCGAGCTCGGCCTCCTCGCCGGCCTGCTGCTTCTGGCAGCCGCGACCGACACGGTCGAAGCGGCCGCAGCACGCGAGCTGACCGCGCGCGTCGTCTGCGCTCTCTTCAGCCATGAGTCGGCGAGGACGAGGATGGTTGCTACATTCACGACTGCGGCGGTGTCGTCGGCAGCGGCACGTTCGGGTGCGACAGCGGCGGCCGCCAGCACTGTGTGGGACCTCGCTCTGTGGGCTCTGGTGCTCGAAACGGAATGGGCGACGACACGTCTACCGAGAACCGACCGGGAGGCCTTCAATTCTCTCGTCTACTTTTTGTCGAGGACGACCACCTTGCCGACGGCCTCGCAGCAACCGATGAACTCGCCTCTGACACCGGCTGCCCTGCTCACGTATCTTGTCGCCTCGATCCAAGTCTCCCTCGCCGCGACGGTCGTTACAAAGGCTGTCCCCTCAGCCAAGGCGCTATCGATGCAACCATCTACCGCCGTGGAGGAACTGCGGCTCGCTCTCGGTGCGCTGCGACTCTGGAGCGTGGACCCGGTCTCGGCAGTGGTGCGTCTCAATGTCAAAGCTAAGCCGCTGGCCAATCTCCTAGACTGACAGCGCGTCAACGTTTCTCCCTTAGCTGTGCCGCGCCGCTCTCATCCTGCCGTCGACTCTCGTGGCGATTTGCAACCTGACTGTCTACCCAGACGACGACATCTCGGCCGCTGCAGTCGCCTTGCTTGACATCGTACTGGCGGACGCCGCGTGCGCCGTCGCCCTCCCGGCTGCCCTCTCCGAGGTACCGTCGAACGTGCTGGAACGTCTGCTTCGAAGCCTTAGCCCCGACGCGCGAACTCAGGTCGAGTTCGCTCGACTCTGCGCGTACCCGGCGAACATCCTCCCCGCCCTTCGTCATCTCGCAGAAACGGCCCTCTGCGACGACCTCGATGAAGACGGCCTATTCCGACTTCAGCTCTGGCTTCATCATATCGCTCGACTGCGACAGGACGACGCGGCCATTGACGGCACCGCGCTCGCTTCAACCATGCTCGAGGTCGACCGCTGGGTCGCGCGTGCTCAACGCGCGCTCCTAGCCGACGACACGTCCTTTGCGCGCGACCATCGCGCCAAGCTCAATCGGGCCGATGCGCTACTATCGCTCGCTCGCCTAAGCGGACTTGTGCTCAGCCAGCTCAGACCCGCGCTTCATGCAATCTTCGCTCGGGACGCCGGCCTGTCCGAGAGGGCTCTCGGTTCGAGCTTCGTTCGACAAGCGATGGCCAGCGCCGCTCGAGCGCTCGGCGTTGCGTCGTACTGCGGCAGCAAGGCCTTTCTCGACGCCTTCTGCCCGAGCTCGCTCCGACCGGCGCTAATTGCGGCCGTCGAAGAGGTGTCGCTTGCCGCCCGGATCCTGGTCGAATCTACGGCGAGGGACGACCGAGAAGAATGTGAACTGAACGTCTTCAACTCGACCATCGATGGCCTACTCGACGCCGCATTGGCGGACCCGGCAATCGTCGCGACTTCAGCAGCGAGTCTCCTTCTCTCCCTTTGGCCGCGGGAAGAGGACGACTCGGCTCGCGCATGGTCGTTCCAGCAGGCTGCGATGCGACGCGAGGACAAGCTTCGGCAGCTGTCGCTCTTCCTCGACGACGGACGCCAGACTGCACTCGTCGCCGGCCTCAAACGCTACGGCCTCCGGCATCTGCCCTCGCTGACCACCTCAGTTGCCCGTTCGGCGCTAGAAGCGCTTGGCGGGCCACCCTCGACATCCGCGACGGCAGACGATCCGCTCGTCGTCTCCTCACTCGATCTCCTCTGTTGGTTGCATCCCTCGCAAGCCTCAACCAGCGCAGCCAACAGCGCCATCGACGGCCGGCCGACGTCTTCCTCGCCGCAGAAGCGGCCATTCGCCCTCTCCGACAGCCCACCGACGACCAAGACGTACTCGAAACAGGAGTTCCGGGCGCCAAGGACGATCGCTGGCGCGGGTGGGCTCATCCGCGTCGGCAACGTCTCGCGCGCGCCGAGCAGGGTACGTCGCTTCATTGCCGCGAATGACCTAAGCTCTCGCGAGCGACCAGCTGACTAAACGGCAAGCGACGCTCGTCCCTCCCTCTTCAAGCACGTTGACGACTTTGAGTCCTCCCAGCAGCCTGCGCCCATCCCTTTGCCGACCCCACCGGCCCTCATCTTCCGCAGGGATGTCTGATGTTGCTTTCTCTGCAAACGCCCAGCTGCTGCACCCACAAGGGAGGACAAGCATGGGCAGCATCAAGGGAAGGGTCGGCGGCACAGGGTCGAGTAGGGCGCGTGAGAGGGTGGGTGTACAACAGGCGTGAGAACTCTAGAAAGCAAACGGCGGAAGCAGAAGTGGAGGGAGAAGATGCGTGATGATGGAGAGGGTAAAGCATGGAGTGGTGGTGGTACAGTGCAGGGAGAGAGGACATGCAAGCTGACGATAGATGGTCAGGGGCCGACGCGATCAGAGACCGAGCGGCGGCAAGGCCGCCCACGAACGATTCGTCGGCGTCTTCTCGCCCTCGTCGAGCTCACCGTCGAGCAGTCTGCTATAGCCCGTGTAAAAAGCGCTTGCAGCGACGGCACCGCCGGCATCCTCGCCGCCTGGAGGTGGGCTCGGCGCGAGTGTGATCGGCCGGAGCACGGGCGAGTCGGCCGGCGTATGCGGCGGGGGATCGGTCCTGCCTGTGGCGGAAGATGTCGATTTGGTGAAGAAGGGCGACGAGGCGAGCGGGTCGGATCGGAGGGAGGGCAAGGGCTGGGCGTTGGTCGAAGGATGAAGCGAGGGAGATAGGTGTGGGACCTCGAGGATCGAGCCCTGCAGCGGAGGAGGAGGAGGAGGATGGGACGAGTCAGCCCTCGAATGGTCACGTCCGAGGTTGTCCCGTGCAAAGGAAGGGGAGGGGAACGGACCTCATCCTCGGCCGTCCAAACGCGCCGCCCCCAGTTCTCGCGCACGCGGTCGAGCTCCTCCTCAGTCTTTGACCCGGGCCCGCTGCTCTTGAGCCCGACGTGGACGAGGTCGCCCGTCCGGACGAGTGCGCGGACGAGCGCCTGGCGGGCGACCTCCTTGGCCTGAGCATAGTCGCCGTCGCGGAGGGCGTGCCCGCGTGCGCGAGAGAGGAGCGTGTGGATGCTGTCCTGCGCATAGCGGACGCTGTATTCCGAGGGGGGGGGCGGCAGCGAAAGGGAGGAGGGAGAGTCAGTGATGGGGACGGTTGACCGATGACGGGGAACGTGGGCGATGGGTGGGGAAGCGCAGCGCACCAGCAGGTGAGGACCTCGTCGCCGCCCTCGGGCTGGATCATCCACGGCGCCCAGCCGGGCGAGCCGAGCAGGCCGTATTCGTCGCACAGGTAGCGCCTAACGGCACCAAAGGCCGCGGCGAGGCCGATCTCGCGCGCGGTCGTCGCGTCGGGAATGAGCGTCTCGTTGTTGAGCTGCGAACGTGTCAGGAGGAGAAAGCTCTCGGTCAGTCAGGGCGCGCTCAAATTCGCCGTTGCCGCCGGCAATGGCAGCACGACGCGCCTCAGCGAGGAGTCACAAGAGGGTCGGGACGGACGTTGGTGTAGCAGGTAAACTCGGCCGAGGACGGCTTGAAGGCCTGGCCGAGTAGGGCGGCGAGGAACGAGGCCTGCTCGGAGGGACTCGATGGGGCGGCGTCCGTCATGGTTCGGGGTTGGACGGCGGCGGTGGGGAGAGAGCGTCGGCGTGAGGCAGGGGAGCTCTCGGCCGGCCAGCTGGGCTTGGATCGGGCAGGTGGTGGATGTGCGTGTGGATGAGGATTTGGTGGGCCAACTCGTAGGTCGCTGGAGTGCGTGTGACGTCCGAGGAGGCAGAGGAGCGAAGAGCAAAGGCCGGTGGGACGGGGAGGAGGGGCACAGGGTGGGACGGGGCTTCTTGAAGGCGGTGCGTGCGGCTGCGTCGGAGGGACGAGTCAACGGCCTGCGCGCGCGGCTGGACTGGGCGCGGTCGGTCGGCCGGGCTTGCCCGACAAGAGGCCGCCCGCCTGGTCGGCTCGGAAAAGGCGAGCTCAGCATGACGAGGCCCCGTCATGCTGCCGAGCGAGCCTGCTGCAAACCCGGCCAGGCCCGGGCAAGATGCTTGAGCTGGCACCGGGAGGATGTGACCCTCGGAGAGCTTAGTCGAACGGCAAGGAGAGGGGCCTTCATCAGGCGTCGGGCGACTCGGTCGCTGCGCCAAGCTGGTCCTACACCCCCTGCGCCTCTCTCGTACAGCAGTGTCTTGGCGAGCAAGGGGGAGACGACGGCTCTGAAGGAAAACCATCTATCGCAGTGCCAGTACCCTTGTATGACGGGCTGAGGCTGAGGGGTGAGCTGGATCTGCTTCAGGAGGGTCGCGATGGCAGGTGCTGCGGCCGGCTGCTCGCTTGACGACTGGCCGAATAGAGCCAGCGCTACGCAGAGCCAGGGTCGTGCCCGCCTGGTGCAAGAGCGCAAGCAGCAGACTTGTTGCTCGTGATGCCTCGACTGCCTTCGTTCCTGCTAGGGTGGATAGGGACGTGGGCAGAGAGTGGCGGAGGCTGCTTGCGGCCGTCTGCTGCACCGGCTCGTCCGCGCCGGGTGCTGCAACTTGCGCCTGCGGGTCATCGGCCGCCCCCCCGCATGCGGAGGGGGGTCTCGCCCACCTCGCTTGTGCTCGTCGTCGTCCGCCTCCCTCTCCCACCACCCACCCTTCTCCCAACCCCCATCCCACCCCATCCCATCCATGCTGCTCAACATCAAGTCGGCCCTGGTCGCATCCGCCCTGGCCGCGTCGACCGTCCAGGCCGGCGTCCACCGGTCAGTCGCCTCAGCCGGCCTGCGATCTCCCGCCCTTCGGCCGGCCTGTCGCCACCCATCTCCCGCCTTTGGCTGACCACGTCCAAGCGCCTCCTGACACGCCAGCCTGCCGCTCAAGAAGATCCACCGCGACGACAGCACGCAGACGCTCCAGCAGGTCGAGAACCACGCCGCCTACCTCTCGCACAAGTACTCTGGCTCCCAGGCGCCGTTCGTCCCCGTCCACGCCGACGAGCTCGTCCGCTTCGCGCCCTCGTCGAACGACCGGGCCGGCCGCAAGCACAAGAATGCCAAGGGCGAGGACCTCTTCTGGACCCAGAAGGACCGCGACGTCGTTGCCCGCCAGGCCGAGAGCGAGTTTACGACCTCAGGCGCCCACGGCGTCCCCCTGAGCAGTGCGTTCTCGCCCCCCTTCGCTCAGCCCCCACCCTCGCACTGGGCTGACGACCCCCCACTCCTGGCACTTTAGACTACATGAACGCCCAGTACTTTGCCGAGATCGAGCTCGGCACCCCGCCCCAGCTGTTCAAGGTTGTCCTCGACACGGGCTCGTCCAACCTCTGGGTCCCGGGAGCCAAGTGCACCTCGATCGCCTGCTTCGTGCGTCCTCCTGTCGCCACGCCTCGACGACCCGTCTGAATCCGACTGACGCATTCGCTTTTGACTGGCCTCCAGCTGCACGCCAAATTTGATTCGTCGGCCTCGTCGACGTACAAGGCCAACGGCACCGACTTTGAGATCCGCTACGGCTCGGGCTCGGTCGAGGGCTTCATCTCGCGCGACACGCTCTCGATCGGCGACCTGACGATCAAGGGCCAGGACTTTGGCGAGACGACCAAGGAGCCCGGGCTCGCCTTTGCCTTTGGCAAGTTTGACGGCATCCTCGGCCTCGCGTACGACACCATCTCGGTCAACCACATCGTCCCGCCGTTCTACAACATGATCGACCAGAAGCTGCTCGACGAGCCCGTCTTTTCGTTCCGGATGGGCTCCTCGGAGGAGGACGGCGGCGAGGCCATCTTTGGCGGCGTCGACAAGTCGGCCTACAAGGGCAAGCTCGACTACGTCCCCGTCCGCCGCAAGGGCTACTGGTCCGTCCACCTCGCGCGCACGAACACATCACTCCTCCGCTGCGAGGAGTGCTGACCCTCCTTTCCCCAACCTATACGTTCGCAGGGAGGTCGAGCTCGAGGGCATCACCTTCGGCGACGAGTCGCTCGAGCTCGAGAACACGGGCGCGGCCATCGACACGGGCACCTCGCTCATCGCGCTCCCGACCGACATTGCCGAGATGCTCAACAAGGAGCTCGGCGCGACCAAGAGCTGGAACGGCCAGTACACGGTCCCGTGCGAGTCTATCCCGGACCTGCCCGAGCTCTCGTTCAAGTTTGGCGGCAAGGACTACATGCTCAAGGGCGAGGATTACATCCTCAACGCCGGCGGGTGCGTTGTCCCGCCCGACAGGCCCTGCCTGTGTTCTAGGACTGACGGAAACCCCTCGCGCTGGCAGCACCTGCATCTCGGCCTTCATGGGTCTCGACATCCCGGCCCCGCTCGGCCCGATCTGGATCATCGGCGACGTCTTCCTCCGCAAGGTGCGTCGGCCTCCGTAGCAAGCGCATCCGTCCGCCAAGATTCCCGGGAGACTAATCTGCCACTCTTCCCTCGCCCGGCAGTTCTACACCGTCTACGACAAGGGCCGTGACGCCGTCGGCTTCGCCACCGCCATCTAAGTCGGGCCCCCTTTCGTCGAGCGCGCGCTCCTAGCACGAGATTCGGCCTCTCGCGCGCGCTGCCGACCGCTGGCCGCTGGACGTCGCAGGCTTGCTCAGCATGTCTGGCTCTGCTCTGGACAGACCATCTGGACCTTTTGGAGAGGGACACGATCTGCACCTCGCGACGCAGGGATGCCGACTCGGCATGAGCATCCTGGCCTTCCCCTGGTCGTGACCGCTTCCTGGCTCCTCTTCACTTGTACATCATCCGCCTCCTGCCTTTCCCGACTCGCTCTCTCTCGCCCCCCCCCCCCCCTCGCCACCCCACTGTAGCGCCATGTTGATTGCTCATGACCCTGCCAGCGGAAAGACGTGGAGGTCGCGCCGAGCACCGTGTGCGAAGGCCGATCTTGGGGACCGGCGGTCCTGCCGCGCGATCGCTGCCGTTTTCCCGGAGGTGGGCGTCATTGGCGCGGCGCCGCGCAGCACGCCTGACCTCCCTTCTGACCCCGGCGTCGGCGTGTCGCCGATGGGCGCCTGCCTCCCTCCGTCTCGCGCCGTGGCCGTCGCCGACCGCATAAGAAGGAGAGACCACATCGCGCTCGCCCGTTCTCCCATCAACCATCGCCTGCCAGCTCTTTCACCCGCCCGAACTGCATGTCCCTTCGCGTCCTCGCTCGCCTCCCCCTCCGCACCACCACCAGCCCTCGCCCCAGCCCCACCCTCGCCCGCCCGTTCGCCCGCTCCGCCGCGATGTCGACTGAGCTCCCCAAGCCCAACAGCGAGAAGCCTCGGGTCGGAGGCGGCATGGTTTAGTGCGTAGCCCTCGTCACACGTCGCTTCGCTCGCCCGCCCTCCTGCGCATCGAGCTGGCACGATGGCCTCCTGCGCAACAGCAGCAGCGATGAAGCCCGCCAGCTGACGAGAAGCCTGCACCTCTGCCCTATCGCCGCCCATCAGCCTGCCCGGTTTCACGGGCGACCTGCCCTCTCGCACGAACAACTTCAGAACGTGCGTCATTCTTTGGCAGCGGGTCTACCAGAGGTCTTTGGCTAACAGCGTTGCTCCGGTTGGAAGCGTCATCCACACGGGGCTCTACCATCAAGTGGTTCTGATGACCATTCCGCCGAAGGGTGACATTGGAGAGGAGGTGCGCCTTCGGTCCTGCCGGCTCAGCTCACGAGATCGAGATGAAGACCCGATCTGACTCTGCCGCCTCAACTTCACTTCCCTCGCCCAGATCCACACGGTACTTTCATCTCTTCAAGCATCGCCTCGTTTGTTCGACTGTCCTGCGCTGACCTCGTGTACCTCCGTCTCTCCAGGTCGATCAGATCCTGACTTTCACCAGCGGTGTCGGCCAGGCCATCGTCGACGGCGAGACCCGGGACATCAAGGTGCGCCCCTGCACGGATGCCCTCCCTCCTGGGGCGATTCCGACTCTGACGACCTTTCTGCTCCCCGTCCCTCCCCCTTGTCAGGCCGGCGACTGCGTCATCGTCAACGCCGGCTCGAAGCACCAGTTCGTTAACACGGGCGAGACGCCGCTCATCCTCCAAACCGGTGCGTTGTCATCCTATCGGCAGCGGCACGCACGCGATCCGCTCAAAGCTGACCAACGCCTCTCTTGCCGGTCTGGTCATCCAGTCTACGCCCCGGCCGAGCACAACCCAACGACGGTCCACAAGACCAAGGAGGAGGCTGACAAGCACGAGGACGACGGCACCGATGAGGCCCCCGATTGGTCGCAGCGCGCGAAGTCGGAGAACGGCATCAAGGGCGAGTGAGGGTCTGCCCCCAGCGCTTTCTCGCACGATCTTGTAGCCCACCCGCCCTTTGCCCTCCCCTCTCTGCCCCGATCACATGTAGCCCCGTCTTGTTGTCAGACCTGGCGCGCAGTGGGCAGATCGCCGGCTTCACCTCCCGATTTAGTCAGCGGATACGAGCGCGATTTGAAGGTTTGGTTGGCTCCTCCATGGCCAACAGCTGGCAGCAGCGGGCCTTTGCCTGTGTCGTGCTGCTGCTGCTGCGTGTTGGGGAGGAGCGTCCATGCTGGCCGGGGCTCGGCTGCCTGGCCTGCGCGTCGGCTCCCGTCCCGCCGCCGCGCTCGACGAGGCCCCTGCCCTTTGACTCCCCCTTTGTCCTCCTCCCACCACCACCCGACCGCCTCGCCCTTTCCTCCCGTCTGACCCACCACCGTCCGCTTCACAAGATGCTTCTCCTCCGATCCTTCTCCGCCGGTCTTGGCGCCTCCCGCTCGCTGCTTGCCACCGCCACCGCCGCTGTCGCCACGCGCTCCTCGCTCTCGAGCCCCCTCTCGCTCCGCCACTGGTCCGACTCTCCGGCCGGCGGCTCGCCTTTCAACGAGGACTCCTCGGCCAACAAGTCGTTCGGCAACTTCGGCAACCAGCAGTCGGGCGAGAAGCCGGACTGGGATGCGATCATGGCCGCCAAGGAGGCCCGGATCGAGAAGGCCGTCCAGCTCTGGAGCGAGGGCAAGCTCTTTAGCGAGATCGCCCCCGAGCTCGGGTACGTCCGCGGCTCATTGTCGCTCGAGACTCGGGCCGCCCGACCGGCGAGCTCTGAGCCTTCTCCGACTGGGCTGACCCCCTGCGCGCGCCCTTTCCTACCGTCCTCCCCCGCCGCTGCGTTGCTCGCCCGGTTGCCGCCCGACAGCTACGAGAAGCCCCTGTCGATCGGCACGATCCGCGAGTACCTCTTCGGCCGCGCCCGAAAGGACGAGGACTTTGCAAACTCGCTCAGGGAGAACTGGGAGCGCGTCGTCTGGGAGTCAGGTGCGTTGGGAGACCGTCCCCTTGTCCGCACCGACGGCCGCAGCGTGAGACGCTGACGCCATGCACGAGGACGGCTGCGCCAACAGGCTTTTACGACGACTGCACCTCGCTCGAGGAGGCGCTCGCAAAGCAAGACTCGATGGCCGCGAACAGGCGCGCACGTTATTCCGGCAGCGGAGAGCGGGCTAAGAGTCGGCTCGATCATCGCTCGAAGGCGGATCGAGCAGCCGGCTGACATCGCCCCCCCCCCCTCCCTTTCATCCTACAGCCGGCGGCTACGTCAAGGTGAGCGCTCAGCTGCTTCCTCATCTGGCCTCGTCAACTTCTAGCTGACGATTCTCTTCTCCCCCCCCCCCCCTCCCAATCCAGCCGCAGCGCCCCTCCGGCGCCGGGAAGGACTGATGCGGGCCTGTTCTCTCGTTAGACCCCTGCCGACCGCAGGGCGCGCCGCCCTGTTGTACCTCCCGCTTGCGCCCCGTCCCGCTCTTGCCATCTTCATGAAGGGGCGGCTCCATCTTCTTCCCATGATCTGCATGATCCCACTCACCCGTCACGCGACACGTCCTTTGAGACTCCTTAAGCCGGTCGCAGGACTCTCCGCGAGGGGGAGGGTCCGTCCGTCGAAAGGGCAGCCAGCGCGCAGTCGAGCTCGCGACGCTCGACGACGACCCTCGGGCCCCCCCTCTCCCCCGACCGCCGACCGACCCACCGAGCGCCGTTCCCTCCTGGTTCAAGACTGCGACCTCTCCCCCGCCGGCCATCCATCGTAGCCCTGTCGAGAATGACATCGGTCTGGGCGTGCGTTCGCGGCCGAAGTCAGCCGCGGCCCGGCCTGCTCGTCGTCGGCCTGGCACGGACCCCGCCGCCTCGCCGGCTCTTCTCCTCGGAGCCCCCCGTCTCATCGAGCGAGCTCAAGGATGCCTCTCGTCCTGCAGGGTCGCAGCATCAGCAACAGCAGGAGCAGGAGCAGCCACCCTCCCCGCCGAGGCACGGCCTGAGCGACCATAATAATCGCCTGAGGCGCGACCGGTTGACGCGCGTCGCGTTCGCGGCCGAGCTGCTCCAGGCAGGCCACTTTCCCGGCCAGATCGCCCAGTTGATCCAGCAAAGGCTCGGGTTCGTCTGCCCTTGTCCGGCATGTCTGCCCTTTCGAGCCTGCACTGACGTCCGGGTCCTCGCCTCCAGGACGGAGGACCGGCTTGCGGTCAGTACGATCCGCGGCTACCTCATCGAGAAGGCGCGTGCCGACCCGGCCTTCTATGCGACCGTCGCCTTCAACTGGAAGCGCATCGTCTTTGAAGGGGGCTTCCTGCACGACTGCGAGACACTTGAGGCTGCCATCGAAAAGATGGATGAGATCGAGTCGCGTACGTCTTCGCCTTTGGTCGGTCTACGTCGGATCCAGCGCAGGCGCTGACCCCCCTCCACCATCTCGTCCCGCAGGCCGCCGCAGTGAGTCCGCCCGTGAGCATGATGTCTGTCGGTAGACCTACTGAAATCTCCCGGCCTACTTGCCTTTCTCCTCAGCGCGCAAGCAGGAGTCCAAGGCCGCATCGGGGAAGAAGGCAGCGGCGAGTGACGAAGCATTGCCTGCGGACGACGCGTCAACCCCCTGACGGGCCGACGCTCCCTGCACCATCCTTGCTCGCGCCCCTTTGCTCTCTCGGCTCATCATACCGACGTATACGTTGGCAACGCGCCGCCGCACCGTCGCACACCGTGCAGTGTCAAGCACGTTGACCGACGTCTGGTCGCTGCCCGCCTGCCTCCATGTCCTCCTTGCGCTGGCTCGGGCGGCGCCGGCGCTCGGGCCGCTGACGGCCAAGGTCAAGCTTGCGTTCCTACGCGCCTCTTCCGAGTGTTCTGCTCTTGAGCGCCACCTTCTCCAGACGATCATGATGTTACAAAGCAACCCCGCCGCTGATGATGAAGGCGGCAGGTTCTTGGACTCCATACAGGCCTCTGCTGGCGCAAGAACTTGCTGGCGCCAAAGACGTCAGCACTGGTGCCTCTTCTCCGTCCCTCGCATGAGGGCGTCTCCCGCGTAGACACTGGCGTCATCACAAGTGTCTCAGAGAGGGAGCTGTCGTTGCAGTCGTCCCTGCCTAGCTCGTGCGCGAACGGATGAGGCCGGCCTGCGCGAGCGTCTGCGCGTCCTTGACCGCTTTCTGCCTGCCGACAGCGACCAGAGACTCCCCTTGCCTTGCCTTGCCTTGCCCGTCGTCCGCCCGCCCTTCAACCGTGCTGCTTGAGAGAGGAGAACAAAATCTTGGCTCGGTCTCCTACAACTTCACGTTCAGTCCTGTATGTCTGACTGAGCTCGGCTCACACGTCGTCTTGCTGTCGCCCGGTTCCTGACGCGGTTACACCTATCCAGCCTGCATCTGCCGGCCTACATTCTCCTGGCTCCGTCCACTTCAAGCAGCTCATCGGCGGCGCGGCAGTCTCCTCCGCACGTTTGGCCGCCATGAGACGCTCCGCCATGCTGGCTAAGCAGCTCGTCCGCCCGGCCTCGCTCGCCTCGTCCTCATCCTCGGTTGGCCGTCGAACGGATCTCGTCCGCCTGCCGCCTTTGCCGCCTTCCAATAGCTCGCGAGCAATCTCGTCGGCAACGTCAGCTGCTGCTCTTGGCAGCAGCCCAACCTCGTCGATGGCGGGCTCGGGCCTAGCTGATCCGTCGAGGCCCCATGCCTCGGAAGGCGGCTCAGCTGCCGTCGACCCTGCTCGGGTCAGCAGTACGGCGCCGGCAACTGCGGTCTCCTCAACAGGCGCCGCCGACCGACCCCAGGCGTCCAGTCAGAGAGGGGAGGCAACACCAGTGGCGATCTCAGCGGGACCAGCGACCGAAGCGGCCAGTCCGCCAGCAAAGAAGGCCGTCGTCCGCGATACGAATCAAAAGAAGCTCCCGCCCGGGGAGACGACCGGTCAGGAGGTGCCGCCGAAAGCGCCGCGCAAGCGGGGCGGGTCGCGCTACAAGAAGAAGCAGCATCTCGAGCGACCAGAAGTGGTCGAAGCGGACTCTTTTCTTCCGGCCGAGTGGGTCAAGGAGATCGAGGACGGGGTCGAGGACTATCAGCGCCAGGAGGCAGAGGCGGTCATCGCCAAGCTCGAGCGACAGGCGCTTAGGAAACTCAAGGCCATGTCGCGTCCCAACACCGAGAAGCAGAGCTCTGCCCAAGCCAAGGAGAAGGTTTACGCTGTCCGCCGTCTGCACGCTGCCCAGGCTGCCCATCGCATCATCGACGGCGCGCTGAAGGAGGGCCGCGAGCTGAAGCAGCTGGTGGACGAGGCCAAGTCTGTCCCCCTCTCGCTGCTGCTCGTCCGACGCCCCGCCTGGCTGACGGTACTCTTGCCACCTCGTACAGCACGTGGATCCAGGCGTACGAGACCGAGCAAGGACTCAACGTCGACCATACCCACACCATCAGCTCGCTCAGGACGGACCTCATCCGGCACGCGCACTTTGAGGACCATCTGACGGACGCTTCGGGCCAACCGCTCCTCGGTGCTGCTGGCACCCCGCGACCCGGCCACTTCTGGACGCTGCTGCGGGAGGACCAGCCGCTGTGGGACCGGCTGGTCGAGGATCCAGGTCAGTCTTCACGCACGTCCAGCTTCGTGAGCGGAAAGGAAACTAACACATCCTCACCCCTGACCCCGTAGGCTTTCTTTCAGAGCTCGAGAGCTTCGACATCGCCATCGACTACCTATACGACATGAAAGCCTGTGCGTGTCGACTGGCGTCTGGTGCTCTGCCTGCGAGCATCTGCGATGCTGACCGCCCCATCCGACTTCGTCCAGTCCGAGGACCTCGGCGACTGGCCTCGCCAGAGACGCCGAAAGCCAGCGGTCCTGCCGAGCAGGCCGAGTCCACCGACTTCACTCCTTCGAGCTAGCCACGGGGCCATCCGCGAGCCGAGCAGTTCTCGTGTAGAACGTCCTTGCATCTCGCCATCTCTGCGGGCTTGGTCCGCTCGCAACCTACCCACACCCCAGCCTCTGCTCATGTTGTCATGCTCGTCGCACTCGCGGGGCTTCTGGCGATGGTTTGACTAACAACGTGCGATACACTGGAGAGGGATGGGACCCTCGCTGGCTCGAGAGGCCGGAGAGGGCACGCGATTCCGCTAGGCGTCCTTCGGCACGGCGACGAGGATGCAGTGCAGGCTGGTTGGACCCGAAGGGGAAAACGGTCAGCATTCGGTGGCCTAGGCCTTAATGAACCCGCGAGCAGAAGGCTACACACCCTCCAGCAGAAGCGTCGACAACCCTGTAGTCGTTGAGCGACTAGTAGGGCAGAGGGAAGGAACGGGGGGAAGGGGGCAAAAGCATCAGTGTCTGCATTCCGACAAAGACCGAGCTGGAAGCCGCCCGACTGACCTTGCTCCGGACGCGCATCGGCACCTCCGCCGTCTCGAGGTCGGGACCGAGGCCAAGCTGGCACTGGTCTGAGGCAATCAAAGAGCAGCAGAAGGGGTCGGGTTGAGCATGAGGAGTGCGGATCAGCACCTAGGGACACGACTTACTGCCGTAACCCCAGGCGTAGACATTGCCGTCGGCCGAGACCGCAAGGTTGTGTCGCGTGCCGGCTGAGATAGAAACCATGGGATGAGGCGTGTACTCCTCGGCCGAGGTCGGGTAGGGCGCAAAGTCGGGTGCCGGGCTGTCGGCCGTCGGCTTCGGCGGGAAGAAGATCTGTTGCGGAAGGGTAGGGGCGGCGTCAGCTCTGAGTCGAGCGGCAGTAACCTTCGGCGGCGAGCGCGGGAGTGCTTGAGTGTACGCACCTGCACGGGCTCGGGCACGAACTCGTCAACGGCCGGCGGGGCCTCGAATTGGGCGATCTCGTCCATATTGACGTCCTCGCCAGCCTCCGCGGCCGCCTTGACAGCCTTCTCCTTCTTGGCGTCGAGTAAGGCCTGGCGCTCCTCGTCGGCGCGCTCCTTGAGCTCCTTCATGGCCGGATGCTCGGCACCGAGACCGAGCTGCGAAGCGTCGGCACGGCCGCAGGCCCAGACGGTGCCGTCGTCAAAGAGGAAGAGCGAGTGGTGCTCGCCGCCCGAAATGGAGATGACCTTGGCGCCGTTGTGGAGCGAGGGGTCGAGCGCATCGACGAGCGTCGGCACCTGGACGATATCCTCGCGACCGCCCCGGTCCTCGCTGACGCCAGTCTGGCGGAGCGAGTTAAGACCCCAGGCATAGACGCGGCCGTCCTTGTCGACGGCGAACGAGTGGTAGTGCCCGGCACCGATGGTGACGATGTTGCGGAGGGCGAGCCGCTCGGGCGAGAGCCCGTTGAGCTTGCGGCGCTCGATGATGCGCCGGCCTAGCTGGTTTTGCTGGCCGTTGCCCCACACGAAGACAGTGCCGTCGACCGTCAGGGCGAGGACGTGGTCGGTGCCGCAGGCGACAGCTGCAAAGCGGTGCTGGGCGAGCGACGGCAGCGGGATCGGCTTGAACTGCGTCTTGGACGAGTTGGGCGAGCCGTCGAAGCCGAGGAGACCCTCTGCCGACTGCATGCCATAGAAGGTGAAGGAGTGATTAGCCGCGGCCAAGCAACCTCAAAATCGGCAGAGGGACGACGAACTCGGAACGAGCCCCAGGCACGGACGTCGCCTTCCTCTCCTACGACGATGCTGATGCTGTCGCCCGCGATGGCCTTGACGGCGCGGAACTTCTCCTCCTCGAGCGCGGTGACAGCCATCGGCCAGCTCTCAAGCTCCTCGCTGTCAATCTTCTGCCCCGGGTTCTCGGGATCGGGCACGTTGGCCGTCAGCCGACCGAGCGCGGCGTTGTCGTTTACGCCCCACGACCAGACCTATCGCAATAGATTGACGGACAGCAGGGGCAGAGATTCAGCGAGGATGGGACGGAGCCGAGCTGCACGGCCGGCGTCGGGACTGACCTTGCCGGCCTCGTCGACGACGAGCGAGTGCATGCCGCCAGCGACAGCGCGCTCGATGCCCCGGCCGGGGGCGCCAAACTTGCCCTCCTCGATGCCCTCCTGGAACCCTGCAGACGGACAATCACTGGCATAATCAGCGCTCTGGTTTTCACTTCGCTCGGCGGCGAACGGCGCGTCGGGAAGCGGTGCTAGGAGGGGCACGCACACTTGTGGAGCCGGGGACGAGCGATCTCGCCCAGCTCGTCAGGCCCGAGGCCGAAAGCCGCCATGTCGCCGGTTCCGAAGATGAAAAGCGACCGGGCCGGGCCGTCATGGGCTGGCGGCGGCGGAGAGGGGTGGGGGCAAAGATTGAGTACACAGCGGTCAGCACCGGCCGCAGCAGCAGGAGCAGTCCGGCCCGCTCTAGGAGGCACGCACAGGGCGGCTTGGGGACCTGATTGAGGCGCTCCTTCTGGACCTTAGCGATGCTCTGCCGAGGCCGGCCTGCAGGCCGCTTGCGCTTGAGTCCGGCCGCTTCAGCCAGACCGTTGACGGCGTCCTTGGCGGAGACGGCGGGTTTCGACGACTCGCCGGCCTCGACCTCGAGGATCTCGTCCGAGGGGGCGGCGGCGGTCGCCTTGGAGGCGCCGGCAGCCGACGTCTTTGCCTTCTTGGGCGTCGGGACGGCCTTGGTCGTCGGTAGAGGGGCTGCAGAGGCAGCGGCCGAGACGCGGCGCGACGACGAGCGCGAGGGAGTGCCGGGGGTAGCCTCTGGACGAGAGGAGAGCCCAGAGCCGCAGGCAGAGGCGAGGAAGGCGGGCAGGGATCAGCGCTGAACCGGGCGTCGCATCGTCTCCTAGCGCCCGTGCTTCTGGAGCAAGACGAGGCTGGACGGACTAGGTGGCATGATGAGCTCGGATCTGGATCTCGAGTCGAGGAGGGGGATGGGGTCGGGAGGGCGACGGCGAGACTGTTGATTGAGCTGAAGCTCGACCTGCGCCGCGTCGCCTCTGCCCACGGCGCCGACGGGCGGTACTCTTTCAGTTTTGACGTCGCGCTCATCGCTCGCCTCCCATCTACCTCCTTCGCACCCGGGCGACACGAGAGGCTATGAAGTGATCGAGCATGGAAAGATGATCATCATGATGAGAAAGAAAGGAAAGCAAATGGCCGGTCGAGATCGGAGCCGTCGTGCCACCGTCGTCGGCCTAGACCTCCTCGAATCCGAAGCCGTCGTCGTCGTCGTCGCCGTACATGCGTCCCATGCGCATGATGTCTGGCTCGTCGCCCGCCCGCCTCGACCGCGTCGGGCCATGGTCGTCGTCGGAGCCATGGTCGGCTCGCGGCCGCTTCCGGGACGCGCTCTGTCCCGCCTGCAGCAACTCGTCGTCGTGTCGAGTCAGCCAAGACGTCGACCACAGCAGCAGTGGCGAAGCGCCGCACCTCGTCATCGCTGCCCTCCTCAACAATTGGCAGCAGCTCTTCGTCGTCGTCCTCGTTGCCTGTGAAGCAGGGGAAGAGAAAGTCAGCGGCCTGGTGATGTCGGCCGGATCGGGCGTGGGCCAGAGCACTGACGGTCGGCCTTCTCCTTGCCGTCGTTGCCAGCGTCGTCCGAGTCGTGGCCGCTCGGGGCCTCGCTCCCGCGCAGCTGCGAGGCCGACATCTTCTGCGGCAGATTGATGGGCGCAAAGAGATTCTCAAAGGCGCCGTAGTTGATCTTGCGCGAAAACTTCTTCTGGACGAGGTTCTTGGCCGACTCGGCCGGCGTCGCTCCGCGCGGATTCACATTGGCCCGCTTCTTGCGCGGCTTCTTCGGCCCGTTGCCGGCCTCGCCGTGCGCTTTGGCCTCCCGAACTGCAGAATTCGCGGGGCACGAGAAGAGAACGCAAGAGATGACGTTCAGCAGGGGAGGGGGGGAGGGGAGGAGAACACGGCAGGCAGACGAGAGCAACGGCGGCGACGACGCACGTGCGAGCTTCTCGAGGTAATCCTTGTTGTACTCCATCCAGACGCGCGTCTTGATCTGGACCTCTTCCTCGGTGAGGAGGAAGCCGTCGAGCTCGGCTTCGTCAATGTCGTCGAGGTCCAGGTCACCCGTCGACTTGAGTCGGCGCTCCTCACGCCGCCGCTCGGCCTCGGTCAGCTCGGTCGACAGCAGCTGGGCCTGCGTCGACGAGAGGTACGAGTCAAGCTCGCCCGTGATGGCCGCGTCAGCGGCCCCATCGTCGGCAGCGCGGTCGGCCTTCTCGCCCTGATAGTCATCGAGCTCGTCGCCCTCGTCGTCCTCCCGCTCGGCCTTCTCATGGCCGTCCTTCTCGGTAGCCTCGTTAGCGGCCTCTTCTTCGCCGAAGGTAGCGCCGGCGACCGAGGACGACGCCGGCAGTAAGGCATTCCGAGGTGCGGTCGGCGAACCGAAGAGCGACGGATCGATCATACTCTCGCCCTCGTCCGCGAGTGCGCCTGCGCCGTCGTCGAAATCGGCTGCCGCCTGGAAGACAGCCTTGCCATCCGCGTCGCCGGCGGCGATCAGCCTCGGTCTACCTGGGCCGGGCGAGCCCTCTTCGGGGAGTGAGTCGAGCGACGAGACCTCCTTGCCCTTGCCCTTATTCTTGCCCTTGCGACCGCCCGCGGGCGTGGCCGAGGTCGAGCGCGAGCGCGAGCGGCTGCGCTCGGCGCCCTGGGACGACGTCTCGGCCTGGTCGTCGTTGAGCAGCTCCGACTCGGACCGCTTCATCTTGCGGACGCTCGTCGTGTAGGCCGGCGGGTCGTGCGTCTCCTCGAGCCACATGCTCCTAAACTCGGTGATGCTGAGCCCGCCCGAGGCGGTCGCCTTGAACTCGTCGAGCCGCTTTTTGAGCGTCGTGTCGGCAATCTTGACGACCTGGACAATCTCCTCGATCGACCGCCGAAAGTTGTTCATCCGGGCCGCGAGCAGCAGGCAGGCGCCGCAAATGCCGGCCGGCCGTCGGCCCGTGTCCATCCAGTCTCGCGAGAAGCGCTGAACGAGCCGGGTCGCGTCGTGCGCAACCTTCTGCGTCTCGTCCTGAAACTCGAGCAGCGCCGCAAAGCGCGAGATGTAGAGCGACGGGTCCATCACCGGCAGCTGGAGGTTGAGCGTCTTGACGAGCTTGAGGTAAGTCGAGCCGAGCGTGAAGACGTTGACCTGCGCCGGCGAGCGGAGTCCGCGCGTCAGCCGAGCGCGTCCAAGGGGAGCAGAAGCGAGGATGATGCCCAGGGGACAGACCTGGAGCATGTCGCTGAAGTCGATGAGCATGTGGTGCGTCTTCTCCATGCGGCACGTAATGTAGAGGCACGAGGCGATCACGTAGCCCGACTTGCGGCCCTTGTGGAAGTTGTGAGAGACGGCGAGGTTGAACCACCGGCCGGCCGAGTCACACAGGCGCTCCGACAGCTTGAGCCCGAGCGCGACCTGCTTGATCCGGCGCTGGCCTAGAGAGCGGATCGAGGCGATGAGAGATCCAGGGCAAGACGCGAAGTCGAGGTAACGTCGTCAGCAAGCGAAGCCGACCGGCAGCCAGGGTCACGCTTGCGGGGGGGCCGGGCAGAATAGCGAGCGGGCAGGACGCACCCTCCTGGAGCGTCAGCTCCCGGCTCTCGTGCGATCCGCGGTTGCCGTGCGGGCCATTGACGCGCGCCCGGACTGACAAGGATGAGCGACGACGAAGGATATCGAGGTCAGCAAGGGAGTCACTCCGCGGAGCGAACGAGCAAGACAGGAGGAGGGGGGGGGAGGAGACTGACGAGCGCCGGCGCCGACGTAGGAGCCCATGGCGACGGCCGCTCCTGAGGCCGACTCGCCAAAGGCAACCTCGGAGACGATCGTGTTCTCCTCAAGGACGATACCGCATCCACCGCAGTAAGTCTGGCCTTGAGTCGAGTCGATCTCGACCACCTCGGACAGGCACGCGACGCACTTGGGCTGGCGAGGGTCGAGGCGAGCGCAACGGGGCGGGCGTCCGCAGCAGACGTCAGTGC
>Ga0308160_10002603_pt1 | contig 21430 bp, 32 predicted proteins | sample PhyFR1_FD_201036 | JGI IMG/M metagenome (GOLD analysis project Ga0308160, IMG submission 201036) | Phyllosphere microbial communities from UC Gill Tract Community Farm, Albany, California, United States - DLSLF.R1 | ecosystem: Host-associated > Plants > Phyllosphere > Unclassified | place: USA...
ACGCGAGAATGTTCGAGTAGCTGACTGCTGCTCACCCTCCTCTCTGTGAGCCGTCGAACGCAATTCCGACTCGGACGGGTCGATCTCTTCATCGTCCACAGTTGACAACGATCGGCGAACATGTCTCCCTACTCTGGGGTTTGTTGGCTTGAGCTCTCCCATGCGATGGGTCAGATCGTCTACCATAGAGCTACGGGGTGGCGGTGTGTTTTTACGTTGGCTGACTGCGGTAGGATTAACGTCCATAGTATTGCCTTGCTCGCCCGATGCCGATGGAACGGAAGCGTCCTCACCCTCGACTGGGTCAAACGAGCTGGACGTTCGCTTCGCCAAAGATGAGACGGTTCTGGAGACGGTCCTTCTTATCTTCTGCACAGATTGCTTCGTCTTCTTGGTGGCCTTCTGAGAAGCCTTGCTGATCGCATCCGAGGCTCTGCGCGCGAACGATTCATCTCTGGGTTGTCCAGCAACATCAGATTCGTCCGTTCTGCGCGGCGCAGGAGCTTCTCGCGGGGCATTTGCATCGGCTGAGGGTCCAGATGCGCTGTCTAGCCATCGCCTGAGGTCATTGCCAGACTGGGATCAGCACTGCTAAGTCCTTCATTCGACGCAGATAACTCACCCTCACGTCAGCCGTAGACGGTTTCTTGTTCAATTTGGGCATGACGGGGCGTGAGGATTTGGTCGGAGCTTCAGTAAATCCGATGCATCTCGTCGACTCGGTGGATGCGGCTACTGTGATGTCGAAAGAGGGGGAAGGGGCGCGTGATGGTGGTTGTAGAACAGTACGTTGATCGAGCAGTGAGGTTGAACGACGATCGACGCGTGTCCGGACCGCCACGTCTAGGGACCGCCACGAACCGCCACGGGGCTCACGCGATGCAATTGATTGATCGTTCGCATCGTGTGACACGGACTCGCTATTCGAGGCCTGAGCGCAGACGAGTTCGTCATTTCAGCCTACGTCATGCGGACAGAACTATCGCCGAAAGCATATCATCAGGGTCTGGCGCGCTTTGTCAACAGTCGTCTCCAATCATCGGACTGGGCCGGCTCAGTTCTATGCATGTCTGCCACTCCTCTCTGACATGGTCGATCAATGGGGTCTGGCTTGCATCTCGTCCTACTGAATGCTGATTGATATATCACCTCCAAGCTGCTGTGTCGGACATATCGGTATGGCCGCAACGCTCCATCAAGTCAGGGCACTGATGCTGATCAACGAGGCGGTGTGCCGAAGATCGAGTCGCGGCCTCAGTCGACTTTTGTGATGTGCATGGAAAATTATGTCACGTAGACGGGAGCGAGAATGGGAATGAGATTGAGAACCTCTCTGACGGAGCAGGAACACACGACAGCGCTGCTGTCGACTCCGTCCTCAGGACCATCCCTACCCGATGGCACGGAGATATTCATCAGCAAAAAACTACGTAGACCGGGGGCATAGAGTGATATGACAGGAGAGGAAGCGGAGAATCAAATGAGCGCGTAAGGCCGGTATAGTCACGAGCGGTGCCGGGGATCGACTTCGCGACCCGCCCTCCGCGTCACGCCCAGGTGGTGAGCTACATGTATGCAGTCCTACTTCACATCATTTGTCAGGCCTAGAAATGAGATGCAGCTTAGTCCGTGGCCCAAGGTCGAGCCATGGCATAAGTAAAAGATGTATGAAACGCCAAGGTCAATTGTCCGCACACCACGTGAGATGAAACCGCTCACGCGACCCGGCGTCGACCGCTTCGATCCGATCATCTTGGTATATACACGTGACTTCTCGCGGTTACCTTTACGCGGATGATATCTCATCGTGCACTTGCACAACCATGTCGACGTTCACCCGATCCGCCCGAAACCTCGCTGCGCTGCCTCGAGGTGCCGGCCATGCGAGGTCTCTGCATTCAACACGAGTCGTCCGAGATCACTACCTAAACGGGACACCTCAAGTGCGTGAGACTCCGACAGCAAAGGAGAATGACTAATCAGCAGGAGTTCAAGCAGGTCCTCGAGAGCGGGTCCGGCAAGGTTACACTACTGCAATTCACTGCTACATGGTGTCAGCCTTGTCGCATGCTCGGCCCGATACTGCAGCGGCTAACGAAGCCTGGAACCAATTACGATCTGGTCGTGGTCGACATCGACAACGAGATGGACTTTGCCGAAGAGCACAAAGTGAGTGCAAATCGACGATTTACCCACGGACGCTGCCGTGGTGACTCAACCAGAGAGTAGCTGATATCAGGTCCGGGCTGTCCCGTACGTTGTGGCTTTCAAAGATGGAAAGAAGGCGGACAGCTTCAGTACGTCCCGTCACCTGACGATCTGACGACCACTTGCTGATGCTCAGCCGGTATGCTACCAGAATCGAAGATCCAGGCGTTCCTCGACAAACTATAGACGATGCATCGCTCATCGGATCCTTCTGTGCTCCAGCCCCTCATCCATTCCGCCCCTTGTCGCTGGCACTCTTGCGGTCCATCAAGATCTTGCTTCTGTTGTTCACTAACGCCGGATTCCGCGCCAATATCACTAACTCTCGCCCATCGACAGATTTTTCGGCTTTTCCGCTCTTTGTCTGCGACGCTCTTGCATGTCACCCTGCACCTCTCTCCTCTTCTTGTTCGTCGCGCCGGCTCCCTTGATCGCCTCTTTGCGGGTCCACCTCGAGCACCGGTACACCCAGTTCTGCTTGTTCCCCCAACAGCCCCAGTCATCTTTCGGCCCGATCCGCTTCCTTCCACACCCTCTAGCGCAGTACGTGCTGTCAAGGTGACAGCAGAGACAGACATGCCTCGATTTCGGCGGCACGCTTGTCTTTTCAAACGCATTATTCTGCTCGTAACGTTTCGCCGAGGTGCAACAGCACCCGCCAATGTCGTAGCAGCAGTGGACTGTGCAATAGATAATCCCGAGGAACAGGATACACACCAAGATCGTCGCGGCTGGGCTCAGCGGTGGACACATCGACACGCACCGATAAAGGCGACATAGTGATACTTCTCCCACATCTCTTGCAACTGATATCAGCATTACCGAAGCGAGACTCACTTGTTTGATCGAGTCCAACAAGCCCTGAGCTTCGTTGTACATGTTCAGTCCTTGCTGATATTAGCCCTCGCTGCGATCTCGGGGATCGACTCGCCTCGCCCGCGTCTTTCACGCTCATCGCGACCTCCGACGCCGAGTTTACTACATCCTTGCCCCGATCGGTCACGGTATTGATAACATCGGGCGCGTGCGTAGTGACCTGTTCGACAGCGCCTGCGCCGGCATCGCCAACTTTGTCGACAAGGTCTTTTGGGTTGCCAAATTGACGCGGTATCTGCGTGGGGAGAATCATGTACACCGCTGGCTGAGGGTCGCGATTGCGCCAGGAGTTTCGAGTCAAGACGGAGACTGTGCGGTCAGACGTACGCCTATTCGAGCGTTGCAAGAGGGCCATCGCGGGGCGGAAGTGGTCAAAGGAGGGCTGGGGATATCTAAGGTGACCTGGCCAGATACACGTCACAGCATGCGCATCAAAGGGCATGAACGCGGGGCTTGCGTTATAGCACGGCAAGGGCCTCTGGACTGTCATGAAACCACGAAAAGGGTACAAAGTGCATTGCGGTCAGCGGCTACGTGTAGCTAGGTGGGACCGGAGTCATGGGCACATCTGATGACAGTATCAATGGTGTCAAGGCGTGGAAAGCGGGCGGTGGATAGTCTGTGCTTGGGGTAGCCCGGAGAATACTGTTTTATCTATCTCATCCGCAGGATTAGCCTACCACTCGACCCGTTCCCCTTTCCAGTCATAGCACCTGCCCCCCCAGCCCTCCTCCCTTGTTGCCTGGCCCATCACTCCAGTCATCTTTTGGACCGCCGTATCGATGCTGAGCAGACCGTGCGAGATGTCCTCTTTCTTTTCGCCGATGACGGGACGAGTGAAAGATGTGAGCACAGTCCCGGGGTGGTACGCCAAGGCTAGGGCGGAAGAGTTTTTGTTAGTCAACTATAGGTGAGCGAGACGTATGGTGACAGGCATACCTCGTGGTCTAGGGTCCGTATGACCTGGTTCAACGCTGCTTTTGATCTGGCGTGAGGGATTTCCTCGGTTGTATTGTCAACTCACGAGCGGTACGAGTACCATCCGCCTTTGTCGTTGTCGCCGATACTACCCACACGTGCGCTAAGAGAGAAGCACAAGCTCTTCTCCTCGCTGAGCAGCCCCCCCGCAGGATCCTTCGACCAGCCCTCTGCGGCTTTGGCCAACTGCTTTCGATTCGGGATGAGCGGAACGAGGTGTTTGTAGGTGAGCAAGTGGCCGAGCGTATTTATCCTGAACATATCCAGAGCATGCTCAGCGTTGATTCCCCCGAGCGATTTTTCCGGTGTGAGCTTTGATGAGCGGAATCCACACATAGCGACTTACGATTCCAGCGAGACAAGCCACGAGCCTGACACTCCCTTTTCCCTCTCGCTCCAGCACCGTCTTCGCGACGTCCTCCAAGGTTCTCTCCTCGCGAACATCGACTTCGCCGATGACAGACAGCCTGTCAGACGTGCCGGGAAGCGCCTCGAGCTTTTCCTGTAAGTCTCGCGAAGACCGATGGGTGAGAGCGTATACTTTCATTGAAGTGTATTTGAGGAGGTGCTGGGTGAGCGCCAGACCGAGTCCACCTGAACTTCCTTGGACCACCGCTACTGACATACTGGAGTGTCAGATACCTCGAGGTAATGAAGGCAGAGGAAATGAGGGCTGGGTGAGATATAGAGGCGTTGAGGAGGCAGATCGTTCATCGAGATCCGAAACGCGATTGCGTCATAGTCGTTCCTGGCAATTCGACACTCATCCTTCTTTAGTCGGACAGGATTTGATCGACTCGTACGCATGCAGAGCTCAGTGAGCGGCGGCCCCACTCAAGAGATGAGACGGTAGGGAGGAATGATGTTCTGAAGGCACCGCGTTGCTGAATGCCAGGCCAATCAGAGCGCTGCTCATAGATCTGAACGGTACTCTACATACAGGCTCAACGCCCACGCCTCGAGCTGTGGAGGCGATTCAGAGATTGCGGAAAAGCAACATTCCCTTTGTGTTCTGGTACGTACTCTTACGAGCTGCCCGCAGGCTAAGACAAACGGCAGCTCCAACTCAACGAAGGAATCAACCCGGAGCTTACTCGGCAATCTGCAAGGAATGGGCTTCGAAGCGACCGACAAAGAGCTGTTGACTTCCCTTGGCGCCTGTCGGACTTTGGTGGAGCAACGAAAACTAAAGTAAGCCCATAAGGAGGCAAGTCTGACTTGAGGCCTTTCTTGCTCCTCTCTCCATCGGCAAAGGAGGAATTCGCCCATATCACAGTCACGGAGGACGAGTACGACTCGGTCATACTCGGACTCGATCCTCCTAGTCTCAGTTATGAACGTTTGAATATCGCCTTCCGGATATTGAAGAACGAGCCTATATCGAAAACCGCGAGACGACCGGCAAAGGCGGTATCCCTGATTGCCCCCCACGCGTCGATGTACCAGCAGACTGCTGAAGATGACCTCCCCGCCGGACTGTCTTTGGGTATTGGCCCTTTCGTGAAAGCTCTCGAATTTGCTAGCTCAGTCGAAGCCGAGTTGGTCGGAAAGCCGACGAGGAGGTTTTTCGAATTGGCTATACAATGCCTTCGAGAGAACACAAAGTGGGAGGGCGCAGTCGAGGAGGTGGCAATCGTTGGAGATGATGTCGAGAACGATTTGGGGGGAGGAGCGCGGGAGCTGGGATTGCAGACCGTCCTCGTCAAGACGGGCAAATACCGGTCAGGGGCGGAGGTGGGGCAAGAGGTAGACGGGTCACACGAGACTTTTGCCGATTTTGTAGACGCTTTGGTGGGAAAGCACTCATAAGTATCTCATAGAGTAGACCCATGGCCACATGCATCACTTGGATGCATGGTATCGAGTTCTTTGCGAAGCGGAACCGGCATGGGTAAGAGACGAGTGCCACTGGCAAAGGAAATTGGATTTGCTTCCGTCGAGATTTCCCTCCTCGCCTCAAGTATCCAGTTCCATCACAAGTCGTCTACAACTCCGACACCATGGCCAGCATGACTCTCGCCAACGGGCTCAAGCCTACGCTGCTCAACCTGACACCTCGTCTTTCGGCCTTCTCATCCCTCTTCCGCCCATCGTGGTCGATGCCATGCGAGCCGTCGACCTCGTCCGCTTCGCTGCAGATCGCCCATGAAACAACGAGCTGGACAGACGTGATCCCATCGCTGTCGTCCTTGTGGGAGCTTTTGCCACCCCTGGTTCTCACCACGCCGAAGAAGAAGACGAGCAGAGCGAGGCGAGGAAAGGGAATGGAGAACAAGTGGTTGAGGAACAGGACGAGTGAGTTATGTTTCGCTTTCAGCCCGGCACGAGCTGACAACAGACATCGAAGTGTGCACTGCTTGCGGACACCCGCATCTTGCCCACTCAATATGCCACAACTGTTTCTCACAGATCAGCCGAAGGTGAGGACGTGCTTCTGCGGGATGTTGAGCGGAACTAATATCAGGTGGAAGGCTGAGGCAAGGGGAGATCGACCTCGAGTCGTCGATCCGGCATTCGAGGATTACGTTCCGGGAACAAAATGGGGAGGACCAAGTGCGCCTGCCGCATGAGGTGTAGCTGGATGTAGACGAGTCTCATGTCGGACATGGAGGAGGGGAATTGGGCGCGGGGTTGCTGTCGCCGATCTGTGGTGTCAGGCGCATGCATCATCACATTATGAACGGCTTTGATGCATCGTCGGTGGATCTTTCTCCTGCTTACATCTCATACAGTCCTCGGGACATGTAGCAAGGCCAAGAAGATAGGCACAGCGCTCTAGCCATACCTCGAGAGCGCGAGGTGGAGGTTGATTTTATTGACTGAAATTTCAGTTCGTCGTGCAAGTTGCATCTCATACTCAATGTACTGGTACCTTTCATTCCTGCGCCCTCCGCCAGTGACAACGCCGATATCGTCGGGTAGCATCACCATAACTCCCCAAATAGCGAACGATTTACGTACCGAGTGAGCGTCGTGGACCGCCGTCGCACCGGTCCGCCCGTTGTAGTTGCTGAATTCAGGCTTTTGTTCGAGCCGACCAACGTCTCGTACTCTTGGCAACGTGTCGCCCCGTCTATCGGCCCCATCGTCGCAGGCACCGAAGACCTACTATGGAATCCACCCGAGAGCACCTACAAGCCCATCACGCTCGCGTTGCCCTCCACCGCTAAGCCGGGCGAGAGCTGGAGGGTCGGCTTACACATCGGTCCACACAAAGCAGTCGATGTGACCCACTATACATCCGTCAAGCCGGCCATCATAGGCGTCTGGAGCGAAGGTATCTCGTTGGTGAGAGGAGAGTCATCGACTAGCGGCCAAGTCCGCACGGTCGGCGGATCCAAGGGGCCAAAGGCAAAGGCCGACGAGGGAAGGAACAAGGGGAAAGCGGGGAAAGGCAAAGACGACGAGGGGAAGAAACAAGGGCGAATCAATCGAGAATGGATGGCCGGAGACGGCGCGTTGAGGGTCGTGGAACAGACCAGCTTTGACCTGGACAAGGTGAGTTTGGGTCGAAGTCGAGCTGATTGCAGAAAATATGGGACTCGGGTCTGGGCTTGTCAGGGTGGTTATGGAGGTATATGGACAAAACCCATCGCGACGTGAAGGCGAATGCATTGCTGGACGAGATCAAGGGATTGTCAGATCTCAACGTTCTCGAACTAGGTACGTCGCCGCAGATCTGAGCGCCTTACGGTGGTATCGTGGGGGAGGTCTAGAGGATAGGCCGGAAGGGCGAACGGACGCAGCGTACCCTTTCCGCTCGGGGATATTTATTGATTGTCTGCGGCGATGAAGCAGGAGCTTCAACTTGGCCCTACCGCATGCATGGCCGAGGTTTCAGGATGGACAGCTAACCTTTAGGGAGCGGAACCGGTCTCGTCTCCATTGCTCTTGGTCTAGCCTTATCGAGGGGCAATGATGCGCAGGACAGGCATATCAACATCACAGCTACAGATCTCGGTGCGTGTTGGCCATTTGCGAACGATACGCTGACGAGCAGACAGCGCCATCGAGCTCATGGACGAGAATCTTACCCTGAACGGCTTTGACGCGTCGTCTTCGGTGAACGTACACGCAAAAGTACTCGACTGGGAATTGCCCACTCCCTTATGGGTATCTCCGTGGCCCAGTGTCGTGATGTGAGTGATACCGCCTCGAACACGACTCACGCTCAGTGCCGCCGATGTGACGTACAACACTGCATCGTTCCCACCCCTCCTGTCGACTTTGACATCATTGCTGAAACCGAAAGACGGCGCTCGTCCCACCCTCCTATTGGCATACAAGCAGCGAGACGCCGCGGAGCGGGATCTATGGGGGCAGCTCGAAGCAGAGGGGATCAAGCTCGAACAAGTCGACACGATTCAAGGCAGCGAGGAGGAAGGGGTGGTTGAAATTTGGCTAGGCCGAGCGCAATGAGTGGGTATCGCGCTGGCTCGAAGCGCCGATCTGGGCGGAGAGTTAGGGCCGAAGACGACTCACTTGACCAGCATCGGTCGTCTCTGGATACAATGCTCAACAATGCAACGCTGTGGTCAGGGAGACTATCTGTGCGACAAGTGCACCGGGCGCGTGGAGACTTCCAGCAGCAGGTCCGAAGCGTTCAAGATACCGTCCGCTCCCCGCGTCTCATATTGCATACTGTCTCTCCGTGGTAGTCGCAAAGGCAATGAGACTCAATTGAGCCCCGGTATGCCCATGGTCTAGCCCTTTTGTCGCGACGAGACATCTCGCCGGTGCGGTATGACCAGAAGGCGAGTTCCACCCCTTGCCAGATTTTGTCCCGGTCACCATCTCACGACCAGACATGAACATCCCGGCCCGACCCGGTCCCGAGGCAAATGTTCCATGTCCCAATACAAGACCATGCCGCCAACATCAAGACGCGCCAATGTGTCGCCGGACTCACGCAGCAAACGTGTCTGCATCCTCGCCTGCACGCGCGCCCGAAGCGACATGGTCACGACGAACAACCCCCGAGGCGCGTGATCGCATGGGTCTCGGCTTTCTCGTTGATCCGCCCATTCAATTGACTGATTATCCGCAGCAAACGTGTCCCAAAAATTTCCATCTTGTCGGTAGTAGGAACGCCCATCTGGCCCAACTGATTCACCGGACCTATTTACAGATCTCCGGTGAACCCGCCAATTCCATCCGACCAATCAAAATCGCTAATTGCCACCCGCGACAAACGTTTTGGCGGAGAACCACATGAACGTGCGTGCCCCTCGTCCAGATCTCAGCTCGTGTGTGTGATCAGCGCCAATGGGAAAGATTCGCCCGGGAGAGCTCGCGCGATCTGTTCCTGCCAAGACTGGGCGTTCTAAAAGTAGAGTACGCACATATTGTGACTGAAGAAGATGCATCTAGATAAAAGCCAGAGGCGGCGGTCTGTACCAACCCATCCCCTCCGACTTTCTCAAAAATGGCCGTCCTCGAGCAGTACACCTACGTCTTTGCGATTGGTACCTTCTTCGCGCTCCTCGACGCTTACAACAACGGTGCCAGTGAGTACAAAGTCTCACAACGCGTAGTCCCCGCTGACAGGCAGACGATGTCGCCAACGCGTGGGCCACATCGGTCTCCTCCCGATCAGTCTCCTACCGACAGGCCATGGTCCTCGGTACAATCTTCGAGATGCTCGGTGCTTGTTTGGTCGGTTCGCGTACCGCCGACACGATCAAAAACGGTATCATCCCCCTCGCCGCCTTCAAGGGCGACGCTGGTGTTCAGATGCTCGCCTTCACCTGTGCCCTTATCGGTGCCTCGACTTGGGTGATGTGGTGCACACGACACTCTGCCCACGTCTCCTCCACCTACTCCCTCATTTCCGCGGTGGCGGGTGTCGGAATTGCCACCGCTGGTGCCTCCAAGGTGCAATGGGGTTGGAACAAGGGTTCGGGACTCGGTGCCATCTTCGCCGGTCTCGGTATGGCCCCCGCCATCGCCGGATGCTTCGGTGCCATCATCTTCTCCCTGATCAAGTTCGTCGTTCACGTCCGAAAGAACCCGGTCAAGTGGGCCGTCTACTCCTCGCCGTTCTGGTTCCTCGTCGCCGGTACCGTCTGCACCTTGTCAATCGTCTACAAGGGATCCCCCAAGCTCGGTCTCGGCAAGAAGCCGCCTGCGTACATCGCCAGCGTCACCATGGGTACCGCCGCCGGTGTCGCCGTCCTCGCCGCCCTCTTCTTCGTCCCATACGTTCACGCCGTCGTCATCAAGCGCGACTACACCCTCAAGGGCTGGGAGTTCATCAAGGGACCCGCGCTCTTTGCCCGACCCGCTCCCGTCGACGCCGACCGTGTCATTGTTCCCGACTACTCCGTCGTCCAGCACGACTCTGAGCTCAAGGCCCCTCCATCCCCCGAGCAGACTGCCGAGGAGGGTGGCGAGAAGGAGATTCACGGCACCGAACTGCCGACCCTCAAGAGCCAACAGCAACAACCCCCCCTTGCCCAACTCGAACTTTCTTACGACGAGCTCATGCAGCAAGGCGAGGAGCTCCTCCACGCCAAGATGCGTGCCAAGAAGGGCATCTTTGGTTGGGCCATGCGAACGCTCCACGAGAACAAGAAGGGTCCCGGAGCCATCTACGAGAGGCACAACATCAAGATCATCATTAAGCGAATCCCCGCTCAGATCGTCGCCGGTCTTCTCTACGGTTTCCACTACGACATCCACGCGGCTCAGACCGGTATTGCCGGTACCCCCGAGGGTGATCGAATGGAGCGAGTCTACGCCCACGCCCACAAGTACTCGAACGAGGTCGAGCACTGCTACTCCTTTGTCCAAGTCTTGACCGCTTGCACCGCTTCCTTCGCCCACGGCGCCAACGATATCGGAAACTCGGTCGCCCCATGGACCGTCATCTACTCTGCCTGGAAGACCGGAGACGCCGCCAAGTCTAAGCTCCCCGTCGAGGTTTGGCAGCTCGCTGTCCTCGCCCTCGCCATCTCTATCGGTCTCTGCACGTACGGTTACAACATCATGAAGGTGATGGGTAACAAGATCACCTACCACTCGCCGTCCCGAGGTTGTTCGATGGAGATGGGTGCCGCTATCACCGTCCTCGTCTTCTCCCAGTACAAGTTGCCCGTCTCGACCTCTATGTGCATCACCGGTGCGACTGTCGGTGTCGGACTCACAAACGGATCGCTCAAGGCCGTCAACTGGCACCGAATCGGTCTGTTGGTCTTCTCCTGGATCATGACCATCCCCATCGCTGGAACAATCGCTGGTGTAACCATGGGCATCCTGCTCAACACTCCTCACTTCAAATAGATGTCTCTTTTGGGTTTTATAATGGTGCAATGCATTTCATGAGTACGACGAAGCGACGAAGCGGTGAATTTTCGAAGAGTGGCAACATCCCCCTGCTTCAGCTGTACCAATGAGCCGGCCGGTAGAGACTCAGCCTAGGGATCTCTATTAATCAATAGATCATTTCAAAATTCGAATGAAGTGGGCGAAATACGAGGGGAGACGGGAACAGGCAGGAGTAAGGTGGTCCGAGTGGCGAAATATCGCGGTTGGCGTTTCCTCGCTGCTGCACACAACTCAACCATCGACGGGTTCGTGGCTGGATCTCCAATATGTACAAGTCGTAGCATGTGCGAACCATGACATGCGAAGATCCTGAGCGACCATTACGCCCTATACGTGTGCATTTTATCACCCAGCTGATCCAGTCGCGCAGGTCCAGCACTGTTTTATCAGCGGGCGGTCTTGGGGCTACCAGGGAAAGACTAACATCATTGCACATGTAGTAGTCCGTATATCCGCCACTGCTGTATGTATAGCGTCCAACTTCCCGAATCTGAGGTGCCGAGTCTGAGGAATATGTTCCATGAACGTTACACGCACTCCCCTGGCCTTGAATCGACCAGCGATGGGTCCAACTTCCGTCCGGGGCATTGTCCTGCGGTTGTCCGTAAGCTTGCTCGACTGCTTGCCCACCTCCTTGGTCATGATAATCTCGATTTCTGATGGGATTGTTCACGCCAGAGCTTTGTCCCACCAAGTTCGGTCTCACATCCCATTCCGTATAATTGTCGTGACGGGTGAGCGAGCGATCCCGGATACGTGAGCTTTGCCCGCTGGGTCCCCTATCTCGCCTAGCATTCGATTGTGTGTTGTATACAGTCAGCATATCGATGTCTTGCGAATCACTTTGCTCGAATGCTCCTTGTGTTGCCTGATGACTCTCTTCGGGATATGCGACTGGGTATTCTTCTTCGGGCCTCTCGTCTCTGCGACGTCTCGAGCGGGATCGAGACGGCTCACGTCTAGTCTCCGGGTCATCAAGCAGTCGGTGTACTATCGTCGTTCCGATGTCCCAGACTCTGTCGGACAGAGAGCGTCTGTGTCTGTGCGAGTGATGACGATCTGACATGATTGTTGGAATGGGCAACAGCGCGATGCAGAGTTGATTTTATAGGCCAAAGGGGCATGGTAGATAAGGCTCTCTTCACGCGAAAGGAGGCAAAGAGAAGGGATTCACGTGTCACATCACCCAGCCTTCTGAGACGTACTTTAGATCGTGGATTGGCTTCTGTTTCGCTCCACAGCGATCGAAGATGCAACGCGGGATACTCGCCTTCCCAGCGATAAGACAACGATGTCGTACATAGTATAAGATCCTTCCTTTGGGTAATAACCGCTTCTCTGCTTAGGCGCAGGCGCGAATGGCTTGTATCTTTACTCCAACGCAGCGAGTGGACTTTGACTTTTGGCCTGCTACGCCTTCCACACCTTGTGAGACCACCGGAAGCACTACTGGCAGTGAGACCCGACCGAAGACGACCAGGATATATTGTCTGAGCCTCACACCGGGGCGTATACAGTATCCTTTCGCCCCGCTCTTGCCTCTTTTCGTATATCACTCATGAATGTGGCAATTGTACGGCCGGGCAGATACGCCGGCTTCTAGGATTCCCACATCACAACCTGAATCGTTGCATCTTTACTCATGACGCATAATCGAACTCATGACGCGTAATCGAAGACAACTAACAAGGCAATAGCTCCAACCAATAGTGGGTAGAAGGCCGATTCCAAATTTGCCATCCCCGGGCCGGTTGGTGACTCCGGCAGTTGTAGAGTGGGGGCGACAGCAATATCTGCTAATACATTAGCCCACGATACTGTCAGATACTCTCACACTCACATCGTGATTGCACCGGCTCAGGGTAGGCAGAGTGTTGGACTTGAGCATGAGAACCACCCTGCCGACCTGGGACAGAATGAGCGTAAGCGAAGGGGAGCAGAGGCTGACAGGCGTATGGAAAGTAATAGCAAAGCATACCTGTCTCGACTTGGACTTGCATTCCTGGTCTCTGATATTGTACAGAGATTGGTTGTTGGCGATACCGAACTACGCGTGAGCCGTCATGATGGTGGCGAATTGGCTCACCGGCTTGAGGCTGTGGCTGGTAGGGGTTGGCATACCACGAGTACCCTCCTGCTCCAGTTGAGCCCGCTACGTAGCCCTGTCCTCCCATTTGCGGGGGCGGAGGATATTCTGGATGACGGTATGGGTATGTGAAGATGCGAGGCTGTGGCGGTATCGCTTGGATCATGGGCGCTGTAACGATCTGAGGCACGGGAGCGATTGCCACAGGCGAGACGGGCTGACACCAAGGCACAGCTGCCGCTACCATCCCATTACATCCTGGCATCCCGCCGTATCCTCCGAGACTCATACTCGGGATGGGTACCCCTGAAAGACCCAGCGGTCCCTGCAGAATGATGAGGACTAAACAAACGAAGAGGAAGAACGACATCCACGCATTGGCCGAGATGTATGGCGTGGGCTGGGTCGGCTTGGAAGGCGAGCTGGAAGAGCTTGATCCGGGCGATGGTTTGCTTGAAGATGAAGATGACGATGACGGCTTACTGGATGAAGAAGACGACGACGGCTTGGCTGAGGAGGAGGAGGAAGGTTTGGCCGCCGAGGATGAAGAGGGCCTGGACGAGGATGACGAGGCCCGTGGATCAGACGGCATCTTGTGAGGTGAACGAAGTGTGACGGAGGGGAGACGTAGCGAGATTGAAGTGGTTCACAACGTCCGAGTGGCTCGGAATAGCGATCCTATGGGTTGAGACGCGCGCATTGGACATCCTTTCAGAGCCAATCGTCAGGGTTAGAGCGAAAGGGCGACACGGGCTAGGTGTTTCAGACTTGTGCTCAAGAAACTAGAGCACATTTCAATTCACATAACCATCGGTAAAGCTTTTGCCGGGAAACGCTAACATGAATGAGGAGAAGCAAAGGAAGTGGTTTTTGAGACGCACGTCTCCTCCCATTTTACATCTTCACACAAGCGTCTCGCCTCGGTCTCAAAAGGAAGCATGCAATGATATACGTCGCATCATCGAGAAATCCGGTCGAGGCTAGCCGATGAGCTCTTTGCAGCCCTATAAATACCTACAGATGGAGTCATATCATCCATCGAGCCAGAACACATATCAACTCGTCAACTACTGAAGCTACAGTACTTGCCTTGCATATCACCGAGTGATCAAATGTGGGTACTAGATCAAGCCTACGCTCACACCAGATGTACGTCTACGGTGCGCCGGTCGCTGCTGGATACCCCTACATCTATGGCAACATGTACAATAGCAGGTACGGCAGCAGATGGGGAAGGTGGGGATCCGGAGCTGGGTACGGTTTGGTCCATCCGGCGAGCTACTACAACCCGTACGCTTACATGGGCGCTCCTTATTGGTGATCTGAGTCTGGAGAGTCTGCGAAATGTCCATCACCCCATACTTTTGTGCAAAGCGATGTTGTATTGTGTATCCCGTAGCCCGCAAAATACTGTACTATGAATGTCTGGCTATCATACCGTCTGTCCGAGCACATCCATCGCTTCGGCTGTGTATACCTTTCGTGCTAAGCGTTACCGTCCCATGCATATGTACAGTACAATGTGTAGTCTTATAGATGATACCACGACCGAGTGTCCGGCCAGATGGGCGGGCCATACCTTTCTCACGACTCTAATCATATCGGGAAAAGCGACAGAAACGCTCGCTGGCGGGGCGCGCTACCAGGGATTCGCCGTCGCCAAATCCTCGTCCTTGCGCCACGTGCCTTTTTCGCTGGACGAGACGTCGGCGGCGAATGGGTTCGCCAAGAACTCTGGCGGATGCGGTCGGGCGGGCGGAGCCGACCTCATGAGCCCGCGGCTCGATGCGGGGTTCGACCAAGCGTTGAACTCGTAGGCACTCGTCTGCTTCGAGGGGGAGAATGCCGGCGAGGTAGCGCTCGGTCGATCCCACGCCGAGGTCTCGTTGAGTGATAATTTGCTCGTTTGGCTCGAGAATGTGATATCACCTTCGTCATCTGCACTGGGTGCAAAAGACGCGCTGCGGGTCAACGGACCCGAGGGCGGCTCGACGTGTATCGGAGGAGCGGATCCAGTCCGTTCGACACTGGAGAATGGCGAGAGCTTTGGGGTCTCCGGTTCTCTTTGCGGTTGGTCTAGTTTCGCCATGTCAATGTCCTTTCCGAGCTCCTTTGAGATGGCCGAGAAGTCGAATCCGGCGGTTGCGGGGATAGCATGCAACGCCCGCTCCTCGGCTTTCTTCGCTTCTTCCGCTGCTTTCTTCATCTTTTCCCTCTCCTCCGCCTCTTCCGGATCGTCTGTCGAGGCCAGCCCCACGTCCGCTTCACGCGGAGGCAGCTCATCGTCATCCTCTTCCTTGCGCTCTACGGATGTCCGTCCCACTGGTGTCGATGCGCCAGACGCCTGTCTGCGCGGGAATAACCCGAGGATCTTCCCGCGATTCTTCTTCGCCTCCTCTTCCGATTCGTTGACAATGATCCGCTCTTGCACCGACATGTCGACATCGGGGTCCTGCTGTTAGTTGCTTCTTGACTTGACTTACCTCTGGCTCGTCAAAGTATTCTGCCGAGACGGGGAATCCGACCCGTGACAGTAGCAAGGGCATGCACGATCGATAGCTCATGTGACCGGTGATGAGATCGGTAACGTCTTCGTTCTCGAGCCCCGGTATGCCGTCCATCGGCCGCAGTCCAGCCACCGTGTTCAGTCCGCCCGCAGTTGCTCGGAAGAGGTATCCAAGCATCCAGTCATTTGTAGCATACCCATTGACGAAGCGTCCGGCAACGGCGGATCGGATCTCGAGCCAAGTCTGACGCGATGCAGACACCGTTGTTCCAAAGATGAAGACATCTTGAACGAGTCCGTAGGCCTTGACGCGGGCTAATTCGATCAGAGCGTAGAAGATTGCTCGAGCACCCAGGGAGAACCCGATGAGGGAGACGGGTCGTACCCCTGCATGACGATGGATGATCGTATCGGCCAAAACGAGGCCCGCCGCGCGTGATCGATCCAGAGCGTTGGACCATGGATTGTCAATGAGATAACCGAGTTTGGTGAGAACTGTTGTTAGTCGGATTCGCCGCAGAGTCTCCGCCTGGCTCACTGATGGGCCATTGAAGCGCGCTCATCAACGCGGTCATGACAGTCGCCGCCAGCACCTGCTGACCGACTGAAGAGAGAATCTCCGATGTCAAAATCTTCAACGCCGCTCCCATCTCGTGCATCATCTCCGGCTCCCAGTGAACGGACACGACATCGCCAACGACGGAATCGATGACCGAGAAAGGTAGCCGCACGTCATCGTACTTGCCGGACATGAACCTGGAATTAGCTAGGTGCATGATGCATACTCACCCTCCGACGGTGAGATAGCACGAGACACGCTGGTTATTGTGCAACGGGCGGAGTTCGAATGTCCGCACTTCTCGCGTTCTCCGGCCCATACCCCTGCCGGCAATGTTCGCTCCCGTCAACACGCCCGTCGTGGTGATCATGGCGGCTCCACCGACTCCCGCGAGGAACGTGCCGGTTCCAGTGATTCCCACTGTAGCGAAAGCCGCACCGAGACCTGCACCGATGAGAGGTGCCATCAAACCAGCTGAAAGACCAATGACAAGGCCACCACCTGTGGTCAGCTTTGTCCCGATTCACGACCCACCGACAGCGGCCAGACCCATCATGGCATATCGCTTCTTCAGCGCGCCTTTTCTCCGCCCTTCAATGATCACCCCCTGTTCGGTCTGCTCCAAGCTCTCTTGAATCTCTAGAGCGTCTGTGATCCGATTCTCGAAACGGACGACATCGAGCCACGTGAAGCCTAATGCCTCGGCGACTTTTTCCAAGTAGACTCGTGAACGAGCGTCGTATATTGAGTCGGAGATGAGCACAAGGAACAGATCGCAGAGCTGCCATTAGCCAGAAAACGGAATAAAGCCGCAACGTACCACGGTCCATCGGATGTCCAAAGTGACCACCTCGTCGGCGGATGTAAGCGTGGTCGACACGCCGGGAAGGGCGGGAAGAGCTGGTGCGACTTCCGGCTCAGCGGTTGTGTCTTCTGTCGTGTCCGTTGGCGATTTGAGATCACCTGGGTGGTCCATTTCGGCCCCTGACGGATCGACAGCCGATTTGCGTGGCGACAGCGTCTGTCCAATATCCCCCTCGTCCATGTCGACTTGCGCCGTGTCGGGTTGCACAGACTTCCGCTCGACGGGGGAAGATACGCCGATATCGCCGCCATCTTCGTCAAAGTCGTATGAGGGTAGGCGGACAGAGGTGGGCCGAGTGGATGGGGTCGAAAAGACAGGCTCCTCATCGTCACCAAACGGGTTGATCGTTTTGACCGGGACGACTGCTGGTGAATGTTTCGGCTGATATGCTGGAGGAGCCTCTGTTCCCGTATCAGACACCTCCTCATCAAGGTCCTCCTCTATCCGCTCCATTTCCGCCCGCTTCTTTGCTTCTGGGTCGAATTCTGGATTCTTCACTGTATGCGTCGCCATGAGCGCTGGAACGAGATCCGATGGGTCGACGCCATGCTCCCCTAGACTTTCTATCATGCGTTGTTCTGACATCAGCCACATCAATACAACAACCCACCGTCACGTTCCAGCTCCATGTGCTGGTAGAGCCTCGCCATGATCTTGAGCATCCAGATATTCGCGCTTTCCACCATCGGTTGCTCCTTGCCCTTTCCCTTGCCCTTGATCTTGATCCCCTCCCAGCCCCGTCCGGTATCCCTCACCATGCGCCGCGCTATCAGCTGGCATAACCCAACATAGGCTATCCTCTGCCCCTCTGTCAACAATTCCTTGGTCGCCTGCATCTGACTCAACGGAGTCATCGCCTTGTCCTCGTTGAACAGGTATTTCGTCCGCATATGCACCTCTTCCGACTCTTCATCCTCCTCCAGACGCAGCCGCGTATAGTCCGATTCGTCCTGAGTGACCTTTTCCCGCCAAGAATCCGTCGCGAGCGAGTCCGCTTCGAGCTCTATATGCGCACCCGTAGCATTACCCCCCGTGCCCGATGGTCCGGCGTCGAGTCTGTCTGGCGGTTTGTAGTGGTACTTCTTCTGATCCTCCTCGTCTAGACCAAACGGATTCTCTTCCGATCGCACGACCGGCATGTCTGTCGTCAGTCGCGCCGGCACACGGCTCACCTTGCCAGCCCTCGTCATCGTCGATATCGTTCCAAGAGGCCGCGGGTTGCGACGCAGTCCTCTTTGGCAGAGGTATCATCTCCCATGTACGTGGCGACGCAGAGCAGAGGCGATGCTTGAAACGTCGATGGGTGGACACCAAGTCGCGAGATAATGAAAGACAAGTGTAGTCACGCGCTTAATTCCCTTTGACTTTCACCATGACGACCGCTTCGAGCTCGCTCCATGTAAAACGCTACAGGCCGTTTTTCACCCCGGAAGAGGTGGAGAAGCTCTCGGCAAAGCAGCGGGGCAAGCTTTCTGTTTCACGGGAAGAGCGAGCGCGACAACAGGCGTGCGGATTTCTTGACGCTGTGGGCGCTCGGTGTGGATTGTGCGTACGGTAATGACTCTGCTGACGGCAGTCCGAGGAAAACGATAGCTACAGCGCAGACGCTATACATGCGCTTCCACCTGTTTCTACCGTATAAAGACTTCAGCTATGTCGTGAGTCGTTGCATAGCTTGACTGACCGCAGGAGGTCGCGCTGTCCGTGCTGTACGTAGCGTCTAAGCTACACGATACGCTTAAGAAGCCGCGCGATATCATTCTCGCCTCGTACGCTATCCGCTTTCCTCAATTGGTGAAGAAAGGCGTGGTCGACCCAACAGCCGTGGACCCAAGCATGCTCGAGTCGGAGCGCAAGCGGGTATTGGGCATTGAGCGACTGGTCTTGGAGACAATGTGCTTCAAGTTTGGCGTGGATGTCGGGCTGGACCTCGTCGTCAAGATTGGACGGGGCTTGGGAGGTGGGTGTATAGCAAGATCCACCTGACAGCAGCGAGCAAAGACCTATGCCAGCATGCGTGGCGCGTAGCAGTGGACTGGTGAGTTTTGCTGAAAGACTTTAATAACCCTAGTCACCGTTCCCCCGCCCCTCTCTGCTTCCCACCTCATATGATCGCCCTCGGCTCGTTGTACGCAGCCGCCATCCTTCTCCTTGAATCAGCGAATCCACACGACACGGCGGAAGGGGTGGTGCTCCAGCTGGGACAGACAGGCCAATGGGAGACGACTTACGCTGCGGCGTGGACACAAGTAGACGGTATGATCCCGGGAGACCACTCTGACATCAGACGTGACGCACGCGCTACTCGACCTTTACAACACCATCCTATCCTCCCCCGTATCCGATCCAGTCTCCACTCCCTCCCCGGTCTCGCCGAAAGAAGCAGGCACAGTCCCGCCCTCATCGACATCGAGCTTGAACACGGCGTTCCGGATACCGAATTTCTGGACCCCACAAACGTTGACCGAGCTGAAGATTCACTTGCGCGAGCGGCGGCCGGGGTCAGGCGCAGCGGCTTCATGGGAAGAGCGGGAACCGGCGGTAGAGAATATATCGGACGGAATGGGTCAGAACGAAGGGACGGTACGGTTCTTATGGGACTCGGCACCGGCGCAGGAGGCGGCATGAAGCGGAGTCCTGGCAAAGAGCGAACTCATAATTACAGCTCGACATCACATATGCATCGGGAGGGGTTACTGCCAAGGCGCTCGACGTTATTATAAAAGGTGTATGAGCAGGATTGCTACGCTGGCTATTGACGCCGCCACAACGTTTAATGCGTAGGAGCCTTGTCAAACTCGGCATTTGGAAGCGTACGGGGAGGGATGTGGTACATCTCCGTAGCCCAGTTGCCGTACTTGGGAACGAGGTACGCGAGGTAACCAAGGTAAATAAGGTTGAGACCAACAAGCGACCAACCAAGACCCATCGTGCCCTTCTCGTCAGCTTGTCGATCCATTGCACAAGCGGCATCGACTCACTCGGAAGACACCCCGGCAGTCGCCGACGTTGGAAGCGGTGATGGGGCAGTACCTCTCGCGGTGACGAAGGGCCGTGGCGGCGGCGGTAGCGCCTAGTATCAGCATTGTGTCCGACCCGCATCTCATTGACTCACCGACGTGGAACAGGAGGAAGAACACAACAGCACCGGCATGGCTGGACGCCTTGAACATGGCTCCTTTCCCTTTACGGACAAAGAACCACAATGCCCACAGCATCTGCAGGATAGACGCAACGAGCATGGCGACGACGGCGGGCGGGTAGGTCGTGCGGAAAGCATTACGGTGGACCTTGAGGATCTGGATGATGTCGATCACCATCTGCCTTTAGCCATTGCACCTCTCTACCCAAGACATCGTACTCACGCTCGAGTACGCCACGACGAGGATCAGCCCGAGAACGATTGCTCCGAAGAGGGTAAGGCTGGTGTGAGCAGAACTCAGCGCGGCTTAGTCTACTTACTTGGACATGTTGTGGTATTGCTGAGTGAGTGAGAAGAGAACAACGTTGAAATGCAAAAGTCAGCAAACCGACCCGTGTGTCTGTTCGCCAAAGGACTCGTGTCCCTTCCAGAAATGGCAAGCTTCAATTCAAAGGATCGATCGCTAAAGCCTGACGAAGTGGCTGTGTGTAAGCGTCGAAAAGCGCGGCCGAGCCGTCGACAAGGCTCGACAAGCCTCGCCTAGACTTCGCCTAGACTTTGTCATCTTGGCCTTCTGACCACCTACGTCAGCCTATGACATGTTCGTCCTCACATCGGCGTATAAAGTGCGCTCTCGACGGCTCGCCCGGTGACGTTGGATACGGATGGATCTGGTGTTCGTCATCGCTCGGCATCACGCTGCGACTGCGCCGTGTAGTTGCACAACGACGCAAAAGAGGATGTGTGTTGGCCATCGCCAAGCTACTGCCGCTTTTGTGCCTGCCTTACATAAGCGACTTGAACTAAATCAAGCTTAAACTGAAGGGCGACGATTCCGGTGGCAAAAGCCACAAAGAGTCGGCGTCTTCGCAGCGGTACCCATG
>Ga0308160_10002604_pt1 | contig 21427 bp, 20 predicted proteins | sample PhyFR1_FD_201036 | JGI IMG/M metagenome (GOLD analysis project Ga0308160, IMG submission 201036) | Phyllosphere microbial communities from UC Gill Tract Community Farm, Albany, California, United States - DLSLF.R1 | ecosystem: Host-associated > Plants > Phyllosphere > Unclassified | place: USA...
AGTTCCCGGTGGGACGCTTTCAGGTAGCCGGTGGTGATGAGCTGGCGCTTCCCGCTGGGAGCGGCATCCCAGAGCCGAAGGATGAAGTTCGTATCCGGCTGGTCGATCTCGGCAAAAATGTGCGCTGCGCCGGTCCCGATCATTTCCACAGGTTCTTCGAACGTGTCCGTGCTCCAGCTGATGATCTGCACCTGGTCCGTGACCGTGAGGGGCGCCTGGTAGAACCCGTCAGGGGCAGCGTGTTCGGTGCCCATCAGTTCCGGCCCGGTGGAGAGCTTGTGGCGCGGCCGCAGGTACAGGGACGTGTACTCGATGTCCTTGGGCGGCCAGACCTCCGCAGTGACCACCTCGCGGGACCCCTCCACGAAGACGCTGACGGCGGGTTCATCCATGATGCCGTTGTCGATGCCCTTGATCCAGTAGTCGTACCAGCGGAACATCTTGTCGTGCTCTTCGATGAAGGGCCGGGACTGCATGGGCGGGTAGGGGCCGATGTCCAGTTTCCTGGGTCCTTTGAGCCCGTTGAACAGCTCGATGGTCCCGTCCAGGGTCCAGCCGCGGCCCTGGTCCAGCTGCAGCCAAACCGGGATGTCGATGTTCGGGGCGAGGGTGATGGGGTTCCGCTCTTCATACCAGTCGCCGTCGAGCTCGTTCATGACGATGTCGAACCAGGCCTCATGGTTCGTGGGGTAGTTCAGGACGTGGACGAGGTTGGGCCAGGCGGCAACGTCCGGGTCCTGCAGCCGCTTCGCAACCAGTTCCTTGAGTTCCCCGGGTGAGTACTTCTCCACCATGCGCGATTTCACCCTGTCCGTGAACGCCCAGCCGGAGTCCCCTCCCCTGCCTTCCCGGGCCGCGCGCGGCATGAACCACATGACGCCGCCGTGGTAGGTGGTTTCGTAGAAGTCGTAGTGACCGCCGGAAACGAAGATCGCCTTCAGGGACGGGGGCCGTTCGGCGGCTGCAAGGACCTGCATTGACCCGAAGTAGGAGATGCCCACCATGCCCACGTTGCCGTCGCACCAAGGCTGTGCCGCGACCCATTCAATGAAGTCATAGGCGTCCTCGCCAAGAGACACTCCCCCGGCGTTGTAGTTGCCGATGTGCTCACCGCCGGAGTGCCCGGACCCGCGAAGGTCACCGATGACGTGGACATAGTCTTCCTTGACGATCCGGGCAATGTCACCGGCCTCAATGCAGCCGTCCCACATGGGGCTGGGCCGCCGCTGCGGCGGAGTGGTCAGCGCCAGTGCCTGCAGCTCCTTGCCGTACGGGCTCAGTGCCACCAGCGCGGGACGGGGCTTTTCGTCGGTGCCCTGGTAGGCGTCTGCGGCGAGCTCGACGCCGTCGCGCATCGGAACCCTCAGGTCCTTTCGGACGGCGATCCTCTGCCCGCCGGCGTCGATCGTCTGGTAATCAGCCATGGTTGCGGACGCTCCTCTGGAAAGGCGTGCTGTTGATCTGGTTGCGGTAGCCGTTCATCGTTGTGAAGAACGGGGAGGGCTCAAGGGTGGGGTCGCCGTCGTACTTCAACTCCGTGGCAACGGGGCTGAAAGGCGAGTATGGCGATTCGGCGTCCTGCAGCCCCGCGGCCAAGCAGCCGCACGCCGCGTCGCTGACGCGGGCTTCGATATCAAGGCTTTCCGTCAAGGCTTCGCGGGCCTCTTCAGCATCAAGTTCGACGCCGTAGGGTGTGCCGTCCGCGCGCCGGTACGGATGTCCGAGGTACAGGTGGCGCGGGCGGACCTCATCGCGCAGGTATTCGAGGCTGGAGCGGTAGCCCGACGGGTCCACGAAGCCGGGAAAGCCATTGGCCGCACCGTGAATCTGCACGGCATCGCCAACGAAGGCGTCGCCCTGGCCGTCCAGGACGTAGGCAACGGACCCGGCTGTGTGGCCGGGGATCGAGTGCACAGACACCGTGACATCGCCGCCCAGCGAGAGCGTCTCGCCGCCGCGGACCAGCATGGCCGGTTCCATCTCTCCCGAAATGACAGCGTTGGCCGCGGCCACCTGCTTGGCCTCTCCGTCGGGGTCCCCCAGGTACTGCCCGCGCCCGGCGAGGTATTCGTCAACGTGGGCACGGCGGGAGCGGAGCATCGGAGCGTCGGCCTCGTGTATCACCACCGTGGCCCGCCGCCCGGTCAGTTCCCACAGCGCATGGGCGCCGCCGATGTGGTCAATGTGGCCGTGGGTCAGAAGGATCCAGCGGACGTCCTCGATCCGGCGGCCGATTGCCTCCAGCGCCGGCGCCATGCCCTCGGCTGGCGATGACGCGATGCCGGTGTCCACGATGGCGGGCTCCGGGGCGTCGATGTAGAAGCTGTAGAGCCCGAACCGCCCCCACGGCGATACCAGCGGGTGGACGGCGACAGTCATTTCGCAGCCTTCAGGAACTCGGCGGTCTCCTCAAACACGCGGTAGAACTCCGGGATCCAGGAGAAGTTCTGGACGAAGCCGTGGTTGGCGCCGTCATACCGGCTCACAGTGGCGGCCACGCCGAAGCCTTCCAGCCGGCGCCCGTACAATTCGCCTTCGTCCCGCAGGGGATCGTGTTCGGCCGTGATGACCAGTGCGGGCGGGAGGCCGGTGAGGTCCTGCCGCTTGATCGGTGACACCAGGGGGTCCGCCGGGTCCGCCCCGCTCTCCAGGTAAAAGGCGTTGAACGGCTTCAGGCCTGCGGTCTCCAGCCCGTAGCCTACTGCGTTCTCCCGCATGGAGGGGTAGCGGCCCTCATCGAAGTCCAGGTCAACAGAGGGGTAGAACAGGATCTGGTGGGTGATGCCGGTAAAGCCTCTGTCGCGGGCCATGCCAGCGACGGCGGCCACGAAGTTGCCGCCGGAACTGTCACCGGCGATGGCCAGGTTCCGTCCGTCCCAGCCGAGGGTTTCGCCGTGTGCCGCTGCCCAGCGGACCACGGCGTAGCAGTCCTCAAGGCCGGCCGGGAAGGCTGCCTCCGGGGCCAGCCGGTAGCCCACCGAGATGACTTGGTGGCCGGTTTCCCTGGCGAGTGCACGGGCCACATGGTCGTGGGTGTCCAGGCTGCCCAGGAAGAACGCTCCGCCGTGGAAGTAGATCAGCAGGCCGTGGGTCTTCCCCTCATCGGAGGTGTAGATGCGGACAGGAACGTCACCGGTTTCCGTGTCCGCGATGGCGTCTGCAACGGCATGGAGCGGCAGGCGCTTGTCGGCGGGCGGAACCTGGGCTGCTTCGTCGGCGCGCATGGCCTGCGGGCTGAGCGGTGAACCGTCCGGGGCGGGCAGGGTGCTGAGGACCTTGGCGATGTCAGGGTGGATGGTCATGATCAGGCCTTTACGGGTTGGGCGGGCTGCTGTGCTGCGGGCTTCTGCCCGGGGAAGACGTCGTTGACCTCTTCCTCGCTCCAGCCCTGGCGGGAGATGCGCTGCAGTTCGTCGGTCACTGGCTTCCGCGTTGCCTGGAAGAGCGCCAGCGCTTCCCTGACGGATCCAGCCTCGGTGAGGGCGTCTGCGAGAGCACCTGCATCCTCGATAGCGGAGTTGGCGCCCTGGCCCTGGTGGTGCAGCATCGAGTGCGCGGCATCGCCCATCAGCACCACCGTTCCCGTGTGCCAGGTGTCCACGGGGTCGATGTCGTAGACGGCGCGGACGTTGACGGTTTCCATGTCCAGGCCGCGGGCAATGCTCACAATCCGTTCGTCGAAGCCTGCCACCGTGGCCAACAGGCCTTCCTTGGTGATGGCCGGCGCCCACGTTCCATCCGGGTTCAGGGCGGTGATGTCGAAGGACATCTGGTTGCGGTGCCGAAGGGGCAGCAGGTAGACCTTGGTGCCCTTGCCGATGTACATCCGCAGGTTGTCGTCCACCACCATGCCGTGCGCGTCGTCGGCGGATATCACGGCGCGGTAGGCGTGCTCGCCGGAGAACACCGGGCCCTGCGCGCTGAAGAGCTGTTCGCGCACCACGGACTTGATGCCGTCTGCTCCGACTACCAGGTCCGCCTCCACGGCCTTGCCGTTGGTAAAAGTGAGGACGGAGTGGTCCCCCTTGTCCTCGATGCCCTGAAGCTTGTGGCCAAGGTGGACCATGCGGTCGGGCAGGACCCCGAGCAGGGCGTCAATGAAGTCTCCGCGGTGGATGAGGTGGGTCTGCTTTTGGTCGCCGTGCTCGGGCCAAGTGTCCTTCATGATCGGGTGGCCGGTGGCACTGAGGATCTCGAAGTAGTCGCTGGGCGAGCTGACCCTGGCGATGGCCTCGAAAATTCCCCACTGGCGGAACCGTGCCATGGTGGCGGGGCGCAGCCCTATGCCGGCACCCACCTCGCGCATTTGGGATGCCTGCTCATAGACGTTGACGGTGGCGCCCAGCAGGCTCAGCGCCTTTGCTGCCGCGGCGCCGCCGTAGCCGGCACCGATGACGGCGATGCGGAGGTTTTTAAGGTCTTCAGCCTTCATTGGATGTATCTCTTTCTGCTGCCGGAAAGTGCCCGGGAAATGTGGTGGTGGTCCTCATGCGCCGCGGAGTCAGGCCTGGAGTGACAGGAAGTCCGCGGGGTTGTCCTCGAGCAGGAGCTTCAGCGTGGCGTCGTCGATGCCGGCCGCGCGCATGTCCGGGATCATGTCCTCGAAGATGTAGTTGATGGTGTGCCCCTTCACGCCCGGCCAGCCCAGGGGGCTGCAGTTGGCGTCGGCAGAAACGAGGAGCTTGTCCGCGTACCCCTTGTTGACGAGCGTGACGAAGTGCTCCATACGCTCGGCCCGTTTACGTCCCCAGAAGGGCGGGTCCGGCAGTTCGAGGTCATAGCCGAAGGTGTCGAAGCCGATGCGTCCGCCCTGTCCGTAGATCCAGTCGTGGGGAGTGACCGGTGCGTTCAGGCCGTCGTCGGCGTGGCCGAACAGCACCCGGTCCAGGGGCAGGCCCTCTTCCATGAAGATGGCCACGGCCGGTTCGGGGTCGATGGCCAGGTGGGTAAGGATGGGGGCGCCCGTGGCGACCGCTGCCCGGGCGGCGGCCCTGTAGATCCGCTTATCCAGGTCCGTCATCTTCCCGCCGCGGCTGACGCCCACCTTGATGACGCCGGCCTTGGCCCCTGTGTCCCCGATCCCCACGGTGATTTCGTGGATGAAGACCTTGGCCAGGTAGTCCACGGTGGCCCGGGAAAAGTGCGGAAGCGCGGTGTCGCCGCCCACGAAACCGGTGCAGGCCACGATGTTGACGCCGGTCTTCCGGGAGAGGGACTTGTAGTAGTCGATGTCCCGGCCGTTGCAGATGCCTGTGGCGTCCACCATGGTGCCGCCGCCGTACTCGCGGAATTTCCGGAGTTTGGGCACGGTCTCTTCGTAGGCCTGTTCGGGCGTCTTCCACCATCTGGTGTCCAGCTCGGACCCCGGCATGCCGTATCCGATGTGTTCGTGGACGGCCACGATTTCCAGTTCTTCGGCGGGGATGGTTCCCAGCACTGTGTTGACCTTGGTCATTTCTCTGCCTCGGGTTCGAAAGGTTTAGGACGCGGGTTCAGCGGACGGCCAGCAGCGCGCGCGGATTGTCAACGAGGATGCGGCGGGCGTCTTCGTCGCCCAGTCCGCGGGACTTAAGGAACGGTACGAACGTGGCCAGGACGTGACTGAAGGGCAGGTTGTACTCCGGAAGCCCCTTGGCCACGCCGACGGCGTTGCCGGACAGGATGACCTTGTCCGTGTGGCCCGCGGCGACCAGTTCCAGGACCAGCTCCGCCCTGCCGTGGTCGGTGAGGTAGCCAGGATGGTCATTCAGGCCTGCGTGGTCGATTCCCACAAAGGCTCCGCGCTCGGCCACCTTGCCGGCGGCGCCCGCGGCGTCGAGGCGGTCCAGGCCTCCCACCAGCACCCGGTCGGCTCCGATTCCCTCGTCGAGGACGACGTCAAGGTCATGCAGGGCGTCGGCACCGTAGCGGATGGAGAGGGGCACACCGGTTGCGACGGCGGCACGGGCGCCCCCGCGGAAGAGGCTCTCTTCCGCGGGGGTCATGCCTGCCCGGTCCGCCACCGTGGCAATCAGGCCCGCGGCGGCCCGGCGCTCTACCCGGGGAACCACCATTCCCTCGGTGACCTCCTTGCCAAAGAGGTCGCTGAACTTGTCGGCGGGCCATGGAGTGGGTGGGTTGGTCTGCGGCGTCAGGAAGTATCCGCCCAGTTCTTCCTCCGGTCCCAGGCCGGTGGAAGCGACGATGTGAATACCGGTGGAACGGGACAGCGCCTCGTACAGCTTGAGGTCGCGTCCGTGGAACATGCCGGTGCTGTCCACGATCGTCTGGCCGCCGTTGCGGCGGAACTCTGCCAGCTTGTTGGCCAGGACCTCGAAGATTTCGGCCCGGTCCATGGAGATGTCCGGGGCATACTGGGCCCCGGGCAGAACGGACAGCAGCGCTTCATGTACCGCAACGATGCCCAGTTCGGAGGCAGGGACCGGGCCCAGGACCGTGTTGACGGTGTTCCGTTCCGGGCTGGGGGCTTGGGCGTCGAGGGACTCGACGGCCGGATGGTTGCTCACGGGGTTCTCCCTAAGTTCCGGGTGCTGGTGTTGTGGTTCCGCCGAGCCCTCGCTCCGTTGCGGTGTAGCCACCATCACATATTTCTTTACATGGTGTCAAGAAAACATTCATAAGAAGATTTCCTTGACACTGTGTAACAAATCACTACAAACTGTTGGCGACAGCACACCACCTCGCACTGAAACAAGGGAGTTTCATCGATGAGCCTTACCCCCACCGTCTCGAGCCGCGGCTCGGTACAAGCCACCTTCATAGCGGCCTACAGCGCCGTTACCCTGGCCCAAATCACCAACGCCCTGCCGGGCGCGCTAAACGGCACCTTCGCCGTTGAGTTCCGCACTTCGGGTGCGGGCCTGACGTGGATCGCCGGCATGTTCATGATGGGCATCGTCGTGTTCGAGCTCAGCTGGGGCCTGTTGGGCGACCTCTTCGGCCGCAAGAAACTGCTTTACGCAGGCGCCCTCGTCAGCGTCGCGGGCTCGGTCCTGGCCGCGCTGGCGGTCAACACGGAAATGATGATCGCCGCCCAGGCCGTCGGCGGTATCGGCGCGGGCATCCTCTTCCCCATATCGCTGTCCATGATCGCCGCCATCACGCCTGACCACAGGGCGCGGGCGAAGGTGATCGCAACGTGGGCGGGCTTCCTGTCCCTCGGGGCAGTCATTTCTCCGGTATTGGCGGGCCTTACGTCGCAGGCGTTCACTGTGGCCGGGCCAGTGGCGGGGGCGCCGAATGTGTTCAGCGGCTGGCGGGTGGCCTACTACATCGCCGCGGCAATCGCCGTCGCCGTCCTGGTCATCGCCGTTAAGGCAAAGGACTCCGCCGCGGCTGAAGGCCGGAAGCTCGACATGCCGGGCCAGCTCACCCTTGCCCTTGGCCTCATCGCCGTCCTTTTCGCCACCGTCCAGGCTGTCGACGCCGGTTTCGGCAACCCGGAGGTCATCACCAGTTACGCCGTGGGCGCTGCGCTCCTGGCCGCCTTCATCGCCATGGAAACACGCACCCGCCAGCCGCTGATCCACCTCTCACTGTTCCGCAACAGCGCGTATTCCATCACGGGCATCGTGGCCGTGACGGGCATGTTCGCGTTCCTGGCCGTCTGCTTCAGCACCAGCGTCGCCGTGGGCGGCCTTGCCCTGGCCGAGGCCTGGAAGGTGGGCGTGCTGTTCGTCTTCATCCAAGGCCCGGCCTTCGCCTTCATCCCGGTAGTGGCTTGGCTCATCCACCACGTGGCACCCCGCTGGGTGCTCACCGCCGGCTTCGCATTCATGGCCGTTTCCGCTTTCTGGCTTTCCACGGTCCCGCTTGGAGTCCCTGAAGCGTTCGGAGGCACTCCGTGGACGGCGTTCATCCCGCCGCTGCTGCTGCTCGGCATTGGATTCGCGCTCACTGTCGGCTCCATCACCGCCGTGGCCATCAACACTGTGCCGCCGCAGCACATCGGCATGGCCTCGGCCACCACCAACCTGCTGCGCGACCTTGGCTTCGCCCTGGGTCCGGTGATCGGCTCCGCCATCGCCTTCGGCGTCGGTGCGTCCGCGTTCGCCGGCCCGCTGGCCGGAATCCTTGGCGGAGCCGGGTTGCCTGCCGAGGCGGTCACCGGACTGTCGCACGTGCCGCCCTTGGGTTACCTGTCCGGCTGGGAGGGCGTCATCGCCCAGTTCTCCGGCCAGGCAGCGGCCGGCGGCGCGCCCGCCCAGGCAGTGGACGGCATGGTGAAGGCCCTCACGTCGGTCCAGCCGCAGATCCAGGGCGTGGCGGGGACCTCGCTCGGCCAGGGATTCCAGACGGTCTATTTCGTTGCGGGCGTTGCGGCAGTCCTCTCCGCAGGCCTGACCCTCTTCATCAGCTCACGCTCCTCCGCTCCCACTTCAGATGCGGTAGCGGAAACCACGGAAGCAAACGCCGAAGCGGCCGTTCAGGCCTAAGAATTTCCCATCGATCCGCAAGGAGATACCCGTGAACCCCATCGAATCCGACATCGACATCTGGGATGACAGCATCACAGTGGACCCCTATCCCGCCTACAGCGCCCTGCGCGGGCTGGGCGGAGTGGTGCACCTTCCGAAGAACGACCTTTATGCGGTGACCCGGTACGGCCTCATCCGCGACGTCCTCGCGGACCCGGCAACCTTCTCGTCAACCACCCTCGGCTTCAACCCCATGGTGAACGAGGCGTTGCAGGGAACATCCCTGGCGTCGGACCCACCCACGCACACCCAGCTGAGGGCCACGCTGTCGGCGAACCTGACCCCGCGCGCACTCCGGGGCCTGAAGGTCACCATCGATGAAAAGGCGGACAGGCTCGTTGCCGAGCTGGTGTCCACCGGCTCGTTCGAGGCCATCGATTCCCTGGCACGGGCCTTCCCGCTGGACATCGTGGCGGACCTGATCGGCTTCAGCGGCCATGTCAAGGACAACATGCTGCGCTGGGGCCAGGCGGCCATGCAGGTACTTGGACCGCTGAACCACCGCACCCAGGAGAGCTTCCCGATTGCCGGCGAGCTGTACGGCTGGTGCTCATCGGTCACCGCGGAGGACCTGGCGCCGGGGTCCATTGGCCGCGGGATCTTCGACGCCGAGGCAGGCGGCGACATTCCTGCGGGGTCCGCCGGCCACATCATCCACCAGTACCTGGGCGCCGGAGTGGACACCACCATCGCGTCCATCGGCAACATCGTGGCGCTGTTCGGCCGGCACCCGGAGCAGCTCCGGCAGGTCCGGGAGAACCCCGAACTCGTTCCCGCAGCCTTCGCCGAGGTGCTCCGGTACTGGACGCCGCTGCACATCTGGGGCCGCACCACCACTCGCGAGGTGGAGCTTGGCGGCGTGACTGTTCCGGCAGGTGCCCAGCTGGGAATCCTCCTGGGTGCCGGCAACCGGGACCCGGACCACTATGAAAACCCTGACGTATTCGACGTGACCCGCAACCCCACCGACCACCTGTCCTTCGGCTACGGCCCGCACGGTTGCGCCGGGCAGGGCCTGGCACGGCTGGAGGGCCACGCGATCGTCGAGGCGCTGGCCCGACGGGTTAAGTCCCTGACCCTCGGTGAAGGGCACCGGATTCCAAGCAATATCACCAGGAGTTTCGAGGAGCTCCAGGTACTGGAGGTGGAGGCAGCATGAGGATCGATTTGGACCGGCCGCGGTGCGAGGGCCACGGCCTCTGTGAGGAGGCAGCGCCGGCGCTGATGCACCTGGACGACGACGGCGAGCTGGTCATCGACGTCCCGGAGGTCGAGGGCGGGCAGGCAGAGGCTGCCGCCAAGGCCGCGGTGCGCATCTGCCCCGTAGCAGCCCTGAAGCTGGTGCCGGCATGACGGCACGCCGGATCGTCGTCGTCGGAAACGGGATCGCGGGCCTCACCGCGTGCGACTCCCTCCGCGCGGCGGGCTTCGACGGCGAGTTGACCGTCATCGGCTCCGAGCGGCACTCCCCCTACAGCCGGCCTGCCCTGTCCAAGGCGCTGCTCCACGGCGGCGACGGGCTGACGGCACACGGCCTGCCGGCACCCACGCATGGCGCAAGCGAACTGCTGGGCGTCAGCGCCGCAGGGCTCGACGCCGACGCGCGGGTGGTGAGGCTCGACGGCGGCGGGAGCCTTCCGTACGACGGGCTGGTCATTGCCGCCGGGTCCCGCGCCAGGCGGCTCGGCGGAGGTGCAGCCGAGCTGAGCCTGCGCACCCTCGAGGATGCGGTCCGGTTAAAGGAACTGGTGGCCGCCCGGCCGTCAGTCATCGTGGTAGGCGGCGGCCCACTCGGGATGGAGGTGGCGTCCGGCTGCCTGCACAACGGTTGCGACGTCACGCTGGTGACTGACGGTGAGCCGCTGGCACGGCAGCTGGGAACCTTCCTGTCCGGCGTCTTCACTTCGGCCGCGCAGAGGCAGGGGCTGCGGATCATCAGCGGCCCGAAGGCCCGGCTCCTCCAGTCCGGAACCGGACCAAGGGTTGTCCTGGCCGACGGGACAGTCCTGGAAGCGGACGTCGTGGTGAGCGCCGTTGGAGATGTGCCCAACACTGAATGGCTGGAGGGTTCGGGCGTGCTCACGGACGGAACCCTGCGGGTCGATTCCCGGGGCCGGCTCAGGCCGGACATCGTGGCGGCCGGTGACGTTGCCGTGTTCCCCCACTCGCGCGGGCTGAGCCGGGTACCGCTCTGGACCAGTGCCATAGACCAGGCGAAAGCCGCCGCCGTCGGCCTCCTGCGCGGAGATGACGCACCGCCGCTGGAATTCCAGCCCTACTTCTGGACGGAGGCCTTTGGCCTGTCACTCAAATTGGTGGGCTTCACGCCTGTGGACGGGACGCCGGACTACCGGGAGCAGGGGGCAGGCGCCGGCTCCCAGCTGCTGCGCTGGGAGCACGCGGACGGATCCGGGACGGCCGCGGCCCTCAATTACCGGATCCCCGTTCCCAGGCTGCGGCGCCTGGCCAACACCGGGTCAGAGGCCACCAGGCCGGCCGAACCGGTGACGGCCTGACGCCGCCGGTCCAGGCTCCGGCACCCGGCCACCACGCTAGGATTGACCCTATGCCATCGCTGCGCGAAGCCCAGAAGCAGCTGACGCGCGACACCATCGTGGAACGGGCGCTGGAGCTTTTTACCGAAAAGGGCTACGCCGCAACCACCATCGACGAGATCGCGGCGTCGGCCGGAACCACCCGTGTGACCTTTTACGCGTACTACCCCACGCGCGCCGACCTGATGCGGGACTTCATGGCCCGGGTGAATGCCGTGCTGGAGCGCGCCGACGGCCCGGACAGTGCATCCACCGCACCCGACCTCGTTCAGGTCGTACGCGACGGCAAGCTGCCCGGCATCCTGACCTGGCTCGAATCCCGGGCGGCTTTGTGGCCGGTGTTCCGCCCCTACCTGGATGTGCTCGACGAGGCCGCTGCTGTGGACCCAGAGGTACGGACCATGGTTGAAGGTTGGCATGAGGAAGTCATCTCTGACATGGTCCGGGGCATGGAACTCGCCGGCCGTTTCGCGGGGGAAACACACCACATCCGCGGCACCCTCGCCTTCACCCAACTGGACTACGTGGCCACGCTGTGGACGCGCCGCAAGGTGGAACCCAACCGCGAACACGCACTGGAGGTGCTCGCGGACAGCTGGTACCACCTGCTCTGCGACGCAGGCTGAGCACCCCCGTTCAAAAGAGCTGCAGCGCCTCGCGCAGCATGCGGTGACCCTGGTCTTCGAAGGCTGCGTCCCCCACCTGGAATGCCCAGACGGCCGTGCCGACTGCCTCCTGGAGCAGGTCGATGCGCCAGGACGGCGCCGAACGCGGGTCCCGGCCGTAGCCGTCCAGGAACGCCTGTTCAAGCTCCGGCCGTCCCCGCCATTGCTGCACTGCCAGCCGGCACAGGTCCGTGGCGGCCGGGCGGAAATCGAACCGGCCGAAATCGATGACCCGGATTTCTCCCCGGTGGACAAGCCAGTTCCTCGGCTGCCAGTCGCCGTGGGTGGGAACCACCGTGGCCGGCTGTGGCCGGTACTCCGCCAGGCGCCGCCTGGCTTCCCGCTCGACGGCGGGATCAATCCGGTGGGCACGGTCCAGCCACGCCAGTGACTTCGCTGTGGCCTGGAGTTCATAACGGTCATCGATGCGGAACTCCTGGCGGTGGAGCAGCCTCAGCAACCCACCGGCCTGGGCATACGTGGGCGGCGCCAGTTCGGCTTCCGCGCCCTCCACCAGGCGGCCCTCAAGGTATTCCATGACCAGCAGGTTGGCGCCGGGATCGGCGTGGAGCAGGCGGCCTGCCCGTCCGCACTCCACCAGCGGGCTGGTATAGGCCCGATGGGCCACCAGCTCGCGGCCGAGGTGGTGGTTATCCGGTCCCCCGGCCTTGATGATGAACTGCCCGGTGGGCGCCTGAACGTGGAGAACCTTCGTGTCCACGAGACCCCAGGACAGATCGGCAACGAGCTTCGGGGAACCCAGCCACGACGCGACCAGCGCGGACTGTTCGGCGCCCAGCAGCCCGCCGTCCCACCGGCCGTCACCTTGCCCTGCCCGCGGTGATTCCCCCATCCGAGGAGCCTAGCAATCCCTGGCATCAAGCGGCCGTTGAGTGCAAGAAAAGGCGGGCGTACGACGGCGGGAGCCACCCGCCGTCGTACGCCCGCCCGGCACCGGGGTGCTTCAGGCCGCTGCTTACGCCTCCACGAGGCTTCCCCGCGCGGAACCTGCGGAAGCCGCCGGAACCTCGGCGGGAACACCGGGCTCGTTGCGGCCGTACAGCCAGTCGTTGTACTGGAAGTTGTTGTCCCCTCGGCTCTTGAAGAGCATGTTCCGGAGCACCCGGGCCACGCCGTCTACATGCCAGGACTCGCCCCAGATGCGGGCGGTGCGCTGGACGCGTGCGGTGCGGGCGGCGCGGGCTCCGTTGAACTCGCTGAACGCGGCTTCCCAGGCGCTGGGGTTGACGCGGCCGTCGGTGAACACCAAGCCTTGCGTCGCATCCTGGAGCACGGCCGCGTCCTCCAGCGCCTGGCAGGCACCCTGGGCCAGGTACTGCAGCATGGGGTGCGCAGCATCGCCGATAAGCGCCATGCGTCCGGAAACCCAGTTCTCGATCGGGTCGCGGTCGTACATTGGCCAGCGGATGCCGGTGGCCAGATTCTTCAGCGCCTCCTGCACCGCGGGGACGCAGCCGGCGTAGGCGGCCTCAAGTTCGTCCACGCCGCCGTACTGCTCTTCGCCGCGCTCAAAGGAAGCCGACTTGAAGACGGCCACGGTGTTCAGCAGTTCGCCCTTGCGCAGCGGGTACTGCACGAGGTGGCAGTTCGGGCCGAGGTAGACGATGACGTCCTCAAGGTCCGCAGCCGGGGTCTCGGGGGTAATGGGGACGGTCCCGCGGTAGGCGACGTACGCGGAGGAGACAGGGCCGTCCGTGGCGACGCCGCCGCGAAGGGAGGACTTCAGGCCATCGGCGGCCAGGACGGCGTCGGCCTCGTAAACATCGCCGGAGGCGGTGTACGCGCGGGCCTTGTCTCCCTCGGTTTCAACCCGCTGCACCAGGACGTCGTTGACCAGCGTCACGCCGGCCTCCTGGCAGGCCTCGAGCAGGATGCGGTGCAGGTCGCTGCGGTGGATCACCACGTAGGGGGCGCCGTAGCGCTCCTCGAACTCGCCGCCCAGGCTCTGGCGGGTGAGCTCCTCGCCGGTGACGGCGTCGCGGAACACCAGGTGCTTGGGCTGGACGCCGATCTCCAGCGCCTTCTCCAGCAGCCCCCACCGCTTCAGGACGCGTGAGGCGTTGGGTGCCATCTGCAGGCCGGCGCCCACCTCGCCGAAGGCCGGGGCCACCTCCACCAGCGTGACGTCGGCGCCGTTTTCCTTCAGGGCCAGGGCACCGGCGAGGCCGGCCATGCCGCCGCCCACTACCAGGACATCGGTGGTCGCTGCGTCGTTAGACATGAGATTCTCCTACTGCTTTTGAGGTTTTGTTCTTGGTGACGATGAAGCCGAGCAGGACAGCTGCTGCGGCGGCGGCTCCGGCGAATGCCAGGAAGTTTGAGTTGACGCCCAGTCCCGCGGCGAGCAGCAGCCCGCCCACCTGGGGTGCGGCCACTGCGCCGATGCGGCCTACGCCCAGCGCCCAGCCCAGCGCGGTGCCGCGCAGGTGTGCCGGGTAGTGGCTGGCCACGGCGGCGATGATGAGGCACTGGGTGCCGTGCGTGCCCACGCCGGCGAGCACCAGCATGAGGTAAACGACGGCGACCGGCGGCCCGGTGACCAGGACCAGCAGCCCGGCGGCGGCCACGGCGGCTGCCGCGATGGCGGTGGGAACGGGACCGAAACGGGTACCGGCCCAGGCAGTGATCACGGAACCGGCCACGGCGCCCAGGTTCAGGGCCAGGGCAAAGGTCAGGGCGGAACCGAGGTTGTAGCCGGCCAGCTGCATGAGGTTTGGCAGCCAGGTTCCCAGGCCGTACCAGGCGAAGAGGGTGACCAGGGTGGCGACCGCGTACAGCACGCTGAGGCCGAGGAAGGGCGGGCGGAGCAGCGAGCCGAAGCCCACCGGTTCCCTGGCAGCGGCTTTGCCGTCCGCGGCGGACTCCTCAGAGGGCAGGGTTTCGGGCAGGTAGCGCAGCCCGAGCGGGATGACCACCACCAGTGCCAGGACCGCCACGAGGAACATGACGGGCCAGCCGAATGCGGGGATGAGCGGGATGCCCACCAGCGCGGCAATGGATCCGCCGATGGGAACACCGGACATCATCAGGGTGGCAATGGTGGAGCGCCACTTGGCCGGAACCAGTTCTGCCACGAGGGCGTTGGCGGACGGCACCAAACCGCCCAGGCCGATGCCCGCGAGCAGCCGCAGGGCACCGAAGATGAAGGCGTTGGGCGCGAAGGCGCACAGGATGGTGAACACGGAGAACACCACGGCGCAGCCGATGATGGTCCGGCGGCGGCCCCAGGAGTCGGACATCCGGCCGGCGAAGATGGCGCCCACCATCATCCCGATGAAGGCCATGGATCCGACGGTGCCGGCGGTGGCCTTGGTCAGCCCCCAGCCGGTATCGCTGATGAGGGATCCCTGAACTGTGCCGTAGACAATGAGGTCATAGCCGTCGAAGACCACCAGCAGCCAGCAAACCAGGACGGCCAGCACCGAGCGCCTGGGGAAAGCGGCACCCGGGCGTTCGCCGGATGGGGAGCCCGCGCCGGCTCCGGCCGGGGCGGAGCCCGGGACAGCGCGCTGCGGCACTGCAGCGGAAGGGGTGTGATTCATCCCACCACTGTGCTGGCAGGCTGCCCGTGACGCCTATAACATTCTGTCATGCAGAATCTTCCAGCCCGGAAGCTGCCGACGTACCCCATCGAGGCCGTGGACAACGCCCTGCAGCTCCTCCAGCTGCTGCGTGACGTGGGCAGCCTTCGGCTCAAGGACGCGGCGGAGGAACTCCAGGTGGCGCCATCCACGGCCCACCGGCTCCTGGCCATGCTGGTCTACCGGGGGTTCGCCGTCCAGGACGAGTCCCGCCGCTACGTCCCCGGTCCGGCCATGGGGGCAGGGCCCGCGGGCGTGAGCTGGACGCGTCCGCTGCGGGAAATCTCGCGGCCGCATATGGAGCTGTTGTCCTCGCGGACCAGTGAAACCGTGAATTTGATGATCAGGGTGGGCACGAAAGTGCGGTTCCTGGACACGGTGGAGGGCACGAACGCGCTGCGCGTGGGAGACCGTCAGGGGACAGTAATGCCCGCCAACAAGGCCTCCGGCGGCAAGGCCATGTTGGCGGAACTTGACCCCGCCATGCTGGAGCAGCTGTTCCGCAGCCCCAACGCAGAAATCGGTGGCGACATCATCCCGGACGACGAGTACCCAGGGTTTCTCCGGGAACTGGACACCATACGCATCAACGGGTTCGCCGCCAACTTCGAGGGCACCGAGGAAGGCATCAGCGCTTTCGGAATGGCCATCCACAACGGCCGGGGAAATGTGGTGGGCGCCATCAGCGTTGCCACCCCGGTGGCCCGGTTCCGGCGGCTGTTCGACGCCGGACTGGTGGCCGTGATGATGGAGACCCGGCGTCAACTCGAGATCGACATTGCCGCCAACCCGGCGGGTGCGGCAGGCGGGACCTGAACCAGCAGCGCAAGCAGCATTCTGCACAACAGAATATGTTGGGGATCACAGCACGCATGACCCTAGTGTCGGATCCACGCCGCAAACAGTTCCGCACGCAAGGAGAAGGCCACCGTGTCCATCAGCGCCGATAACCCCACGCACGAGTCCGTTGCCCAAGGCATGACCGTCCCGGAACCCACCCCGGAAGAAGCCTCCCAGCTGGAGCAGCTTTACCGCGACTTCAACAGTGAAAACCTCATTCCGCTGTGGACCGAGATCGCGGACCTGATGCCGATGGTCCCCTCCCCCAAGGCTGTGCCGCACGTCTGGCGGTGGAACGACCTGTACCCGCTTGCTGCCCGTGCCGGGGACCTGGTTCCGGTGGGCCGCGGCGGCGAGCGCCGCGCCATCGCCCTCGCCAACCCGGGCCTCGCCGGTACCCCGTATGCCACACCCACGCTGTGGGCGGCGATCCAGTACCTCGGCGGACACGAGACCGCGCCGGAGCACCGCCATTCCCAGAACGCCTTCCGGTTCGTCGTCGAGGGTGAGGGCGTATGGACCGTGGTGAACGGCGATCCCGTCGCCATGCGCCGGGGCGATTTCCTGCTGACCCCGGGCTGGAACTTCCACGGCCACCACAACGATACGGACCAGCCGATGGCGTGGATCGATGGGCTGGACATCCCGTTCGTGCATTACGTTGACGCCGGGTTCTTCGAGTTCGGGACCGAACGCGTCACGGATGAAGCCACGCCGGACATTTCCCGCTCCGAACGGTTGTGGGCCCACCCCGGCCTGCGCCCGCTCTCGGGCCTCGATGACACCACAAACTCCCCCATCGCTGCCTACCGCTGGGAGCACACCGACGCCGCGCTCCGTGAGCAGCTGCTTCTGGAGGACGAGGGCCACCCGGCCACAGTGTCCCAGGGCCACGCCGCCGTCCGTTACACCAACCCCACCACCGGCGGCGACGTCATGCCCACCATCAGGGCCGAGTTCCACCGCTTCCGCGCCGGCGCTTCCACCGAGCCGCTGCGCGAGGTGGGCTCCAGCGTCTGGCAGGTCTTCGACGGCACCGGCACCGTGGTGCTCGACGGCGAACGCAAGGAACTCGCGAAAGGCGACCTGTTCGTGGTCCCGTCCTGGGCCAAGTGGTCCTTGGAAGCCTCGGCCGGCGGTGAGTTCGACCTGTTCCGCTTTTCCGACGCCCCCATTTTCGAACGCCTGAACTTCAACCGCACCTACATCGAAGGACGCACCAAGTAATGAGACTCCTCACCCTCCGCCTCTCCGCCGGCAGCGAAGCGCGCACGACGGCGGTCCGCCAGGACGGCGATACGCTCACCGAGATCCCGGGCTTCTCCGACGTCGGCGCCTTGCTGCAGGACCCCGCCTGGGAAACCACCGCGAAGGCCGCCAACGGCGCAACGCACGCGCTCGACGGCGCCGACCTCGCCGCCGTCGTGCCCTCCCCGGGCAAGATCATCTGCGTGGGCCACAACTACCGCAACCACATCAAGGAGATGGGCCGGGAAGTCCCCGAGCACCCCACCTTGTTCGCCAAGTACGCAGAATCCCTGATCGGCCCCAATGACGACCTCGCCCTGCCCCAGGAATCGGACACCGTGGACTGGGAAGCCGAGCTCGCCGTCGTGATCGGCAAGACCGGCCGCCGCATCCCCGAAGCCGAAGCCGCGGACCACATCGCCGGGTACGCCGTCCTGAACGACGTCTCCATGCGCGACTACCAGTTCCGCACTATCCAGTGGCTGCAGGGCAAGACGTGGGAGAAATCCACTCCGTTCGGCCCCGCCCTGGTCACCAAGGACGAATTCACCGCCGGACCGCTGATGACCTCAGCCGTGGACGGTGAAGTCCAGCAGTCCACCCCCACGTCCGACCTGGTGTTCACCCCCGAATTCCTGGTGTCCTACATCTCCACGATCATCACCCTGAACCCGGGCGACGTGATCGCCACCGGAACCCCCGGCGGCGTGGGCCACGCGCAGGACCCCAAGCGCTACCTGCAGGAGGGCCAGGTCCTGGTGACCACCATCGAGGGCCTGGGCCAGCTGACGAACCGCGTGGTCAAGGAAGCCTGATGGTTGCCCGGCACGACCAGACCACGGACCCGGTCCTGCTGGACGGGCTGCTCCAGGCACGGCGCGGCACGGCGTTCTTCGCGCGCAAGCTCAACGAGCTCACTGACGCTGACCTGGACGGCGGCTCCCTCCTGAGCGGCTGGACCCGCCGGCACGTTGTGGCCCACGTGGGCTACAACGCCCGGGCGATCGCCCGGCTGGTGGAGTGGGCCGCCACCGGGGTGGAGACCCCGATGTACCCGTCGGTGGAGGTCCGGAACCACGAGATCGATTTCGGTGCCACGCTGAGCCCCATCGCGCTGCGGAACCTGTTCGACCATTCGGCGGTCCACCTGAACGTCGAATGGCGCGACCTGCCCGCCGATTCCTGGCACCACAAGGTCAAGACCGTGCAGGGCCGCGTGGTTCCCGCCGAGGAAACGGTGTGGATGCGCACCCGGGAAGTCTGGGTGCACGCCGTGGACCTGGACAACGGGGCATCCTTCGCCGACATCCCCGCGCCCGTCCTGGCCCGCCTGCTCAAGGACATCACCGGCGCCTGGTCCACCCGCGGCACGGACAAGGACCTGGTGGTCGAAGTGACGGACCAGCCCTCCGCACTGGTTTACGGCGACACAACGGCTGGCTCGCCCGTGATGGTTTCCGGCCCGCTGGCGGCCATCGCCCAGTGGGCCACCGGACGAGGCACCGCCGGCGTCACGGCACGACGGGCCGGTGAAGCGGTTGAACCCGCACCCGCGGCCCCGGCCTGGATCTGAGCCGCAACCCGCGCCGACGCTCCGGGACCGCGGGGCCCGGTGGCGTCAGGCCGGGTTGCCGGGCGGCCGGTAGGAAATCTCCGCGGCCACGTTGAGGGCTTCCATGGTTTCCTCGACCGTGAGCAGCACCGTGGTTTCGAAGGAGCTCAGCGCGCCCCCTCCGCTGATGGCCAGTGCTACCGCGGCCATGGAAACGTTATCCGGGGCCTCCCACAGGTTGTAGCCGTCATGGGCGCCGAAGCCGTACCAAAAACCATGGAGCTTGCCGCCCACGGATTCGATGTAGGCCTGGGCTGCTTTCCGGCGGTCTTCCGGATTCCGCGTCAACCGTGACCACGTCTCCGGGGTGTAACTGAACTTTGAGAGATAAAGGGGCATGGCCCTCTCCTATCGCCCGCTGCTGAACTGTGGCCGGTCGGTGGCTCCGGCTGGCCGGAGCCACCAACCGCAAGTACGGCTACAGCTTGTCGGTGCGGTCCTCGCCGCCCCTGTGGCCGCCGCCGCGGAGGTTCTCCTGGACTTTGCCGAAGAGGTCCTTGATGGTGGATTCCGCGTTGCTGATGACATCCACCGGTACATACACGTCATGCGTGGCCGGGAGGTCGTATTCGTCCTTCAAGTGCGTGCCGTTTCCGACTCCCTGCAGTGACAGGTAAACCATGGCTTCCGTGCGCGCGATCCCGGCAAGTTTTCCAAACACCACGGTGAACTCATTGGGCTGGAAGGTGATGGTCTGGCCGATGTGGCTGCGGCCAAGTTCACCAGCCGGAACAACCTTTTCTGACTGGCTTCCGGTGTAGTCCATGAACTTCTCCTTAGATCGCCTGCACTGATGAAATGCAGTCTATCGCCGGGCGGCGCGGACGTGGCCGGCACTTTTCTTCACACGAACGCAGCGGGACCGGGCCGGGACTTGGGAGCGCAGCCCGGCCCTGCAAGACTGGTCAAAGCAGCCGCAAGCCACCGGATCCGCCAGGAGAATGCCATGCCCCATCAGGACCACGCCGCTTCACGCCGCAGCAGGCTCACGGACGTACTCGGCATTGACGTACCGGTGGTGCTCGGCCCCTTCGGCGGCGTGTCTTCCGTGGCGCTTACCGCGGCGGTGTCCGCCGGCGGCGGGCTGGGTTCGTACGGCCTGTACGGGTACGACGGCGCCGCGATCCTCAAGACGGCGGCGCAGCTTCGCGCCGCCACGGCCAAGCCGTTCGCCCTTAATCTGTGGGTGCCCACCGGCAGCGAAACGACGGAGGTGCCCCGGACAGAGTTCGACAGCTATGTCCGGGCGCTCCAGCCCTATTTCGATGAGCTTGGCCTCGAATTACCGGAGATGCCGGCGCGCTTCATGGCCGACTACGGCGAGCAGGTGGAGGCGACGCTGGAAGCCGCCCCCGCCGTCGTCAGCTTCGTGTTTGGCGTCCCCGCGCCGGAAATAGTGGATGAAGCGCACCGGCGCGGCATCAAAGTGGCCGGCACCGCCACTACCGTGGAAGAAGCCCTGGCACTTGAGGCGGGCGGCGTGGATGCCGTGGTGGCCAGCGGCATGGAGTCCGGCGGCCACCGTGTGTCCTTCCTTCGCCCGGCCGAGGAATCCCTGGTGGGCACGTTCTCCCTGGTCCCACAGGTGGCCGATGCCGTCAGCATCCCTGTCATCGCCGCGGGCGGCATCGCCGACCGCCGCGGGTTCGCCGCGGCCCTGGCTCTGGGTGCCGACGGTGTCCAGGTTGGCACGGCCTTCCTGGCCACCAGTGAATCGGCCGCCGCGCCGGCCTACCGGGAGCTGCTGCACAGCCCGGCCGCAGGAAACACTGTCCTGACCCGCGCGCTGAGCGGCCGGCTGGCACGCGGAATCCCCAACCGGGTTACCTCGGAACTTGCGCCACCGGCCATCGCTCCGTTCCCCGTCCAGAACTGGCTGACCGGCAGGTTCCGTCCGACAGCCGCCGCTGCCGGAAATACGGACCTCATGTCCCTGTGGGCGGGGCAGTCTGCGCGGCTCGTCCGGCACCAGGGCGCTGCGGATGTCCTGGCGGAGCTGCTGGCCGGGGCCTGAAGCGTCTCCTCCTCCCTGCTTGTCCGCTGCGGGTGTCCACATACCGTCAGCCCGGCACCGTAACGTCCCCGGTTCCCCGGTAGAATCGCACGGGCAGGAACAGCCGCTGTTTCCTGCCGTTGTCCGCACCACCGCACCGGGAGGGGAGAGTCAGTGCCGGCACACCGCACACCCTTCCACCTCCTCCGCGCCTCGGCCCTTGCAACCGGCATCCTGACCCTCGCCGCCGGCGCCCACGTGGCCGGCGGCGGTCAGCTTCCCGTTCCGGGGATCCTCCTCGCCATCCTGGCGCTTACGGGTCTCGCCAGCACCGCCGCCACCAGGCTCAAGCTCTCCTTCCCGGCCATGGCCGGTCTGATGGGCGGCGGGCAACTGGCGCTGCACGAACTGTTCGCCACGTTCAGCGTGCCCTCA
>Ga0308160_10002605_pt1 | contig 21421 bp, 28 predicted proteins | sample PhyFR1_FD_201036 | JGI IMG/M metagenome (GOLD analysis project Ga0308160, IMG submission 201036) | Phyllosphere microbial communities from UC Gill Tract Community Farm, Albany, California, United States - DLSLF.R1 | ecosystem: Host-associated > Plants > Phyllosphere > Unclassified | place: USA...
TGACCTTGAAGTAGTCGTCGCCTTCATGATGCCTGATTGGAGAGCCTCCGAGAGATGGGGTCACCACGCAGTAGTCAGTTTCAGAAAGGAGCGGTCGTGGGATGGCAGTGGAATAGTTTCAACGGTGACATTCTCCAAGAACCTCTAAATTCAGCGAAGTGAAATCGATTGGTCATCATCAACTGTTAAAACTCGGTTTGCACTTTGCCCGTCCGATTTGATATCTCAAGCGATTTGTTCGCCGTCTCGAGCCCAAACATGAAAGGATGCGCAATTGTACGATCTATATGCACCTGAAACCGGTTTCCGGCTTGGGTCACGTGATCGGAAGCCATATCTTTTTTCGGCATCTCCCTTCGGCAACTTTTCCCAATTTTACGTGATTCGTAATCTTCTTCCGGCTTTGCTCGAACTTACTTGTGCGAGTTGCGATCTCCTTTCAAAAGTTGGTAAAAAGGTCATTCCCAAGAATCGTTGTTCCTTTTGCCTCGAACGGTCATATTCGTACAGCACTCCAAAAACCATTATCACAAGAGTGACTAGTAACGACCTACTTCAGACGACAGACAAAAAATGGCCGACCCTCTGCAATCCCTCCTCACCTGGTCTATCGCCAACACTGATACTTCTGGTCAGCAAAGATCATCAGCCCCTCGAGCTGCTCTTCACCCATCAGACAATGAGTCTTCAGGTCCTGAGGTCCAGTTGGCTCCTTCTACAGAGGGAGCGGTAGCCACTCCTCAGCCGAAGAAGAAGATCGATACGGGTGTGTTGGATCATATCATGGGAAAGAGCGATGCGGTGATGATGCGGGAAAAGCTTGAATTCGCCATGGACGAGGCACAGACTGTCAATGACCGGGTGTTCGCCTTGGATGACTTTGAAATGGTCAGTACTTAAGATCGAATCAATAGAGCTTGTTGGTGGGAGCTGATCTTGTCGTCATCGTTCGCCGTAACGTCGTTTAGTTGATTGAATTGATCGACAACGCCAATAACATCGAAAACATGCAAATGTGGCCAAAGATCCTGACACTTATGGAGTCGGCTCAAGATCCCGTCATATGCCATGCGTGTTGGATCAGCGGAACCGCCATCCAGAACAACATCTCTGCTCAGAAATCGGTTAGTCGACTTGACTTGCTCCAGAAGCTTTTCGACCTCGATGCTGACTTTTCCTCTGAACAGTTCTACTCTCACAACCCTCTGCCGACCATCTTCTCCCTCGTCTCCTCCGTTCACCCAACAACATCATCTGTGAAGATCTCCCCCCAAACCCGAGCCAAGGCCGTTTACTGTCTGTCAGCCGCCCTCAAACACTGGCCAGGTGCTATCGACTCCCTCTCAAACGACTCGAACCGAGGTTGGGCTATCCTTCGGGAAGGTCTTAGGGATCCGGAAGTCACTATCCGGAGAAAGATCGCCTTCTTGCTCGATATGCTGATCAGGCAAGGTGGTGAAGGTCCCACTGGGGAGGAAGGGATGCAGCGTACGGTACAGGCCATTCAGAAGAACGGGATCGTGGATGGATTGGTCTCGTCCTTGACGAATCCTCTACCGGTCGGAGCCAACGGAGACGATGAGCCTGATTGGGATCTCCAGGAAAAGTCGTTTGCGGCTTTGATGAGCGCGGAAAAGGCGGGTGCGCTGAACTCGGAGAACAAGGCGGCACTGAAGCAGGTCGTCGAGAATTGGGGCAAGATGTCGGGTGGTTGGGAGAACGTTGGAATGAGCGATTCGGAAGCTCAGGAGGCGATTGTCACTTTGAGCTCGTAAACGAGAGACTCAATGCTCTTTTAATATAATGCCATCACAATCAAATGAGACCATATGCTCTTTTGACAAGAGAGGGAGTCGCCTCCCGTTGCAGAGAAATCGTCAAAGCATCTAATCTAAGGGATACAAGGGGTCATTATCAAGGAACAAATCGCACTAGCAATACAGTCGCTTCGTAAGATTTCGTCTCATCTCGTCATGTCATTAATCGTTCTTGGGCTTCTTCGTGCCCCATGGAGCCATAGGTCGGCCCACGCCGAGTCGCTTGTTTCCACTTCCAGGTTTACGCACAGGCTCGCTGACCGGTTCCGGCATACCGAGACTTTTCATCATAGCCAGCGAGCTAGTCGATGCACTTTGAAAGTTGTTCACAGTGACAGATGGTCCTCCTGTTGCTTGTTCCTTCCACAGCGTGGAGACAGGAGGAGGCAGGCCGATGTTCTTCATCGCATTCAAGGATTGCTTGTTGGCCTTGCCAAAGTCGGTCTTCGAGCTTCCTCCAGCTGCGGTCATGTCACCTCCTTGACCAAAGTCCAGACTAACAGCCTCATCGTATTCCATTCTTGCTCGAAGAGATGGCCCTTGCGCAGACGACGATCGATGGCTAATCGGACGATCGGTGCTAGCCGTTGGCGTCGTAAATTTCGGGTCGTCGCCGAGCCGTTCCGCCACCTTGTCGAGCAGTCGGGTCCTCGCCGACATGAATCCGGTGCCCTGAGGTTCGAATCGCTCTTCGGTGGGTACAGCCACTGCCTTCTGAGCAGCGCCGCGTTCCATTGGTGGCAAGGCGTATTCGTCTTTCTCGGAAGACCAGTATTCGGTAGCGCGGCTTTCTTTCTTGTGAGAGTTGAACCAAAACATTTGGTCCGTTCCGCCCCGACGGCCTCCGATGTGTTGCGGAAGGGGCTTAGCATTATCGCGGCTGTGGTATGTCAACAATCAATGATGCTACCCGAATGGCTATGATGAGGAACAACTTACTAGACCTGGATCGCTATCGCTGCATCCCCCGCAGAGACAGGGGTCCGGCCAAGAAGCGTCGCAAAGAGGTCTCTGTCGCTTGCCGAGACATCGGGCCCCGTCGAGGCAAACATGACCTGATCCGAATCGGTTAGCCAATTGTCTTCGTCATCAAATGTCGCGCACAAATGAACACTTACGGGTGTCTGACGTTGAGCATCGACAATGAATGGACTCAAGGTTCGATCCTGCTCTTGCCCACCTTGCATTCTGCTCTTGGCGTGTGTCAGGACCTTGTATGGTGCAATCATCAGCGTTTCCGGACTCAAAACCGGTCTGAAACCATTACTTACAAGTGCCGCCTGTGCTCGTGTCATAGCGACGTATAGAAGTCGTCTGGGTAGGATGACGTTTACTCAGCTATGGAATTCGCGGCAGCGTGCGGCGTAGGACTGACCTCTCTTCTCGGATTTCGTCCTCTTCAACGCTGCGGTAGAAGGGGTACGTCCCGTCCTCCACTGAGAAGCCAATTTTTATCAGTCGACCGCGTTTATCCGTGCAGAAAAGCCTTGCGCTTACAGCATGGCAAGAACACTACTGGCCACTCTAGCCCTTTCGCCCCATGGACAGTAGATATAGTGACTTTCTGTTTTCCACGACGTCTGAGTCTCCGACCCGCAGACGCCAGCAGACGGATGCGTCGGACTCACGGGTGTATTCTTATCATCATCTTTGCTCTCGGTATCCGTCGAGAGGCTTGATGCCTCGAGAAACGTCCTCAGAGGAGTTTGGCTGTAGGTTCAGGCGTAAGCGCCATGTCGGGTTTCGTTCACGTAACTTATAACCTTACCGAGCTTCGGCCCCGTTGGCCAGCCCATCGGATGCAGGCAGCTTGTCTATGCTGTCGAGCAAGACGAACTCTTCGTCCTCCTCGTCGTATTCCATATCAAGCGCGATGTCAGCTGGTTCCTCTATGGCGGGCCGGTTTCTCGCTCTTTTGACCATGACCGGCTTGATGTCGGGCTTCGCAGCGCTTTCTTCGTTACTTGACCCACTGACAGATCGGCGGAAGATAGGATGTATGACAGGTTTGACGTCTTCCTCGATGACTCCATCATCAACATTGATGACGGTCTTGGCTGACACAAAGCCCTCCAGCTCGACTTCTGGTAATTGCAAGGCGCTTGATTGCTCCTCCGACACGATGACCGCGTAGGATATCTACCAATCGGCGAAGTGATGGTTAGGGCACATATGGCTCGAGAAGGGATACAGCGAGCATAATATTACCAATTCCTGGACGTTTTCCCATCGGGAATCGAAATCCGGTTGCGTTTTCCGGAGGTGCTCCTCGTAACCAATCTTCTCGATCAGGGATTTGATGAGTTCGGAAACATCCGTACCCTGATTAAAGACTATCAGCGTGCCTGACAGGGATGTCCACGGACAGTATGCCCACTCACCCTTTTCGCAGAGACCCTCAACTCCCGCACCGTCTTTACAAAGGGCGACAGATTTTTCTTGAGCCCAGTCTTCACTCCGGCCACCATCTCTCCGTCCACGATCCGTTCGCATAGCTCCATGCTGGTGATACCCTGCTTCCTAGCCTGTTCTTGGATATCCTCAATGGACTGCCAGACCAAATGGCTGTTGATCAGCGAATACAGGATCAACTTCAACCACATCATCAACAAACCTTTTCCCCGATAGCCCGCTTCGGAACGTTCACTACCCGTGCAAATGCAGGCTATATGACCGAAGGGTCAGCAACAATTGATAAACGAAGTGAATCGAAAGACTTACGTAATAATTTGGGTTGTCCACAAGCTGCAAATAAGCTAACAAGTCTTTGACTTCCACTCGCTCAAAGAATTTGTGCCCTCCTATCAAACGACATGGGATTTGTTCGCGCTGGAAAGCCGTCTCGATCGGTCGGGACAAGGCGTTGTAACGAACTGTAAGGCGGCACCGGTATTCAAGCAACATGTTCTCATCGAAAAAAACCGGCCGAAACTCACGCAGTACGGCAAAATCCTCATGCCCGAGCATATTGCCGGAATGAGCAATCAATCGCTTTACCTCTTCAGCGATATACGCCGCTTCGACGAAAGCTGATGGAAGGCTCTTAAGCGTGACCGGATAACCCTTTCCATGAGAGGTAAACAAGCCTTTTGCAGCTCGTTTCTTATCTGCGAAAGAGCTTGATCAGTCTGAGTCAGAGCAAAACGCTAGGAATTCTTGGTAGATTTCACCTTGAGAGACCACAGCCAGAGATGCAGCTAGAATGGCCCCACTAGACCGATAATTCTCTTCTAAATGTACAGCGTCGGTGTTCGGAAAATCTGTATGACGTAATGGCAGAGCTCCGTCAGCGAGAAAGCAACATATTGCAGTGTCTACATGATTCCGACTCACCTCGCTTCATGTGTTGCAAATTCTCAATGTCTGTATTTCGGGATTTACACGAGTCGGCCTCATCTCAGCTTCCGTCCTCCGAGTGTGTCAAGTGATACTCACTGGCCGATCTCCATCCATAAATACTCTGATCAGGATCCCCAACGACCGTGACACACCCATGAGCCTTGCTGAACAACTTCATCAACTCGTACTGCGTAGTGTTGGTATCCTGAAACTCGTCGACCAGGATATGTTTACAGTCGTCTAGTATCTTGGGGGCTGCTCGAAAGAGCTTGAGACCGAATACGAGGAGGTCATCAAAGTCAAGAGAGTCGGCTGAGCGGAGTGTTTCTTCGTACTTTTGGTAGATCTGGGATGGCACACGAAGCATTGCATCAATTTGAAGGCAGATTAAGCATAAAGAAGACAGCTCACCTCAGCAATGATCGACAAGATCTCTCCTTTGCTACCTAAAGCCGTGGCTCTAGCTCTCAGCTTGTCCGGACTCTCCTCTTGCGCCTTTGCCTTGGAGATCTCGCTCATCACTTGCCCATCCTTGAGCGAGATATAGCGAGACTTCAAGTCGGCGGTCATGGGTTTCAACAGTCCTGAGATGATTTTCTTGCTGTTACAGATGTCCATATCAGAGTCCGCGATGTTTTCCTCCTTTGAGCCGGGTTCGTGGCCCACTCACGCATCTTCCGCATCCATGATCGCAAAGTTGTTGGGCAGGCCGATGACCCGACCGTGTTTTCGCAGATATCCCGCACATGTTGCGTGGAAAGTCCCCAGGATCAATCTAGAAGCGATACCAGGTCCCAGCAGCATATTGAGACGCTTCCTCATCTCTTGTGCTGCTTTGTTGGTGAATGTGACCTGTATTGGAAATCTCATCGAGCTGAGCGAACACCTTGGCTTAGATCTGTCTCAAGACCACAACTTACAGCTGTGATTTCCCATGGCTTCAATCCCCAATAGTGCACGAGATAGGCTACTCTTGCTGTCAGAACTCTCGTCTTTCCCGATCCTGGACCTGCTAAGATCTGTAGCGGATTGTCCTTCGGATAGGTCACCGCTGCGAAAACAAAACGTCGTTTCAAATGCGGTTTGTTTGTGATGTGCTTGGTCGAACTGACCTAGCAGTTGAGCGGGATTGAGGCTTTGTAGGTATGACATGTCAGGCTCATCATGATCCATGATGAAAGCTCTGCTAATTTTACAGCGTATATTTATACTGATGTGGTTGCATTTGAAGCTGGACGTCGAGAAAAGAGTCATGAAGATCTTTAAGCCCTACAATTCAACTTTGGCGACCGCTCAGCCAGAGATTCCTCCTGGGCGATCGATCGCGGGTTACGAATTTGGTTGACGGAGAGTCTACGCGCGAGGACTTCAAGTCAATTAAGGCTCGACACGGTGAGGGCATGCGACGATATCTGACAGCTGACAGAACTCTCGCCTCGAGCTCTGACTTTCATCTGCCTGGGTCGAGCCTTCCCTCGATCCAGTAGTCCGTGCGTGGCTTCGAAGTTTATGTTTCGTTAAAGGATCAGGTCTTGCAGACTTCCACTTACTTCCTGCTTCGGTTCCTTCTGTTAGCAGTCGAATTGAGCAGCAGGAGGCAGCCACACATGTATCCAAGACTGGTTCTCTAACGGAAACTGGCAGTTCCCGGGCTGGCTTCGAGACTGACTCGGGAGTATGCTGTAGTACGCAAAGCGACTTGTATTGCTGTTGAAGGCCTCGAAGCTGCCCTCGTCTATCCCCAGCTTAGAGCAAGGCTTTGGGACCCCTCGTCCAGCAACAGAAAGGAATCGGTTGCAAAGAAAGTGAGGAAAACGAGTTGCGCTGCAAAGGAACAAGGAGGAGAAGCCACGCCATCAGAAGGAAGGTCACAAAGGTCAGGTGTCGAGTAGTACAGTATGTAACTCTTCTCAATCCGTGTTTTTACTTCTTCCTCTTTCGATGTGCGGCGGAAGAGTCTCTGTTCCCCGGCTCGGTCTACCACTGAATCCGATGCTATGATCCCGTTATTGTTCGATAGATCGCCTCTTGCAAGTCTGACGGTGAAGTCGTCTCAATAGTGAGCCACCACACTCCCGTCGAATCGAATCTATGACATCGGACGGATCATTCAGGCTGCGTAGATCTGGCAATAAAAGTGCGAAGATCTGCAGCTTTACGGCCTTTTTGTGGCTGTTGGTCCGTGACCCCCCGTATTCGTGCATGTCGACCTGCGATTCCATCGTATAGTCATGATTGATAGATTGCGTGATATCCTTCGTCATCTACTTCCGTGACCCGGACTTCCGGCCCGGTAAAACCTCTTCACTTCTGCTCCTCTAGCTTTTCCCGCTTGTCGACCTTAGCGTCTTCCCCCAAATCCCTCTTGATCCCCTCGACCTCCTTCAGAACCTCCTCCTCGGTCTCCTTGAATCTCTTCAGTACACCCTCCATCTCCTTCCTCCCTGTCCCCAACTCCAGATGCTCAAACGTCTTGGCCCTCATCCCTACTCCCTGAATCGAGTTTTGCGTGAGGTACCGCAAGAACATGTCGATGACTCGCGGGTGGGCATCGTAAAGCGAGATCGATTTGATGTAGGTACGGGATTCGAAATTCTCCTGAGCCTTTTTATGGACAAAGGGGGATTTGAGGACCGTATACAGTGATCGGGAGGTGGGGAGAGAAGCTGGTCGGGTGGTGGGGATGTTGAGAGAGTGAGCGGTGTGAAGGGCGAAGTGGGAGAAGCGTTCGAGGGGTTCGGCCGTGTGGGAGTAGAATTTGATTTGGGCGACGAGGTGATTGTGCGTTCGGGGAAGAGCAGGAGGGAGGGCGGTGATCGGTTCTACCAGGGCGTTGGAAGTCTTGTTTGACGAGGAGGATGTTGATCGAGACTGTCTGGATGATACGCTCGAGCTCGAGGCGGTGGAGGACGAGGAATATTCGGCAGCGACATTAGCCAGTCGGCTGGATCTACGAGATAACGAGATCGATGTCAGCACAACCATCATACATGGTCACTTCGATAGATTGGGACAATGCTACTCACGTCCCGAATGCTCTCTCTGACGATCCAACCTGATCTCGGCTCCTCATCGTCGTCCATCCTACCATACCCGCTCGGCTAGATCCTGCATCAGTCCCACGAGCAGCCACAGTGGCAGTTTTCAGCGCTGTTCTCGATACCGACATTTTCGTTACTATATTCTGGACAGGCCTTTTGTGTTTGCTCTGGGCGTAATCGAGCGCGAGTATGCAAGCTGAATGTAAATGTAGAATTCGACCAACTATTTCGTGGTTCGAAGCTAGATCAGGGATTTTGGGTTGACGAGCCTGACAATTTCTACCTGGAACGCTCGATAGGTTCAAATTACGGCATGAGATCGGGATGAAACGGGAATTCGATGAGGCTGGTCAGGCGGTTTCGAGAGCGAGAAAGCGTCTTGCGGCGTGAAACTGGAGTACCAAACTATTGGAATACTGCATGGTATCAGACGCGGCGCATTATCTCATTCGACTTGGTGCGAAAGCTCTTATTCCTCGAATACTAAGAGCTCATTACATGACGCTGATACGGTTCTGCGACGTGTTACTGATTCGATCGATTTGTGATCCGCGAGGAAACGGAATCCGCATGCGGTACTAAGGATGGCCAAAGTACAGGGCAGTATGACTTTGCTTAAGTGGGAGAATAATCAGTATCGGACCATGAAACCAGTAAGAAATATCATCTTCCATTAAGCTGAGTTCCTATACAACAGGTTCTCGCGGACAATGGGTGCCGTGTCAGCACGCAGTACATCAGCTTGTCGATGTTCGATCTTTGCAGTCGGATTTGAACACACCCCTAGCATCCAAGTCTGAAGGCTCATATTTCCAAAGCTCTGTCCTGTTGTGTTTCGACATATAACATCATGTTGCTCGCCTCGTCCCCTTGCTTACGAAACAACCTGATTGGCTGGGAGAAGATTCCCAGCCGTAGCCTGAAGAACCCGCGGAACGGAACGCGCGCCGACTTTGCCCTCTACTCTTCAATCAGAAACGTGTCAGGCTCAACCTTCCCTTCGCTCCCTTCTCCCAATCGTATCCAACCGAAAAGGTCATCGAGGATTCACGATCAAGCAGGTCAACGTGATATGCCGGCGTGTAATTAGAAACTGCCGTGCTCGTTGACTCTACATATAGAAAAATCGGGTCTCTCTTCTGTTCTTTCTCCCTTTGATTCTCCCCTTACGACACTCTCCTCCTCGTCATATCATCACTCGTTCGGATCGGCTTCTAATCGACCTCCGGAACAAATACAAACCCATCCGTGCAACAAAAACACCTACTACCTAATCCTCAAACAAAACCATACACAATGCTCGCTACCCGATCTCAAACCCTCCGTTCGGTCCTCACCAGGTCTTCCGCCGCTTCGAGGACCTATGCTACTTCGGTCAACGTCACCGACTCTGCCGGTGTCAAGGTTGCCGGTATCGATGTAGGGCAGCCGACGACGTCGATCAGTGTGGTCGTCAAGGCTGGAAGCAGGTATGAGACCCTGCCCGGAGTTGCCCATGCGCTCAAGAACTTTGCTTTCAAGGTGAGTTTGTCGTGATTGTTGTCAGAGAATGGGGGTTTTGGTGGTCATCCCTTCGCCGGAGCGGGAATAGGAGTTCGTCGGGGGATATCCATATAGACGACAGCGAATGCGGAATGCGGACGGCTGGTCTGTGGGCAGGGGAGAGAGACCCTATGGCGAGTCGTATCAATCATAAATCATCGAAGTGCGCTATGCGTATACACGGACTCCTCTCCGTCCGATGACGCGGGGAGCGCACGAATTTACATTGTGGACTTTCTTGACCCCCTTGTCACCCTCTTCAATCCCTTCAACCACCAACCATGACGCACAGCTGACACGCATCTCCTTTCTTCAAATTCACTCGTACTTCACTTCTATAGGCTACCTCGAACGCCTCGGCTCTTCGAATTGTCAGGGAGGCCGAGCTTTACGGAGGTACCTTGTCCGCTGGATTGAGCAGGGAACATTTGTACTTGAACGCTGAGTTCTTGAGGGGTGACCAGTGAGTTCTGCTGGCTGCCTTGTGGGAGTTGTGACTGGTGATTGGAACTAACGGGTATGTGTTTGCTTCGTCTCGCTTTAAAGGGACCACTTTGTCAAGCTCCTCGCTTCCGTCTTGTCCGCTTCCAAATACCACCCCCACGAATTTGCCGAGCTCGTCATGCCTACTTTGCAATCCGAGACTTTGAACGCTGTCGGAACCCCCAGCGTCCTCGCTTTCGACCTCGCCCACCAAGTCGCTTTCCGACGAGGACTCGGAAACTCGTTGTTCGCTTCCCCTCACTCCCCCTTGAGCGCTCAGGATGTCAAGGATTACGCGGCCAAGGCGTTTGCCAAGTCCAACATTGCCGTCTTTGGAACGGGTATCTCGACCGAAGAGTTGAGCGCATCGGTTGCCAAGGCGTTCGGAGGTGCTTCGTCGTCGTCGTCAACGGGTTCGAGTTTGAGCTCGAGCGGAAGCAAGTACTACGGAGGTGAACAGCGTGTACCTCTCGACTTGCACTCGGGTGGTCAACCGACCATGTTGATCGCTTTCGGAACGACCGAGTCTTCGGCCGATTTGAACGTCATTACCGAGCTTGTTGGTGGACAATCCGCCCTCAAGTGGGTACCGGGTACCACTCCTCTCGCCCTCGCTGCCAGCAAGGTACCGGGGAGCAAGATTGAGAGCTTCAACTTGTCCTACTCGGACGCCTCGCTTGTCGGAGTCCAGATCACCGCGCCTACCAGTCAGGGAGTCAAGGAACTCGCTCACGAGGTCGTCAACGCCTACAAGTCGTTGACATCGGGAAGCAAGGTCGACAAGGAACAGCTCGACAAGGCTGTTGCGGCTGCCAAGTTCAAGGCTGCCAACGGATTGGAGAACAAGGAGGGACTTTTGGCTGCTTTCGGCCCGGTCGTTTTGAACGGAAGCAAGGATGTCAAGGGAGCCGACTTTTCCGGTGTTTCGGCCGAGACTTTGAGCAAGGTGGGTTGGCAACCAGATTGCGGTTCACCAACTGACAAAGAATGTATCGGTTGCTGATCCGTGTTTACGACCTTGATAGGCTGCTGAGAACCTGTTCAAGTCTAAACCTAGTGTGGTAGCGGTCGGTGATCTGGCCGTTTTGCCCTGGGCGTGAGTTTATACCGTGCAGCGACCGTGCATGGATCGAGCTTACTGACAAGTGTTCATCGGTTCACCTTTTGTTCGCAGTGACGAGCTTGGACTGTAGATGTAGAATGTTAAAATACGAGAGTCGCGGGGAGAGACATGTTGCCTATAACCATTTATCATTAGCTTGTGCAGGGGTCCCATGCGAACCAGGTCGCTCCAAGCTGGGCTTCAGTCTGACCCGCCGTGATCGCACTACTGTAACGCAGAATCTGCTTGTTTAGCAATCTGGTAGGTTATCAGGTCAATTCGGTCCTCCTCCGATTAACGCCTAGAGAGAAATCGTTGGGGAATCCGCGGATGCAAATTCTCACCGGGAGCGGGCGCGGGAAGAATGTGAGCGGCAACGGCAGGAGAGTTGCAACAACCTCGTCCTTGCCTCTGATTCTTTGACCAAGACGTTGAACAAGGTGCAAAGTTGTACGTGGTGATCGATACGTAGATGACTACCCTTTCGCCCTTTCCTCTTTCCTTCAAACATTCTCGTATTATACCCCAACATTAAAAACATGTTGTGCACTCGAACCGTGAGTATACCTCCACAAAACCGCTTCGAAGCGGCGTCGATCGCTTGCTGGTTCGCTTAGCAAACATTCCGACCATTTCGCCTCGATCTCGACACAAGCTGATTCTCTCCTGATTTTGTCTCTAATCAGACTACCAACCTCGTACGAGCGAGTGCTCTCGTCTCTCCTCGATCGGCTCTTGTCTCCAGCGTAAGCGCTTTCCGACGAGGACTTGCTACCGAGGCTCAACCGTACGATGTTGCCGTCATCGGTGGAGGTGAGTTTGCCTTTGTGTTTTAATTACCTTACGCTCTGCAATATCTGATCACTGCGTTTGTTTTCATGCATCGGCAGGACCTGGAGGATACGTCGCTGCCATCAAGGCTGCCCAGCTCGGTTTCAAGACCGTCTGTATCGAGAAGCGAGGTGCTCTTGGCGGTACTTGTCTCAACGTTGGATGTATTCCCTCCAAGGCGATGTTGAACAACTCGCACATCTACCACCAAACGAAGCACGACTTGGCCAACCGAGGAATCGATGGTGCGTGTTTTGCATGGCATTTCGAACAAACAAGTCGAGATGCTGACTTTTGTTAGGTTATCGTGCGCACAGTCTCGGGAGTCGAACTCAACCTTCCCAAGATGCTGGAAGCCAAGAACAAGTCCGTCACTGGTCTTACCTCCGGAATCGAGAGTTACCTCTTCAAGAAGCACAAGATCGATTACGTCAAGGGAACCGCCAAGTTCAGCTCGCCCACCCAGTTGTCGGTCGCTTTGACCGAGGGAGGGGAGACTATGGTAGAGGCCAAGAACGTCATCATCGCTACTGGATCCGAGGTTACGCCTTTCCCTGGTATCGAGATTGATGAGAAGCAGATTGTCAGCTCTACTGGAGCTTTGGACTTGCAGGAGGTCCCCAAGAAGGTGAGTCTCGGGGGCGTTTGGGATGGGATGAGAATCGTTCGAGCGATATGCTGATGGCGAGAACCTGGGCAGATGATTGTCATCGGTGGAGGTGTTATCGGACTCGAGCTTGGTTCCGTGTGGTCCCGATTGGGTGCTGAGGTTCAGGTTGTCGAGTTCATGGGTGCCATCGGTGCCGGTATGGATGCCGAGATCGCGTGAGTGTGCTGCAACGAGAGATAACCAAAATCCTGGGGCCTGTAGCTGATAAAACGCTATCTCCTGCAGCAAGAACTTCCAAAAGATCTTGACCAAGCAGGGACTCAAGTTCAAGGTCAACACCAAGGTCATTGGTGCCGAGAAGAAGGACGGCAAGGTCTTCCTTAACGTCGAGGCTGCCAAGGGTGGCAAGCCCGAGACCCTCGATGCTGACGTCGTCCTCGTCGCTATCGGTCGACGACCCGTCACCAAGAACCTCGGGCTCGAGGATATTGGTGTCGAGATGGACAACAAGGGAAGGATCGTCATTGACGACCAGTTCAACACCAGTGTCAAGGGAATCAAGTGTATCGGAGATGCTACTTTCGGACCCATGTTGGCTCACAAGGCCGAGGAGGAGGGTATCGCTGCGGTCGAGATCCTCAAAAGCGGACACGGTCACGTCAACTACGACGCCATTCCCTCGGTCGTCTACACCCACCCCGAGGTTGCTTGGGTTGGAAAGAACGAGCAGGAGCTCAAGGCCGCCGGCGTTAACTTCAAGGTCGGCAAGTTCCCCTTCAGCGCCAACTCGCGAGCAAAGACCAACCAGGACTCTGAGTGAGTTCGAGTCTAACTACGCTGTGTTTGGAGTGCACGGCATGAAGCTGATCACGGGATTGACCTTGCGCCCATATTCAACAGGGGTATTGTGAAATTCGTATGTGCCGGTTGCGTTTCATTTCGGTCGACCCTAAATCGCTCATACCACCTTCCTCTTACTCCTAGATTGCCGAGAAAGACACTGATCAGATTTTGGGAGTACACATTATCGGTAAGTCGCAGGAGTATACCGGTATATTCTATTCGACGTTGACTTGATGTGGCTACTCTTGCAGGACCCAACGCTGGTGAGATGATCGGAGAGGCCGTCATCGCCATCGAGTATGGTGCTTCGGCTGAGGACATCGGCCGAACGTGTCATGCCCACCCTACCTTGTCGGAAGGTATGTGCATTGCGTTTCTTTCTCGATTGCACATGAGGCTAGCGCTGACGATTCCCGGTCTTTCACTCCTACCTCGCTCCAACAGCTTTCAAGGAGGGTAAGTCATAGAAGTCTCGTATTTTTTCCCGCCCGCGCTGACTAAGGTCTCGACTTTCCTTCTGTCCGCACAGCTGCCATGGCCACCTACGACGAGCCCATCCATATGTGATCAGGTATCGCGGGTTCTTGTATCACGACCATGCATTGAGAGGGTGTCAGAGAATAATGACATACACATAGATCGTTTCACGATCATTCCCGCTGACTTTGGATCGGTCGTCGGGGCATCTTCTCAGACTCGTATAAAGCTTATACTAGTCTCAGGCTCGCCGGTTCTCTACGTCGAAGGGCTAGGACTGCGGGCTGGCTGGCTCCTGGCTTGATTGAGACACAAGCCCTGTCGCGCTCAGCGGGGTAATTTGTTCCGAACACGTGGAAAGAGTGACATGCGGCGATGGACCGCTAAACATATCGCAGCTTTCATTATCCGATCATCGATAGAACAGACCCCTATCGATCGCAGTCTCGCCCATCTCCTGTCTAGTACAGAACTCGTGATCCCCTCCGTGATTTTTAACCACCAAGTCTTCTTTGCCGATTTAATCCATAACTGACCGACTCCTTGACCGGTTGGTCCTCAAATTGCGAACCGTTGAGTTCCTGCGACTAGCCATCCCCCAGAAGATCGCCAATGGGCTGATCATTGTTGTTGAGGAGACCGACAGCACAGAACGAGGCCAATCCTTCGATAGCAGCAGCAGCGGGAGAGGAGGACGCAACTTGGCGTCTCGCTGAGGGAGTCTCCCCGCTCAGGCCTGATACGCGAATCTCTAACGGCGAGAGCGACTTTGCCCTTTCGAGATTGTCGAGGACACGGATGTGCTCGGAATACCCTGCGTTTCGCCAGGTTATATTGTAGGAAGTCGAAGGTCGACCTATTCGAATCGTTAGATCTCCAGTCTTCTATGTCAGACGATTGATCTGAGGGATTGGCGGCTTCGTACTTGGTTCTCATGTCCCGAGCTGTACGACTTTGGATTTCCCTATGCCCCTCAGACCGTTCCACCAGTCTTTCACCTCCATAGCTTTCTTTCCCGCTTGATGCACTTTTCGTACCTCTAATACCGTCGAGTCTTCATCACCCAAGATCAAGCCGTTCTCGACCGGTGTGCAACGGACTAACAGACGATTGCCACCACGATCGAAACGAGCTTGACCTACTGGCAGAGAGTGGACGCTGGGATCGGTCGTCAAGCCGACGTCGAGCAATTGAATAGCAGCCCCGTTTACTGTTGTCCATATGGGCTCCTGTGGTGGTCCAGGAACGTGAGTATCGTCCCTTTAACCCAGCTAGCTCGTAATTTCACCACTTACCTGGAACCCGAATGCTCGGTGCCGAGCTTCTAGTTCTGGAGCAGATTGAGTCTTGAAGTCGATCTGTGCTGTCAACGGCCTGATTTTGGACGCTTTCCTGAATTCCCCATGATCGGGCTGAGGTACCGATTGCGCCTGTTGGAGAGACATGAGCGAGGAGGTTCAAACAACTGATACACAAAACGCTTACAGTATTGTTCTGTATACGACGAAGTGTGGATAACAGAAGTTCTCCTCCTTTCTTGGCTAATACAGGGAGCATAGTCTCGTATGTCGATTTCTCATCGATGTTCTGCCGGTCAACCCATGGATCAGCCTTCCTCTGGCCCATTTTAAACGCCTGAACTTCGACGGAGCAGACTGACGATATCGCCCTCTTGTGCCCAAATGTCCCCGCAATCGACTCTGCCTTTCCCCAACGCGAGACTCTGGACTGTAACTCCTGTCACACCATGACGCTCTCTCCAGCTATCTGCGATTGACCATTGAATAGGAGCGGCTCCGCGATACTGCGGTAGCAGAGACGGGTGGACATTCAGTCTGCTGGCCGGGTGGGGAAAGTGGGAGGTGAGAAATGAATTTGGTATGATGTGACCAAACGAGGCGGTTATCAGGATCGTTGAAGGAACTGCAGAAGAATCGCCTGTCGAAGTCGGAGTATACTTTGACGGGATCTGACGCATGAAGAGAGTCAATACCGGACTAATGACAGGCGCTTGCGAGGCGCAAGCATTGTCTTACCTGCCAGGACTTGAATCCTGCTGATGGAACCGTGTCGACCTCGAGTCCTTGTTCCATCGCATACGAGTGCAAAGCAGCTTTTCATTCGCCATCCAGATAAGCCACCCATTAAACCCGCGATATATTCAGTATGGCAACTCACGGACGACCCGTCTAGTACCCTTCGAGCCTCTTCCCACTTGCTTTTTCCCTGAAGTTACGACTATCAGATCCGACCACAGATCATCTCCTCTTGCCGCCAAGATCGGTTCAAGAACACCGACAGAGAACGCATCTCCTCCAAGGAATAAGAGTTTGAGTGGAGGAGCTCCTGTAGACAGCCGGCGGGTAGTGCGACTGTGAAGATCGCCCGGAGCGCCAAGTAGAGGTCTGCGAAACCTTGAGATCATTGTACTCAGATATAGGCAGTCGGTCTCGAACGTGCTGTATGGTGGGTGGCTTGGCGAATTGACAAGCAACCAGCTACAAGAGCTCAGGATGACGATCGTCCTTTCTCAAATCCTGAGTATGCTCGTCATTCGGATGACGAAAAAGTAAACAACACAATCAAAGCCTGACATCTAGAATATGGCTGTCGAAGTCTAGAGCGGAGCTCTAATTGGCAGCATGAGCCCTCGGTTCCGGGAATATCGTCGGTCTCTGCGATACCTCTATACCTCTCTACTCATGTGATCACGCATCAAGAAGCTGCTCATCTCAGGACGATAGTGGTCGAGGACTCGACCCAGCAACAAACTCAAGTACTCGAAGACTCCGGATACTCTGATCGCTATCGCTTTCGATCCGCATACCCCGATTTTTGTTCTTTTACAACTTCTGCTTGTGAAGATCATGGCCCTGTTTTTTTCTTGCAATCGCTTGACCTGCTTTGACTGTTCTTGTTCATGTTCGCTTGGAGAACGTTTTGATCACGTGCGTTACGCAGTAGTCTGATTGTCGGTTTCGAAGAGCCCAGAGCACACAACGAAAGAGCGTTTACAAGAAGGCCATACCACAGTCAGCTGTAATTCCACCAGAAAGCACAGATAGCTGAAGGTTTCGATACTGACCATACCCCGCAACTCCCAAACCACAGACGACGGCCTTGGCCTTGTCTGACAAGTAACTCTTGTGCCTGAATTCTTCTCGGGCGTGAACGTTGCTGATGTGCAGTTCGATGAAGGGGATCATGGTTCCGAGGAGCGCATCTCGAATGGCTACCGATGTGTGAGTGTAGGCTCCTACATATCCCGAAGGTGACGGTCAATATAGATTTTCAAGGTGGAGGTAGGAGAGCCGACTCACCGGCGTTGATCACGATGCCGTCAATCCCTTCGTCTTTGGCTTGATGGATCCGCTCGACGATCCCACCTTCATAGTTACTCTGGAACGCTTGACATGTCCCTCCAAGAGACTCGGCGACGGATTTGCATTTGTTTTCGACGTCTTTGAGAGTATCGTAGCCGTACGTCTGGGGTTCACGGGTACCGAGGAGGTTGAGGTTGGGACCGTTGATGACGAGGACGTTGATCGTGGACGACATGGTGGAGGGGATGAGGATCTGGGGTGAAGATGGAGACTTGTGTTGGGGTTGCTCTGAATCAGGCAGCTAGCAGTATGTTATAGGTTGTAGACCGCAGACCACAGAACAAATGCATTTCGCATTTCAAGATCAATCATCGGATCTTGATCGCTTCGCAACCGAGATGTTCGGTCGCTCTGTTCTAGAAACTCCCCGAGGTCGATCGCGTATTTTGGCCTAAATTTCGCCTCTGTCTGATTTGGTCGAACAGCATTAGGTAAGCGTGACCTCGAGTTCCTCCTCCCGGTTTCCTGCAGAGCAACAAGGAGAAAGACATCACCCGAGACTTGAGTTGCAAAGATTCTTCCTCGACCGCGGTTTGGTAGATTTCAAGCTGCATGGTCAGAATTTCCGCGTTCGTCTTGCCATTTCCTCGAGTTACAGTCAACACCGGAGTCACTCTCGCGCTGCGCGGGGTATAATCGATCTCCCGGCAAGGATGAATGGTTCTTCCACCGGAACTGAGGGGGATCGCGGAGGTCCCCACTTCCTTTTGGCGCCCTGCACGAGCGGTCGTCATTTTTGTTCGACCTGGGCGGGTTCCGGATCAATGGGTTTTGTTTGTTCCAGATGCTCAGGAGCGATTGATCCGGCCAGAAAGACCTCGTGATACTTAACCCATACAAGTTGGGCCAGAGCTACATGGCTTACGATCTGCGCCAGCGAAGTGAAATAATGGCTCCTAATCGAAGTTTTGATCCTTGCCACTCTACCATTGCACATCCACTTCGCCAACAACCACCATGAACATGTCGACTGCATCATCGACAACGACGTCGCTCTCCACTTCGCCCATGGATAACTATTCCATGGCGCTATCCACTCCGGGGACGAGCATCCAGGGCGACATCGAGCATCCGGCTTATTCGATCGCCTCCTTGTCCTTGGGAACGCTTGTTCACCATGACCTGCCCGCCAAGATCCGCACGGCCTCTCGCTTGGGATACGATGCGATCGAGATCTTCATCCCCGACTTTGATGGATTCGTCCACGAAGTCGGCGTCGGACATCATTCGGAGATGTTCACCGAAGTCGAATGGAGCACCGTCGAATCTACGCGAGATATCGAGCTCTTGTGCGCCAAGACGATCGGGAGGTACTGTCACGACCATGGACTCTCCATCAGTTGTTTCCAACCGTTGCGAGAGTTTGAGAACTTTGCCGGAGCCAGCCGGATGGCCCGTGCGTCTGGGCGCAGTCGGGTGCATCCTCGACTCAAGGTCGCTCTCGATCGAGCAGAGAGCTATATTCGCTTGATGCCGGCGATGGGTTGCGATCTCCTGCTCGTATGCTCCAACTTTTTACCATCGAACCCAATCTCTTCGACGTACACGCGGGAAGACTACCGAGATGACCAGGTAGTGGCCTTCACCGAGCTGGGGCGACTGGCGGAAGGGTATGGAGTGAAGATTGGTCACGAGGCGCTTGCTTGGGGTACCGTCGTCAATCGATGGGAAGAGGTTTGGGATGTTGTCGACCGTGTCGATATGCCCAACGTTGGTGTGATACTGGACTCCTTCAACCAACTGTGAGTGATAATGATTGCCGTCCGTAGATGACGAACATTCAGCTGACCTGAAATCCTCGATCCTAGTGGCCAACAATGGGCAGATCCTTCTGAACCGTCGGGCAAGCGTCCTCTCCCAGCATCAACCCTCACCGATAACCTCCTCAAACTCTCTCGAACGATTCCTGTTGAAAAGATCTTCTTCTATCAAATCGCCGATGCCGCTAAACCTCCCGCGCCTATCGCCTCTCAGCCGACTTTCCCCAGTCGGATGGCTTGGTCAAGGAAGATGAGGCTGTTCCCTATGGAAGCCGAAGGGTACCTGCCCGTACAGGAGTTCACAAGGACCCTGCAGAAGATGGGATACAAGGGCGTGTGGAGCTTAGAGGTTTTCAATGCCAGTCTGGATAGTCTAGAGAAGGATACGATGCAGACGCATGGGCAGAGGGGGATTGACGGGCTGAGGAAGCTGTACGAGACCATCTCGCATGAGTGAAGCAAGGACATTTTCGGATTGATTGACGCATAGTATCGATAGACACCCCACCGTAAAGGTCTTGGAATAGCCCTCTGTATGACAGCATATATAATCCTTCATATACGATTCTGTGTATTGAAATCCACGTTCACCACCTCGACAGGACGCTTGTAGGTGTTATCGGGGTCTCAGCTGCTGTTCACAGTGCAGGACGGAAACTTGTGTATGCGAGTCTGAACCAGCGACGGAAGTGTGGACTGGTACTTCTGCGTCGATGGTTACTACCGAGCGTCGGCATGGTTTTGGAAAAGAAAATCGTAGATGCCGGGTTCCAGACGACGGCAGTTTCGATGTTGTTCGATGACGTCTGGCATATCGCTGTGGTCATCCGGGAAAGGCTATTGGGCTTGAGTGCGAGAGATACATCTTGCGATCATAATCCGGTTCGGGTTGTGCAGAATCTTTGTGTTTCCGCAAGGAAAGGGACTGGCAGCTTTGATTCTCGTGCCTTTGCGAGAAGATATGTCGGTCGGAGGAATGCAATGCTCAATGTTCTCTCATGTTGTAATTCAACCATAGAATGCATGTCCTTCGCCGTCTCTTAAGGCTTGACATTTTGTGGTACAATGTTACTACACGATCCGATCAAACGGGTACAACTTGGGTAAGGTTTAAGAAGAAAACTCATGCGAACCAGAATGACAGAATTCTCAAGTCAAGGCCCTGTCGACCTCCAATTCGGCAGGCGTGATATCCTTCATGTTCTCTACTAGTTCTCGCGCCTTGTCCTCGGTGTCCTCTCCCAGAAGCGACTTGTCGCATGCAACTTCCAAGCTTGCGCTACCGACCTTCCACATTCGCTGTTGAGCCAATCCTTGCTCGATCATGGCCTGGATCCCGCCGATGGCTTGCCAACCCAAGGCAGAGCCGATCTTGAGAAGAGGTGTCAGGCGCGGCTTGTACGCCATGTCCAGGAAGAGACGCGTTGTTGGCAAAGGCAACGGGTTGGATGAATCAGAGGTAGGTGCGCCGGCTTGGAAGGGCATGGTGAAGATGTGGGTTGCGATCGTGTACACCATGCGCTCTTCAAACGTGACAGGACTGATGGCTGTGAAAACGAGGAAGGGAGTCTTAGTGACAAGTTGGCAATATCGCAAGCGCTACATCTACACACCTGGAATAGCACCAACTATCATGGCAACACCCGGTTTACGGTCGGTAGCGTTTTGCCCGAGGTGTTTCTCGACGTCATCGACGCTTGTAAGGTGAATCAATTCGACAGCGCCCTTTCGGCCTTGTGCTTTTGACGCAAAATCGGCGATCGTAGCTTGGACCTCCTGAGCATCCCGGTTTGCAAGGAAGATCGGGTTCATACCGAGTGTGTAAAGGGCATGTACGGCAGATCTCGTGGTAGCTCCTCCTCCAATGACCATACCGGATGCTTGGCCGCTAGGGTATGCTTGGGAAATGTCGAAGGGTGTTTCGGGGTGCTGCGCTTGCAGAGCCGAAACGAGAGAGTTCCGCACACCTACGAGAATGATATCGTCAAGCGATCAGATACGATGGACTTTAGAGCATCGTGATCGAAAAACGACTTACCCAAGAAGTCGGTGTTCGTGCCGACTAATTTGATGCTACCATCTTCCCTCTTGACTCGTACAATGGTGTTACACGCTCCTGTAGCCTCGGATACGGGGGAGATCTCATCGAGATGTTTGAGGATCTCGGACTTGAGTGGCATAGTCACACTGCGG
>Ga0308160_10002606_pt1 | contig 21406 bp, 24 predicted proteins | sample PhyFR1_FD_201036 | JGI IMG/M metagenome (GOLD analysis project Ga0308160, IMG submission 201036) | Phyllosphere microbial communities from UC Gill Tract Community Farm, Albany, California, United States - DLSLF.R1 | ecosystem: Host-associated > Plants > Phyllosphere > Unclassified | place: USA...
TTCTGCTCCTCCTTGAATCGTCTGACGATTGCCTCGTAAGTTCCTTGATAGCGGTGTTCGAGACAACGATCGAGCCATTCGACAATCTGGTACAACTCGTCGAATAGGAAGGCTATTTCGTCCGCGTCCAATCTCGAATGTTCCTTCTCGACAGCCCTCGCGAGATACGCAACGAGCGCCTCCCACCTGTGTCGATTCTCGCCAGCGTCTACAATCTCGACCCTCTTGTTGATTCGATTGACCACCTCTTGTAGATTATCGTGACTGATCCTGACATTGTGAGATTCTCGAGGTGAGATAGGCGTCCAGGGAGGGCGATGCTGAGGGGAAGTGAAGAGCAGTCAATTCCCGGTAACAGACGATCAGGAAAGGGAACTCACTCCTGCCTCTGAACGAAGCCTGGTAGCTTCCTCGAGACCATCAAAGAATACGAAAGCTTCATCGCTATTGACTACATGAGATATTTGACCTCGAAGCACCTTGATGAATTCGTGAGTGATTTGATCAGGAGTGCAACTTTTGAGCGATTGACGCAAAGCGAGAGTCTCCTTGACGACGTGAGACTTCTCCAAATTACTGTAATGCTTCCAAACTTGGGTGATGGCTGTTTGAAGGTACGCGAATGCCTCTAATCCCAAGTTTGACGTGGATTTGGTGAGCTCTTGATAAAGGAGGTCGAGTTCCTTCTCGAGGTCCTTGTACCTTGCGTTGGATGTCATAGCGAGGTGGGCTTGAGGAGACCGGTCGCGAGACGGAGTGAGGAGGAAGAACAACCTGAGAAGAGGGCTTTCTTGAACAGGTGAGGGAAGTGGACGGACTCGCCGCGGACGGACACTACTCGGGGAAAGATGAAACAGCCACAAACGTATACGATAAGAGTACATATCTAATCTTTACTTCTCTACTGCCCCCCAAAACCCGATTCTAATCCCTCTCCAATCCCTGCCTCAATTTCTCCACGACGCTCTCACATTCCTCCCTAGTCCCGACCGTAACCCTCAGACACCCTTTACAACCCAACTCGTTCCCTCTAAACCTAACGACCACCTGATCCTTCTCGGCCATCCATTTATAAATCTTTTCACTCCTCTCATTATCAGGTTCCCTCCCTTGCTCCTCCTTACTTCCAATTTGAACCAACAAGAAGTTCGCGTGAGGTTTCCCCAAGATTCCCATGATACCCAATTTTCGGAATTCGGGGGAAACGAGTTGGGTAGAGAGCCAAGAGCGGTTTTGTTTGAGGGTAGAAATGTTTTCATAGAATTGGGAGAGACCGGCGGGGGATAAGGCGCGGAGTGCGAGAGAGGCAGTAGGGGTCGAAACGTTGTAAGGCGCTTTGATGTTGTTGAGGATTTGGACAATCGGTGGGGATGAAATCGCTACTCCCAATCTGCATACGAGGTTTGAGGGTTTCCATGAGCGATGATCAGAGTGAGAGTGAGTGAGTTGTGTAGAGCTTACCGAATAGCAGCTAATCCGAACCCTTTACTGAGAGTTTGCATAATGACCAAATTACTCCATCCTTCCTCCAACAACAATTTCACTGCACTCTCTTGGTCCGGTTCATCGGCGAAATCAATGTATGCCTCGTCTACGACTACTAGTCCTTGATAATCTGGGTTCTGAAGGACTTGTCGGACTGAGGAAAGGGGGATGAGAGTTCCGGTTGGGTTTCCCGGAGAACAGAGGAAAGTGAGTTTGATAGGATTCGAAGTTTGAGCTGCTTCTGATAACGTTCGATTGATCTGTCGCAACGATTCAGAGTCAGGTGAGTCAAGCGAAGAGGGAAAAGTTTTTGACTCACTTCGTCGACGTTGGGTAAGAATTTACCTCCTTCTACATCTAATGGTACCTTGACCACCTCTACATCATTGATCTGAGCGCACACGCTATACATCCCATAAGTCGGTGGGCACACCAACACCTTGTCCTTTCCCGGAATACAAGTGATTCGGAACAAGAGGTCGATTGCTTCATCTGATCCTACTCCGAGGAAGAAGTTTGCTGGTGAAGGGACTTTTCTCAGTTTACACAAGAGTTGTTTTACGTCGTCGTGAGTTGGGGAAGGGTATCGGTTGAGGGAGAGAGAGTCGAAGGAAGCTAGAAGATTCGGAACCAAAAAGTGGCGTGAATTTACGAGACTGAGAGGAAAGGGGGAAAGGATTGCTCACTGTCTGTAGATGAATCTGATGGTAAAGAGTGACCTATCGAGTTCTCATTCGCGTCTAGGAGGATACCTTTGTCGTAATCATCTCTTGCACATCGGTAAGGAGATAAAGCGAGAATGTTTGATCTAATGGCTTGTTCCAACTTGAAGTGTGATGGGTTTGATCCCGACATGGTTGAATAGCTTATCTAGAAGGGTAACGAGTCGAACAGAGCTAAGAAATTGAAGGGAGACAAGTCAAAAGATGAACCTCGTTTGACTCTCTCTCTCTCACTTCAACTCTGATTCATATCTTCCAATCTACAGTGCAAGATGACTCGGATATCTTCGATACAATCCTTAACAGGTCATCAAGATCGAGGTACGCTTCTCTCTCCTCTCACATCTCCTAATTCCTTGATCGCTCATCTCATCCTGTCCCTCTCTCACTCTAGCATGGTCTCTGGACTGGTCACCATCCGTACCCCTATTAGCTTCTTGCTCAACCGACAAATCTATCAGACTCTACAATTTCACTCCTCCTTCCCAATCCTCGAAAACTCCTTTCCACCTCTCTTCAACTATTCCAACTTCCCACACTCGAACAGTGAGGAACTTATCATTCTCTCCAACTGGAACGACATTGGCGACAGCTTCGTTTGATTCGACTGTCGGGATATGGTGTAAGATTAATGAAGCCGGAGTAGAGGATGAAGGAGCAACGAACGGGGAACAGGGCGAGTGGGAAGCGGTAGATCCTTTGGAGGGTCATGAGAGTGAATGTAAGAGTGTCGCGTGGAGTGCCGATGGGAGATTATTGGCGAGTTGTTCAAGGGATAAATCAGTTTGGGTGTGGGAAGGTAACTTCGACTCTCCCTGTCTTGACTCTTGACAGTCAACTGATCATGATTGAGGTGCGAGGATGTGTAGCTGTGGGTCCAGCAGAGTTCGAGTGTCTCGCGGTATTGATGGAGCATAGTCAAGATGTGAAATGCGTAACCTGGCATCCAAACGAAGAGGTACAACCCCTCTCTCTCTTCTCTTGCCTCGCTCGCTATAGCTCACCGCTCTCGTCGGATGATAGCTGCTGGCATCCGCTTCCTACGATGATCAAATACACCTCTACGCACCAGATCCTTACGACGACGAATGGACTCTCACCCACAAACTCTCCCCACCTCACTCGGGCACAGTCTGGTCCATCTCATTCTCTCCCTGCGGTACCTACCTCGCCTCGACGGGGGACGACTTATCCCTCAAGATCTGGAAGAGGATACCTATCGAGAACGATGTCGGAGAAATTGGAGAGGCAAAGAGGGAAGAAGGTGGATTGATGGGACCTTGGAGTAGGAGTGGAGTTAGGATCGGACAGAAAGAGAGGTTCGAATGGAAAGAAGTCGTCAGGTTGGATGGGGTACATGAGAGAAGCGTGTTCAGTTTGGATTGGAAGAGTGGTGGGATTGAGGGAGGGCTGGGGAGAATTGCGAGTTGTGGTGGAGATGGGAAAATCAGGATTTGGCAAGTCGTGAGTCACGATTCTACTCTCATTCTTTCGAGAATTGCGAGACTGAGGTATTGGGCTTTCAGACTCGACCGACAAGTTCCGAATCCTCCGCACCACCAATTTTGACAGATCTAGCAACCTTCGAAGATGCGCACGGTCTATCGGATATCAACACAATCAAATGGTGTACACTCTCACCATCGAAAGCTGCAGCAACACTACGATCGCTCGAGGGAGGAGAAGAGGGAGAAGATGCTGAAATTACTGAAGGAGAGACGGATTCACGGTGGAAGGGTTGCGAAGATTGGTTTGCGACCGCTGGAGACGATGGATTGATCAAGGTGTGGAAGTTGGAAGAGGGAGACGTAGAACCGCAAGATTCGATGCAAGAATAGGACACGCTCGTTTCGATCGACGATTCTCTCAGGCCATTGCGATCGCTACATGAAGACTGGACATGATACTGGAGAGCGCTTGCAGCGGGAACAGAGAGAAGAGACGGACTACGGATAGACATGGAAAACAGGATTCGAAAACGAGCGAATAAGGTTCGACCAAGGAACGGCGATCAAACACTCGAGCTCAAGACTTCTGCATCTGGGCAACCATGTCGATCTGGGCCGAGCGTACTAGTCAGTCTCGCGGGTTACGTAACGACAGGACGAGAACTTACGACCAAACCTTTGAGGAAATTCTCAACCTCGACGGGTACCTCTTCGCTGTACCAGATGAATTGGTAATGCTCGACATGCATATCCAACGTCGCTTTACGAATCGGATGGATATCCTCGTAGATTCCGACTGATTGCAAGACGTGCTTTGCCTCGTTAGGAGTGAATCTCGTCTTCGAGCTGTGTAGAACGAGACTAAGCATCGAAGGTGGCCACTCGCAGACTGTTGCTGCGACCGAGGGAGTGTAGCAGAGCTTTGCGACTAGCTCGGAGAAAGCGTCAGTCCAGTCTGACAATCGTGAAAACCCGGGAAACGAGACAAACGAGGATGGATGTGGTAGAAAGAAGGATCAACCTTGAATCCGTCGAGGTAGCCTTTGATTGCCTTCTCGTACTCCATCCTCTTGTTCTCCTTCGTTACATCGTTGAAAGAGGGCAGATTTTCTTGCGAAAAGGTGTGGTCGCGGAGGTGTGCGATCTCGGACGCTCGCTGTTCCATATCAACCTCGGGATAGAAGCTGAGCATATTCTTTGTCGCAAGGTGTCTGTAAGGTGCTTGATAGATCAGAAGAGCAGTCGAGAAGTAGCGCAAAAGTAGACGAAGCGACCGGGAGGTTTGTCAGCAGCCTCGTCAACATTAATAGAACGGGATGAGGCTCACAGTATTCGACGGTCAGAATGGGCGAAGACAGAGTAAAGAGAAAGGGAAAGAGAAAGAGAGTCGTTCGCTAACTCCTCCCTTCCAAAGGTCCGCGGAGAGTCCGATCTTGACCTGACAGCTTCTCCCGAAACATCGAGCAGCTTGGAAGGGCTTGCGTGATCCACGAGCTGCGGCAGAGAACCACGAGATACTCATTACAGACACCAACTAGCCAAAACGCTGGCAAACCCTACTCAATCATACGAGACGCTGCTACAGGGGAAGAAAGCCTTGAGCTGTATCCAAACCATCAGTTACTGCAAGGCTGAGACCGTGAAGAAATTTGGAAACAGACGTACAAGGAGTCGATTGAGGAAAATCTGTCTCGTTTCCTCGGCCTCTCTGAGGCAAGGTCGCGCACAATAGACGTCGAGTGTGTCACGTTCGAGTGTACTGAGTTTATCGTAACGATTGAGCTCCTTCAGCAGATGCCGTGTCTCCGTAACCGACAAGGGCTTGCTCAAGGCTAGTACGAACAGGAAAACTCGAGTTGACCTGGGCAAGGGCGCTGGAGGAAAGGCCAACGACTGAATCGTCATTGCTGTGTCAGACTATCAGTAGCTCGCTGCCGATGTCGGGACTTACTCGGGTGCGAGTCCATACCACAAGCCTTCCGAGCTTCGAGGTAATCAAGCACCTGTTTCCCATAGGCTAACTTGCCGAGTCCCTCGACAGTAACCTGTAGAGGAATACCTTGGTAAGAGAAACGGCTGAAGGACGGCGACATATCCTTGTGGGAGAAGAGCGAGATTGTGGAACAAGTCGACGAGGCGTTCGAGAGACGACGAGGCTACGGGTCCGTGCTGTCAGCTCCGTGAATAACTCGAAAGGTAGGTAGGTAAGCTTACAGTGAGGGTTCCGATCGACGACATCTGGCGAGAGAGAAAGCAGAGGGGAGAAGAGTAGAAAGCAGAAACCGAGCGATTCGAGTGATCGAAGAGTCTTAAGAGCACTTTGCGACTTACTCTACAGGTACTCGAAGGTCTCCGATTAGCTCGCGCCTACCTACCCGAGACTGCTTGGGCTCAATTATGATTCACAGAGCTTATCGAAGAATCGCTCAGGGACGAAGTGACTCGAGAGACGATAAGGCGAAGATTTAAAACTGAGCGTGATTCCTGCTGAACACGCAACCCTTCGAATAGTGAATAGGGATGTTATGATTGCGATAGCTAGTTATAGGGATACAAGCAAAGGAACAGAAAAGGAGTACATACAAGAAACGACGAAACCTATTCACAAAGAACACTCCGAGCTAATTCCCATTCGACTTCTCACCATTCCCCTCATAAGGTACAGGATCCTGATTCATCCCTAACGCTTCCATCGTCTCTCGATGTTCGAGAATTGGTGCATGCCTCGTAACCGTCTCTGTTCGACTCAATCTCGATCCCAAAGGTTCCATTCGAGGGACTTCAATCGTATCCTTCCTTGTCAACTTGGCGAGTTCTCCTGGTGTTGGGGAGTTTGAGCGGGAGTGGGTGGGAGTGAAGACGGGTAGGTTGGGATGACCCGAAGGAGAAGGTGGTCGAGAAACGGCGGATCGTAGCCACTGTAAACGAAAGTGCGCCGGAATCAGTGCGGTTTGGCTGATTCCGATGGCACAGACCACGTACAGGATGTTCGAGAGCTTCTTCGATACTAGGTCGTTTCGATTCATCGACCGTCAAAAGCCATCTGACGAAATGTTTAGCTGTGATTTCGATCTTCTAGACAAGAGTCAGCCGACGAAGGGCAAGCTCTAGCAAAAAGAGATCGAGACGCACCATCTGAAGAAATGTTGTCCCAAGTTTTCGGGAAATACAGTTTCGTAGTTCTCGCTTCTTCCGCCTGCATCGATCAAGGTTCGTTCAGTCGCTCGTCACAGAGAGACTGAATCAGATGAAAGACGCACCAATTCAAAAGGATCCGTCTTCTTGAACGGGAACCTTCCACCCATACAACAAAATGCAATCACTCCCAAACTCCAAACATCGGCTTTCAATCCATAACCCCCTCCTTTACCCTTCCCCATCGAGATCCCTTCTCTAGGATACATTTCCGGTGCTGAGTAACCAGCGGAACCTGCGATAGTGTAGAGTCGTTCGCCCGGTGGGAGGTACGCCGCGAGCCCAAAATCCGAGATCACACAATCGTCGTGCCCTATCTCGGGATGTGAGCCTGGTGGCGTACGATATAGAACCTAGCGAGATGGGAGGGTTTGAGTGCGAGTAGAAAGGAAGAAGAGCTAGAGTGAGCGTACATTTTCAGGTTTGAGATCTCGATGAATGATGTTCTTTTCGTGTAGATACTTGACTCCATCCTGCGAACACTCGAACCCATCAGCTATTACACGAAGGGATTGCCCTAAAGTACGAGAGACTCACGACTAAAGCATAAACGACTTCCCTCGCCTCTTCCTCCGAGAATCTGCGAAAGCCAAATTCCGTCAAAATCTCGCCCCTTCTCCTCTTGCTCCCTCAAGGACAGAGAGACGTTCAACTCACCTATAATTCGGACTCTCGATCAAATGCTCGAACAATTCCCCTCCGGCCGCCAATTCGAAAACCAAATAATACCTTTCTTTACTCTCGAACCATTCTTTCAATTCGATGATATGTTCATGTTTCAACTTGAGCAACGTGTTCTGCCTAAACACTTGTTGGTCGTGATCTCTGATCTTTTGTTTGGGAATAATCTTGATCGCTACCTAAAGCAGTTCGCCGATAAGTAAAAAAATTGCGAAGTCAGCTTCAAACTTGAGAGATGGGTAAGGGAGGGAAGAACGTACATCTTGTCCATTGTCTATGAAGGTTGCTCGTTTCACTTCTGCAAAACCTCCTACTCCTAGAGTCTCGTGAAGTTGGTAATGTCTTTTTCGGGAACTGTAGGAGATCAATCCTATGTCAGTGACTACGAGCTGCAGCCACATGGTGAGGATTCTGGGGCTCACTGTGATGCAGGTTGACCTGTCACTAGGTCAAGGAAATGCATAGGCTAGAGAGAGATGAAGAAAGTTGATCAATCGAGGTGGGGAAGGAGTATCAAGGATCGAGTAGGTTGTAGGCTGTAGTCCGATCCAATGTACGAGAGTTGAGTAGAATATGAGGGCGACAGAGCAAGCAGAATCGAAGTGAGAAGAAGAGAAGTGAGAAGAGCAATCTTCGAAACTCTCCGACTTCCGAGATCTCAAGATGACAAATTCGAGGGAAAGACTATCGCAAAGCAGAACCAGTATGATTGCGAACCGGAAAGCGTCTATCTAATAACCACACAGATGCAGGGAGGCAGGGCGGGGGTATATCAATGAGGAATGAGAGCCGGAATCGGATAAGAAAAAAACGAGACTTCGTTCGTCTTCTTCATGCGATAGTCGTTGGGATATCGATCAGAGGTTCTTCAACGAACGTCCAGAATTCATATCCGTACACGATACCGAAGATCAAGAACAGAACTGCTCCACTCAGCATGACTGTGCGAACGAGCGAACTCCTTATCAGCGCTCGTCTTTGCGGGATGAGATGAAAGATGAAGCGCACCGTGTTTGATAGAGATATGTTGAGAGATCCATCGACCACCCAACACTGCTCCCAACGTGCATACAGAGTGTCCCAGTGTAGTTCCGAGAGTGACGATCCAAACGTTCTATAGTTTCAGACTACTCGTCAGTTCCCGACTCGCAACACAGATAGAAGGGGAGAGCGTGAACGTACATGAGCAGCAGCTAGTGCAATCGTCGTGATCTGACTTCTATCCCCCCATTCCGCGAGGAAAGTAAGAATGAAAGCCTGAACGAAAATCGGACTAAAGCACAACGAAACCAAATTCTTCGCTCCTTCCAACACTCCACCATCCTTCTTCCCCCTCGTTACTCCTCCACCATTCGGTAACGGCAATCCTTCCTCTCTCTCACTAGGTTTTGCAACCCCTTCTTCCAAATCAATCATACTAACCCCTTCTTCCCCCTCGACTCCACTCTCTTCAACTTCTTTCTGTACCTCCCTCATTTCCTCCTCCATTTTCTCTCTCCCTTTCTCTCCACTATCCATCTCTAATCCCTCTTGTAACATTCTCGCACCGAAAAAGAAGAATAGAATCGCAGCTGCTAGAGTTGTCCATCTTTTGGGAAGGAGGGAAGGGACGATCGTTCCGAGGAGAGCCGAGAGGAGGGACATGGTTGCGAGTGCAGAGAGAGCTCCTGCGTAGATTACGGCGCGGGAATGTCGCATCGAGAGAATGGCTGCGATGATAAAAGTTCTGTCTCCAATCTCACTGACGAGGATAACGGCTAGAACATGTTGTAGATGTCAGTACTGTTGGACTGAGTTCGGGAGAACGAAGCACGTTGGGGGGAGAGTCAAGGGAGAGGTTGAATCGATAAGAAGTGGAATCGAGTGAACACTTACAGATTGACCGGGTGAACCCTTCAAAGTCAGTAGGTAATGATAGATCCAACATCTTGAGCGTAGAGAGCAATTGGGAGTGTTGAGAGGATTAAAGTTGGAATAAAGTTGAGATTGGGGGATTCGAGGAGTAGCGAGTTGTGAGACTCAAAGTTACGCGTATTCGATGGATCGATACGTAGCTATACAATTCTTTCCGGGCGTTGTCGAGTCGATTGAGAACGAGAGAGTCAAGTGAAGAGGTTGGGTCAACGTGTTTCGAGAATTTTCAAGTTGAATTTTCGCAACTCCGACGAAGGGTCGTAAAACACGCTCTCAAATCAAAGTAACAGCAAAGTGATTCATTCAATACAGACAATGTAAACAAAGCAGCATACTACTCCTCCATAGCGGCGAGTGCTCGTTCATTGAGCATTTCCGCTTCCGCCAACTCCATCTCGTCCGTTTCCCTCTCCAACATCTCTTTCAAATCCAACAACTCCTTGAACCTATGTTGACCTTCCCTCTCCTTCCTCTCCAACTTGTCGACTTCATCCTTCAACCCTTCCATCCTCCTCAACATGGCCCCTTCTTCATTAGTCGCCAACCTCGCGAAACTCTCCAACTCAATCCTACTCCTACTCAACTCGTCGTAACCTTCGTTCAATTTCCCTCCCAAAGTTTTCGACCTCGCAATGTAACCTCCCAAAGTCATTCCCAACTTCTTTTCAATTTTCGCAGCTTTCGCAGATTCGCTAGCCATCTTGTCTCGGTTCGATTCGATCAATGTTCGGAACCCTTGAATACGTTGTTCGGTAGTGAGGGAATCTTTTTCGACGTATCGGTTCGATCGAGAGTCGTAAGCGAGTCGTTCGTAAGATGGTTTCCAAGATCGTTCGAATTCTTCATGGGAAAGGACGATAGTACGTTTGAGTACTTGTTCACTCGCACCTGGTAGTCCGACCGATTGTGCAATTTCGTCATGAACGAGTTTACGTGCTTGAGCGAGTTGTTCATCTTCGATTCGAGGTAAATTCGAAGATCCTCCTCCAGCTCGTTTCGATCCTCCAACTGGATAAACGATCGAGTCGTGTTCGATCAAACGAATCATTTCGATCGTCACCATCCTCTCTACTTCTTGTCGAGCTTGGTCTTGACCGTCCTCCTTCGATTCCAATTCGAGTTGTGCGAGTAATCGAACCGTATCAACTTCGATAGGTCTCGGTAAACCCCTCTTGACCGATTGACTCCTCCTCTCCAACTCTTTCTTCTCTTCAATTTCCCTCAACTCTTTCAACTTGTTCTCCCTCTCAGTCCTATCCTCAATTCTCATAGCTTTCGCAACTTCCTCACTGACTTGTTCTCCTTCTCCCTCCTCCTCGTCTTCGGGCAAGACCAATTCGAATTCGTTCTTGGGTTGAGGAAGCGCAGAGAACCCTTGTCGAAGTTGACGTTTGACGTCGTGGAGGTGGTTTCGTTCTTCTCGAGGAGTGAGTCCGTATTGTGAAGCGTTCTCATCGTTGATGCTGAGAGTGTCCCTCATCGGAGTTCGAAGGGGAGTTGCTCCTACACCTCCAACGGAAGAAGCGGGAGTAGCTGAAACGTCGGATTGAGCAGAGGAAGAACGGAAGGGAGTTGCGAGAGGGTTCGGAGTGGCGGAAACGGCACCTTGGGGAGTGGCTCCTTCGAATCCGGAACGTCCTTGAAGTTCGTGCATCGGAGTGTTCTCTTCTCCGAGTAAGGGAGTTTGTTGAGCAGTGAGGTTTCGAAGGTTGCGAGCTTCAGCCATGACGTTGTCGTCTGTCAAATAAAGTAGAGGGTGAGTTAGTCGAAGCTTCGAAGGGAGGGAGGAGAGATGAGAACGTACGCTGAGGAGCAGTTCTAGGAGTTCTAGCGTTCTGAGCGTTACCCAACGCCGAGTATTCACCAAGTAAACCCTGACTAGCTTCGTTCCCACTCTCATCGACCAAGTTCCTCGCCGTCTCTCCCGCCCTTCCAATCTTGACCAAATCCTCCAATTCCCTCTCGCCGACCTGTGGACCGGGGAGGACCAACTTCCTCCTCTTCGAGATTTGTTGTTCCTCTCTCCTCTGTTGCAAGAGTGCGTCTTTCGAAGGAACGAAATGACTCATCGCATCGGCGTTTTGGTCCTTGTTCTTCTCTTCTCGAGCTTTACGCTTCTTGTCGCGTTTGTCATCCTCCTCTCGATCTTGTTTACGTTTACCACCTTCCAACTCTCTCAAAGATTTCCCAGTTGGTGCAGCATGTCGTTTCGCGAGTTCTTCCGTCGTGTCGTAGAATCCAGGTGCAGGTTGTTTCTCAAATGGAATATCCGCCATGTAATCTGTATCACCACTCGAACGCCTCATCAGCTTGAAAATTCAAAAGTAATGGCAAGGAGAGAAAGTGAGTTTTACCCATTCCACCTTTCTTTGGTTTAGCCCTCATCAAGATTCCCGCCGCTTTCAACTCTCGCTTCTTTTGCAAAATTGCCAACCTCCTAGCTTCCTCCAATTGACGCTCTCGTGCTTTACGTTTCGCTTTTTTACCTTGAGTATTCGCCAACCTAGCTCTCGCTTCACTCAACATTTCCTTCTCTGTACGTCTCCCACTCCTTCACATCAGCACTGTACGTTCACTATCGAGAGAGTAAGTAGTGAAAGTGAGTGAGACTGACCATCCTCATCCATATCAATTGGATCTGGCCTAGCCGGACGATTCTCTGGATCAGGATCTACTTCCCCGGGTCTCAACCTCCTCACATCATCTGCACTAGGTCCAGCATCATCGACTCCAGCCAACCCCAATTCCTCATTCTCTTGGTTCTCTGCCTCGTCCAACAATTTCTGATACCTCTCCAAACATTGATTCGCGGTCCTCCCTACGATCGGTGCGATCGTCCTCCATTGAGTAGGCATCAGTTTGGCTAAATGTAACAATTTCTCATCTTCTTCTTTGGACCATTCAGTTTTCTTGATTGCTGGATCTAACCATTCCATCCAACGTGCCTAAAGAAAACGTCGCTTCAAAAAAACATCAGCCCAACTTTGTCCCTGTTTTTAGGGACGAGGGAAGGGTAGTGCGTTACCTTGCATTGTTTGGGAGTTTTCCTCACCAACAACGAACTAATCCTAGCCCATTGATTCTTCCCATATTTCGACTGCACTCCCCCCATTCTCCCAAATCAATCAGCACTTACCCATTAGGAAGGGGAGGGAGTGACGCACGATAGCAGCTTTGAGGATTTCATCTTCTGTATTCTTCCATACACTGTCATGATCGAGAGTGAAAGGAGAAGGGAGAGAGGAGTTAGTGATGAGACGAGGGAGAGAGACGAGAGTGGGAGAGTGACTTACCCTCCTTTAATCACGATTCGAACCATGATTCAAGTAAACTGTGAGTACTGATCACGGTGTCAGTAAGATTAGCGGGGTTGGGAGAATGGGGTGGAGAGGGTTGATGAGTTGGAAGGGAAGGAGAAGGAATCGGGTGAGAGCAAGCGGACTAAGCGTGGGAGAGGGATAGTCAGACACTCACTGCACTGATTCAAAGTGATCTGGTGGGTCTGATAGAGAGTCGGAGTAATGTCGGGAGCAGAATTCGAAGTTTCGAAATTCGGCATTTTGGCGAAGAGTCGAATTTCTTCGCAATAGCTTCGCTTGCTATTATAGCAGAACCCGTTATGATACTCTTCTATTGAACTCGGTATTGGTATTGGTGAAATAGGAGGCGAGCTGAAATACACGAAAATCAACTGCTCGCTTCGCACCAAGACTAGTACTCGCTCGCTCGCCGACTCACATTCAGACGGGTCAAAAGTCATACAGTCACAGTGCAAGAGACAAGTGTCATCTTGACCGACGGAGGAGGGACGGTCATTACGCTGAGCTACTCGAGGGCTGAAAGATCGATCTCTCCACCTTTTTCTTCTATACCATTTTCCTCCAACGCTATGCCTCCCTCTCTCTGCCCTTTTCCGATCGTATTATTCCGTCTCAATGTTCGGTCTCTTCCAATTTCAGTTCCCCAAACTTAGCATTTGCGCTCAAATGAATCTCCCTAAACCTTTCACCTCGAATACTGCCCCATTCTCTTCGACTCTATACTCCAAAGCTTCTTTACCTCTCCTCAATCTCAACCTCCCCTTTTCCCCACCAACACTGATTAATCCAGGCGCAGGATGTATACTCAACTAATCCATTCAAAAAAAGACTCATCAGGCGCTTTCACTGGGGGAAGAGAAGAAGAAAGGGAATACATACTTCACCACGTGATTGAGAGACTAGTGATTTCAGTTCGAACCAATAGGACGAGTGTTGTAGGATTGAACGGAATAGGTATTGATCGGATTCATCGATGGTTACGGGATGAGGGGAGAGGGAATCGGAGTGAAGGACTGTCACTAGCGTTGCATTCGACTATTCACTCACGAGTATTAGTCTGAAAGGATAGGGAGAGGAAAGGAGAACGGAGAGGGACGTACGGAATGACAAAGGTTTTTGAGAGCTAAATGAAATTTGATTAGTTTTAGAGGGGAGTTGCCGATCCAATTCAAAGCGCTCAGATCGTCGAGAATTACGAGGGTTTCTTGTGATTGATCGGATTGAGGAGGAGTGGAGGGGGACGAGAGGGATTGAGAGATTTCGGAAAAGATTGAAACGACGTCTCCTTCGAATCCATCAATGAATTGGAAATTCCCTTGTTGTTTCTCCGATACCAATTGTACGCTCTGTCCAGTCACATCCTTTCGTCAGCTTCATTCGAGAGGTGGGAGGGGAGACAGAGGGGAGTAGCGAAACTTGTTTCTTTAGAATTGCCTGATATTCCGATTCTACTTCGCTGATGCCTACTAAAATGACTTTGCCTTTCCCTTTACGATCTTGTGGTTTGAGGGTACGAGCTATTAGTTGGGTAGTAAGGAATAGGGAGGGAGATTGAAGAGTGTCTGTTGTGAGGATTGATGTCGAAGGGGGAAGGCGAGAGGTGGATGCGAAGGAGGAAGAAGAGGTAGCGAGGAAATCTACAGATCGTGACATCTCCTTGGTGAGAGTGAGTGTATGGGAGATGTGGGAGGAGAGGGAGAGGAAGAGGGAGTCGCAAGCACTTTTCGGAGTTTGAAGCAACCTCGCCGAGCTACAGCTGACTAGTTAGACTGGAATCGATATAGCTTGAGAGTAGTTTGAGAGGAACAGCGAAGTATTCCGTTGTGATTGAGAGCTTGAGCGATCCTTGTTCCTCAGCAATCTCCGAACTTCTCTCTCTGATTCCTTGCCTTCACTCTCAACTACTCAAACCACACTCTGAACCACAATCAACACCCTCAAAGTACATGACCTCACACCCCTACGATCTCACGGCTATTGAACAATTCCTCTCTTCCACTTCCTCTTCGACTGAGGATCGAGTCATGTTACAACCTCACTCGAACATCGAAGATACCAATGGAATGTCATTCTCGGAATTATTCAGGTTAGTCTACATTCTCATATTCACTAGGGATCGAGGAATCAAGAGTAGAGAGGGGCAAACCTCCCCCTTTCGAAAGGGGTCGAACCCCCGAGGGGCGTCGGACATCGGGCAAACACGTCCCAACACTTCAACGTGTCAGCAATCGATTCTAGTAGGCAGCCACCAGAGTCGTGGGAGTTGGCAGGAATCGAAGCCTCTCTCTTTTACCCCTCGCAATCTCATTGCTCCTCACTCAGCCGAAACGGTCCACCTAGCAATTTCCTTATCAGCTGCTCTCCTTTGTGGATCTAGCTGACTCGCTTAATCGATGTTCTACAGTCATTACCTCGCACCAGAAGTAGCCAAACTCCCAAATTCTCTTCCCTCCACTTCGACCCTCCCATCATTCAACGATTCATCTTTCACTTTCGGAGGAGGTGCTTCATCCCACTCGACGTCGACCGATTTCGACCCTTCGACGTTCATGCCTAGTCACATTCCAGGGTCCCCCATTTCTCCTTCCGAGAATGGTTCCCTCCTCTCGCACTCTCAATCAGCCGCTTCTCCAATCAGTTTCGCAGATTTCGAAGACATGTTCACCAACAACAACAGCAACAACGCAACGAACGACACCTCTACAGTCGAAGACTTCGCCATCGATCCTAGTATCTTCGAGCAACCACCTTCCGCAAACTCGACTTTTACTCCTTCTCCACAACAATCAATCTCCGGTATTTCCCTCCCCGCTCTCGATCAGACTTTGCCTCCCGTCTCCGTTTCCACCTCGAACCTACCCCCTCTTCCAAGCGCTTTCGATCTCCCGCTCCCAATTCCTCCTCCTCCTGCTCATTCGAATTACCCCGCTCAACCTACTCCGGCATTCACCGCGAGTGGTAGACCAAAACGCAACGTCTCGAGTCTAGTCATTCAAGAAGAGGAAGATGAAGATGAAGACATGTACGCCGTCCCTTCAACAACTTCCCATCAACCCCAACCTGCCTCAGACGATTCCGGCTCCGATTCGGACGCCTCTGCACACACCACTACCCGTTCCACTCGAGCTAGATCCTCGAAACCTCCCGCATCGAAAAAGACTCGCTCCTCCTCCTCTTCAACTGGAACTCAGAAGAAACTCGCTAAAACTTCGGTGGCACCATTGGCTTCAGACGAACTTTACAAGACTTCGGCTCAATCCAACTTACCTCCCGTTCCTCAATGGGCTGATCGTCCAGATGAAGAGGAATACAAGAAATTGAGTTCGAAAGAGAAACGACAATTGAGGAACAAAATCTCGGCTCGTAACTTCGTTAGTTCCCCTTCTTCTCCTCCTCCCTTCTTTCGCTCATGAGGACTTTGCTGATCTGTATGTGAGGGAGTGAATAGAGGCATCGAAGAAAAGAGTACATTACTACTTTGGAAGAAGAGATCAGTACTAGGGATAACTTGATTGAGGGATTGAAAGATCAAGTTGAAGGGTTGAAAACGGATAATGAGGGGTTGAAAAGTGAGGTTGGCATGTTGAAGACTAAATGGCAGGAATTGTTGGACAAGATGAGTTCACTCGCTGAGAACTCGAACAACTCGGGAGGTGCGATCGGAGGAGTTGGATTGGGAGTCAACGCTCAGAAAGCTCTTGCTGGTGCAGGAGGAGCTGGAGGGGTTCAAGTCAAGGAGGAAGAGAATGGTTGGGCTTTGGATTCACCTCCTTCAAACTCAACAGAAACGACTCGTCGAACTCGAGGTTCGAACGGAATCGCACGTCCAAACCTCTCGAAAGATCTCCCAGCTCGTCGTTCTACCAATTCCTGGAACTCTCAATCTTTCGGAGGAGGTTATCAATCAGTCCATACGACTCTAATCCCCGATCTCTCGACTTCTCTCGCTTCCCAACTCACTCAGAAATCTTTCAATCCGGCTTTGAACTCGCTCACTTCCTCTCAACTAAACGAACTCCCAAATCTAACTTCCCACCTCCGCCCATCCGCTCCTCCTACTACTACGAACCAAGACACCTCCTCCTCCTCCGCATTCGCCGATTTATTCTCAACGAATCCTTTCTACCTCTCGCCTTCTTCTCTCGACTCTCAACGCGCAAGCCTATACTCCCGAATCGCTCACAACACTTCGGGACTCGTTCAATCTCGTAAACTAGCTCCCTCTGCTTCGTCGACCGATCAACTCCCCTTACCTCAAGGATTCAAACCTGCTTTCTTCTCTTCTTCCCCTCCTCCTACGAAATCCACAGACAAACACCACCCTACTTCCTCTACGACAAACGAATTACTATCATTCCAATCCCCCTCAACAACGAGTCATCAAGACTTATTCGCTTCACGACTCGCTTCAATCGCACACCAAACCCTCTTGTCAAAAATGTCGAATGCGTTCTTGAGTGCGTTCTCGGGTACGAAAGGTGCGGAGAATGCGAGGGATGTGATCAATGGAAGGGCGAGATTGCAAGTGGTTCCGGTTGAGGGAAAGGGATTGAGTGGATTGGAGGAAGGTATGGGTAGGATGGGGTTGGGACAGGGTGCGGGTACGGGTAAGGACAAGTGCGCGTTTGAGGAGGTCGTTCAGAGGTGGACAAAAGTAGAGAATGGTCAGGAGAAGAAGAAGTAGAGAGAGTTGTTCGAGGTTTTTTTTTGCTTTAATGTTGTTTCGTGTTCCTCCCCTTCTACTACTTGTCTATACCTTTTCACCGTCTCCTTTCGTCTACTCTGTAGAACTAGACTCTCGTTTTACATCCCTTCTCACTCATCTTTCCTACCCTTTTCGATTTCAATTTTCCTACTTTTCACATTTTGTATCGCTTTACTCTTTGATCGATCTTTGCTCCTGCCCTCTCTCTGAAAGTTTGAAACTCGATTCAGTACCATTCAAACGCAACAGTGTCATTTGAGCGAGAAACGAGACTTGCGATTTCACTTGTTCGACTTTTCGACTGGAGGCGCCTCGTAATCAAACTACTGCCGATCCCTTCCTTCTCCTCATCTCCTTTCACTCTCCTCCCTCGGATGACTGAATAGAAGCAATGTATTCACCTCGACCCGCATCAATACCAGAAGATTCACCATTACATAATCCATTCGAATCAATCAAAGTTGAATCTCCTCCACATCATTCACAACCACTTACTCAGAACGAATCTCCTTCAACTCCTTCAGCTCCAAATGATGATTACGCTTCACAAATGAACTCGGCCTTGGGAGGGAATGAACAAGCGAAAGGGGAGGAGGATGGGGAGGACGATGAGTTTGGCGCATTCGTTTATTCGGGCAAAGATTCGGACCCTTCAACGATAACGATGAAAGGAGGGGATAGAGATTATCAGGAACAGATGGATGAGGTCATGGGAGATACAGGGATCGAGAAAGAGGTGGAAAAGGATGGGAACGAAGTGGGTGGGGTCGAACTAGATACGAAACTTGGGAGACGAGTGAGGAATACAAAGAGCAATACAGTGAGCGCTAACTTCTCAGTATTAGAACGTTGACAGGGACTAAATGGGGAAGTAGCATTTACAGATTTCGCAAGAACTCTCAACCCCCAAAATCGATTCGGATGAATTCCCTAATCTCCCTTCTCCCCCATCTACTCCTTCTACTCCTACGATGAATCAAAAGAGACCTTTGGCCTCCCGAGCTTCTTACGGTGGATCTCCTTCTCCATCTCCCGCTCCTTCTTCTCCAGCAGCTTCTACCTCGACTCTCTCCCATTACCCTCGTCGACCATCTTACCACCCTCAAATCTCTCGATTACGCTCAGTCTCGACCCAATCATATCCTATCAGAGCTAGTCAATCTTCTTCTTCATCAACTCCAGCAAATCGATTCGTTTCCTCTTCGACCTACAACACTGCTTTCGAAGATCTCAGCAACCCTCCTACGAATCAACGACCCTCCCTCTACCCCTCCCCTTCGACTTCAGCAGGAGGATTCGATAATCAATCCCTTAGATCCTCGACTTCTCACATGAATCTCCTAGATTTCCCTTCGACCTCGGATCTTCCCAATGGAACGGGTACTTCGGCATCCTCCGTCGCAGGAGGTGCGGCATCGACCGCGTCCCCAGATAGACCCGTGGAGAAAACGATCAAATGGTCAAGTTTGAAAAGGATTTCTGCGAGATTGTTACCTTCTCCTCCGGCTTCGAATGGGAATGGGAACGGTGGATCTCAGGCTGCGGAGAGTAGGGCGAAGAGTGCGATGGGAACTCCGACGGTCATGGCGGTTAGTGGGATCGTCGTTGTAGGGACGACGAAAGGTTGGTGTTTGGTTTTCGATTTTGGTCAGAATTTGAGGTGTATATGTGGAACCGAGGGAATAGGTGAGCCTCTCACTTCATTCATTTTACTCGAGATGATCATCGCTCATCACTCTTGTTTCGATTACAGCTAAGGAAAGTGGAATGGTGACTGCCGTTGCTATTTCACAAGATCACACGTTTATCGCAGTAGGACATCAAGACGGTTCGATTCATCTATACTCTCTACTCAAACCCTCAATCCCAGCCCGCTCAGTACCACCAACCACACTCTCCCAAGTTCGAACCGGACGAAAAGAGGGACATTTGAAAGGAACTCGAATTTTACATTTAGGATTCATCGGTGCCCGACACACGGCGATCGTCTCAGCCGACGAGATGGGATTGAGTTTCTATCATTCGTTGGGAAAAGTGTTGATGTTGGCTTCGACGGACATTATTCGAATGTTGGGGAATTATCCGGATCCTTCGACTTATTCTCCTCCTACGAGCACCATCTCATCTCCTCCAAATGAACGAATATCTTCAACGTCGATGACTACACCGAGAAAGAAACCGACGACGATCCTTTCTATGGCTCCTTTACCACTCGGACCAACTCCTCATCCTCCTTCAGATTCACTCAATCTCGTTGCACTCCTAACACCAACGAAGCTAGTAGTGGTAGGTCTCAAACCCGTTCCGAGAACTTGGTGGAGGTTCTCGTATCCGAGAACAAATGGAGATGAAACGAGTCTGAATGGGAATGGAGGAAGTGAGACGGGAGAAGGAGGGAAAGGGTACGAGGAGAGCGGCGTATTGGGTTGGTGGCCTAGTTATCGACGGACGAATGAGGAGGAGCCAGAGGCAGAGAGTGGAGATTCGATGAACGGGAAGAAGGAGATTGGAGGAGAAGTTGGAGAAGATCCAATGTTGGCGTGGGCTTGGGGGCGGAAAGTGAGATTGGTCAGAGTCAAGAGTAGTAGGAAGGAGAACGAAGTCTTGACGAAGGCGACGGTTGCTGGAGTCGAGTTTAGCGAGATGGGAAGTTGGGAATGTGATTCGAGAGTACTCGCTTTGAAATGGTACAGCGAATCAGTGAGTTCCTTCCTAGCTCTCTACTCTTCACGTTGGTACTGATTCGAAGTTGCTCTATAGGTCATCATCATTCTTACCGCGACTCATGTCGACGTTTTCGACATTACGACGAAAGAACGGATAGGACGAGATCTGAACGATATTCGATCTGTCGTTTCAAACGATTTCTACTCGAACGCTTTCGACGTAAATGTACCCCTGCAGTCACGGACGAGCTATGCCGCGAGCTTCACGACTTACAAACGTAAATTGTTTATGCTTGTGAGTTTTCGGTCTCGACGAGATACGGTCCACACAAAAGACTCATCAGGATCGACGTATCCACAGGGTACACTCGACGTCAGAGCCGGTGCAATCCTTTCGTGGGCTGATCGGATCCTTGCCCTCATGCAACCCTCGACGATCCTCTCCGCTATCGAAACGACCACTTCCTACCTCGAAGGTCGAATCGACGCCAGCACGATTACTCTCCCCTCAAAACCCTATCTACGTCGACCACTCGTCGAACCGAAACTTCGAGAGATCCTCAACGCATCACTCGACTTTGTCTTCTCGGAAGAACGACTGCGAGATGGATCTCACAGTGATGGAGAATCGACGAGACGGTTATTCGAAGGACTGGTCGGAACCTGTGTTAGAGCGTGTCATGCTCTCGAGGATGTCGATTGGTTATTCGACGAGCTGTACGAACGCTACGAGGAGAATGGGATCGAAGGGATCTTCCTCGATCGTATAGAACCCTTCGTTCTCGCCGGATCTGTCAACGCCTTACCTCCGAGTGTCAGCCAACGCCTCATCGCCATTCACGAAGAACGGAGGCAGTTCGAAGCGGCTCAACGAATCATCGTCAGCGTTGACCCGGAATTACTGGATCTCAATCAAGCACTCGGTCTCTGTCAACGACACGAACTCTACGACGCCCTCATCCATGTCTACTCGCGAGCGATGCACGATTATGTCGCTCCAATTGTCGAATTACTCGATCTCGTGAGGAGGATCGCTCGAAACCGTCGAAGGAGACCGAGTCGGATAGGAGGCGAGATTGAGAACGGGGACGAGGAGGAGGAGGAGGTTGAGAACTTCTTTGCCGCCAATTCAGCAAGGCGGAGGAGTTCTTTCGATGCTGAGCAACTAGCTGAATCTCTCGCTCCCGACGCCTACAAGATCTTCGCTTATCTCGCTCAAGCCCTCGTCGGTCTCGCCTACCCTCGCAAGACTCCTCTACCCTTCGAAGAA
>Ga0308160_10002608_pt1 | contig 21402 bp, 20 predicted proteins | sample PhyFR1_FD_201036 | JGI IMG/M metagenome (GOLD analysis project Ga0308160, IMG submission 201036) | Phyllosphere microbial communities from UC Gill Tract Community Farm, Albany, California, United States - DLSLF.R1 | ecosystem: Host-associated > Plants > Phyllosphere > Unclassified | place: USA...
TGTTTCCCAATGGCCGGGTCATCGAGTTGATCGGCAACCCGATGCCGGGCGGCGGCTTCGTCATGAGCTTCACCGACATCACTGCCTACCGCGAGGCCGCGCAGGCCCTCAAGGATGCCAACGAAGGCCTGGAACAGCGGGTCGCCGAGCGCACCCATGAACTGTCGCAATTGAACCAGGCGCTGACCGAAGCCAAGGGTCATGCCGAATCGGCGAATCAGTCCAAGACCCGTTTCCTGGCCGCGGTCAGTCACGACCTGATGCAGCCGCTCAATGCCGCACGGCTGTTTTCCGCCGCGCTGTCGCACCAGCCCGGTTTATCGACCGAGGCCAGCCAACTGGTGCAGCACATGGACCATTCACTGCGCTCGGCCGAAGACCTGATCAGCGATCTGCTGGATATCTCCCGCCTGGAGAACGGCAAGATCAGCCCGGATCGCAAGGGCTTCGCCCTCAGCGAACTGTTCGATGGGCTGGGGCCGGAATTCAAGGCCCAGGCCCGCGAACAGGAGCTGGATTTCCGCGTGCGCGGCAGCCGCTTGCGGGTGGACAGCGATATCAAGCTGTTGCGCCGCGTGCTGCAGAATTTCCTCACCAACGCGTTCCGCTACGGCCGCGGGCCGATCCTGCTGGGGGTGCGGCGCAAGCCTGGCGCCTTGAGCCTCGAGGTGTGGGACCGCGGTCCGGGCATCGCCCGCGACAAATTGGAAACGATCTTCGAGGAATTCAAGCGCCTGGACAGCCACCAGACCCGGGCCGAAAAGGGCCTGGGCCTGGGCCTGGCGATTGCCGACGGGCTGTGCCGAGTGCTCGGCCATCCGCTGCAGGTGCGCTCCTGGCCGGGTCATGGCAGCGTGTTCAGCGTGACGGTCCCGCTGGCCGGCGTCGACACCCAGAACGCCCTGCCCGCTCCGGCGCCCGTGAGCCAGCCGCTAGGCGGGGCGCGAGTGCTGTGCGTCGACAACGAAGACAGCATCCTGCTGGGCATGCACAGCCTGCTCAGCCGCTGGGGGTGCGAGGTGTGGACCGCGCGCAACCGCCAGGAGTGTGCGGCGCTGCTGGCCGAAGGCAAGCGTCCGCAACTGGCCTTGGTCGACTACCACCTGGACGAAGGCGAGACCGGGACGCACCTGATGGCCTGGCTGCGCACTGCGCTGGCCGAGCCGGTGCCGGGCGTGGTGATCAGCGCCGACGTGCGCCCCGAAACCGTCGCCCAAGTGCACGCCGCAGGCTTGGACTATCTGGCCAAGCCGGTCAAACCGGCGGCCTTGCGGGCGCTACTCAACCGGTACCTGAGCCGGCACTGACACGCCGTCGGCATCGGCCTCGGCGCCGGCGTCCTGACGCGCTTCGGTCATGGCGCGTTCGAGCAGGTCGGGCGGCAGGCTCTTGCTGGCACGGGCGCCAAGCAACTTGAGCTGCTCGCTACGGCTGACCAGGTTGCCGCGCCCTTCGGTGAGCTTGTTGCGCGCCGCGCCGTAGGCCTTGTCCAGCTGCTGCAGGCGGTTGCCGACCTCGTCGAGGTCCTGGATGAACAAGACGAACTTGTCGTACAGCCACCCGGCGCGCTCGGCGATTTCGCGGGCATTCTGGCTTTGCCGTTCCTGCTTCCAGAGGCTGTCGATGACCCGCAGCGTTGCCAGCAAGGTGGTGGGGCTGACGATGACGATCTGCCGGTCGAAGGCTTCCTGGAACAGGTTGGGCTCGGCCTGCAGCGCAGCAGAGAAAGCTGCTTCGATGGGCACGAAGAGCAGGACGAAATCCAGGCTGTGCAGCCCGTCCAGGCGACTGTAGTCCTTGCCGGACAGCCCCTTGACGTGGTTGCGCAACGACAGCACGTGCTGCTTGAGCGCGGCCTGCGCGATGGCACCGTCTTCGGCGGCGATATACTGCTGGTAGGCGGTGAGGCTGACCTTGGAATCGACCACCACCTGTTTGTCACCGGGCAGCATGATCAACACGTCCGGCTGGAAACGCTCGCCGTCCGGTCCCTTGAGGCTGACCTGGGTCTGGTACTCGCGGCCCTTTTCCAGCCCGGCATGCTCCAGCACCCGCTCCAGGATCAGCTCGCCCCAGTTACCCTGGGTCTTCTGGCCCTTGAGGGCCTGGGTCAGGTTGGTCGCTTCGGTGCTCAGGCGCTGGTTCAGCTGTTGCAGACGCTCCAGCTCCTTGCTCAGCGAGAAGCGCTCGCGCGCCTCGTTCTGGTAACTCTCTTCCACGCGCTTTTCGAACGACTGGATGCGCTCCTTGAGCGGATCGAGCAGTTGACCCAGGCGTTGCTGGCTGTTTTCGGCGAAGCGCTGTTCGCGCTCGTCGAAGATCTTGCCGGCCAGCTCGGCGAACTGCGCGCGCAGTTCGTCCCGTGAACCCTGCAGGTCGTTCAGGCGCTGCTGGTGGCTGTCCTGCTGTTCGCGCAGTTCAGCCGACAGGCCGGCGCATTGCGCATCCAGACGGCGCAATTCGGTTTCACGGGTGCTGCGTTCGATGCTCCAGGCGTGGGCGGCATCGCGGGCATTGTCGCGCTCGTTCTGCAGCAGCTCGACCTCGCGGCGCAGACCGGCCAGTTCGGCCTGCTTGGCCGAGTTGGCCTGGCTCAGGTCGCTGACCTCGTCGCGGCAGGCATCGAGCTGCGCGCTCAGGCCGTCCTGAGCCAACTGCGCGTTGCTCAGGCGCTCGTCGAGCAAGGCGACCTGGGCCAGGGCGGCAGTGCTTTTGCGCTGCAGCTGCCAGGCCAGTGCCAGGCACGGCAAGGCGGCCGCCAGCAGGCCGATCAACAGGCTGGTCACGTCCAGGGCCATGGTTTGCTCTCATGCAGGGTCGATGAGCGGCAGTCTGAGGCCATTGGCCTTTCGGGGCAAACCGGGTGTCAGTTGCGGCGCAGGTGGCTCAACGCGGTCTGGGCGGCCGGATCACCGGCGCGAGCCGCCTGGCGCAGAAGTTCCTGGCCGATGCGCTGGTCGCGGGCGTTGCCGCAGTCACGGCACATCAACTGGCCAAGCCGGCTTTGCGCGACCACTACCCCTTCGCGCGCGGGCTGCTTGAGCATGCGCCCGGCGAGGTGTTTGACGTTGGCCTTGTGGCCCAGGCGGGGGCTGTCGAGCAGCCAGAGGGCGACCTTGAGAGTGAAACGCTTGGGTGCAGCGGGAGCTGAACTTTTCATGAAAAACTTTGGGCAGATCGGAAAAGCGCGCCACCTTACTCTTTTTTTTCGGCGAATGCGCGGGAGGGTGACTAGTGGCCGCAGGGCTGAAACGCCTATGGCTACCGGTAAGGACTTCTCCCTATCGGCTAGTCGGACAATGTTTCCGGCCAGTTGCGGGCACAGTGCAATATCCGCAAGACAGTCACGACTTGCCCTCGAATGACATAGGCGGCTATGAAAGAGGTGTCGACAATAACCACTTCGTACGTGCCTTCGACCCTACCGATACGACCGCTGAGCGGGTGCTGTTCCAGGCGGGCTACGCAATCGCTTATACGTTGATCCACCTGGATAGCCGCGGCTGGATTGAACTCTTCGGTGTAATCAAAAATTCAGTCTCGATCCTTGAGCGCTGCTGCTGTCCATTCAAGCCTCACTCGCTTACCTCTTTTGATTTCTGCAGGGCGATGGCTCGGCGTCTGGCAAAATGCGCTTCGACATCTTCGGCTGGAATGGCAGGCGTGTGCTCGGCCAGGGCTTCCATGACCTTGGATTTGAACCAGGCGTCGTGGGCTTGAGGATCCGTGGTGAGCCCAATGGGCAAGCCACCTTCATTCGCCACTCGGGTAAGCAGAATTCGAACAGCATCTGATAGCGTCATGCCCATTTTTCCCAGCACGTAGGCGGCACGATCACGCAGTTCAGGGTCGATACGGGCTTGCACCAAAGCTGTGGCAGCCATGGGAACCTCCTCAATGGATTTAAACCCGAATGTAATTCAAATGAATTACACTGGGAAGATCCGTGTCGGTATCCATGCGCGCGTATTTCAACCCAACAGCCCTGCCCGACCGTGCTCGGCAACCTCCACTTCTACCCTGGCACCCATAGCCACCCACCGAATCCCGGTCCAGCTCCCGGTCGCGATCAGATCGCCAGCGCGCAGTGGATTGCCCACTGCGGCGGCATGCCGGGCAGGGAGTTCAATGGTTCGACGAACGGCTGGCTGCCACCTGCTGCACGGCGTTCACAGCGGCAACTCGGTCTTGCGCCGGCGGACCTGCGCCGGGGCCGGACGCTCGCACGGCAGAAACCGGCCACGGCCCGCTTCGCCGCTGGGCTCGCCATCCCACACCACATCGCCGCGCGACAGCGTCATGGCCGGCCAGGCGCTCAGCTGCATGCCAGCGTAGGGTGTGTAGTCGACGTTGTGGTGCAGCATCTCGTTGCTGATCGACACCGACTGCCCTTCATCCCAGATCACCAGATCGGCATCCGCGCCGATGGCGATACTGCCCTTGCGCGGGTACAGGCCGTACATCTTCGCCGCGTTGGTCGACGTCAGCGCGACGAAGCTCTGCGGGGTGATGCGGCCGGTGCGCACGCCTTCGGACCACAACAGTGCCATGCGCGTCTCGACGCCGGGAATGCCATTGGCGATCTTGTCGAACGAGGCGTCCTCGCCGTGGGCGCGCTTGCCATCGGCGCCGCCGTAGCGAAACGGCGCATGGTCGGACGAGAAGATCTCGAACGAGCCGTTTTCCAGCCCATCCCAGATCACTTGCTGGTTGGCGGCATCGCGCGGCGGTGGGCTGCAGATGCACTTGGCACCTTCGAAACTGTCGTCGCAGCCCAGCGAATCAGCGGTCAGGAACAGGTACTGCGGGCAGGTTTCGGCGTACACCTTCAAGCCGTGGCTCTGCGCCCAGCGGATCTGCTCCACGGCCTCGCGGCCCGACACGTGGACAATGAGGATGGGCACGTCCACCAGTTCGGCCAGGGCAATGGCGCGATGGGTGGCCTCACGCTCCACCAGCATCGGCCGCGAGCTGGCATGGTAGCGCGGCGCGCTGAGCCCGGCCGCCAGCAGGCGCTCGGTGAGCCAGGCGATGCAGTCGCTGTTCTCGGCATGCAGCATGACCATAGCGCCCTCGCGGCGCGCCACGGAGAGGGTTTCGAGAATCTCCCGATCACCCAGTTTCAGCGCGTCGTAGGTCATGTAGATCTTGAACGAGGTGTAGCCTTCGGCAATCAGCGCGGGCAGTTCTTCACGCAACACCTCGGGCGTGGGGTCGGTGACGATCAGATGGAAGGCGTAGTCGATCACCGGTTTGTCGCCGGCACGGCGATGGTAGTCGTCCACGGCCGCGCGCAGGGTTTCGCCCTTCTGCTGGCAAGCGAACGGAATCACCGTGGTGGTTCCGCCGCAGGCGGCCGACACCGTGCCGCTGAAGAAGTCATCGGCCATGACCGAGCCGTCGCCGGTGGGCTGATCCAAGTGCACATGGCTGTCGATGCCCCCCGGGGTCACATGCCGACCTGCAGCATCGATTTCCTCGAGGCCTGGGGGCAGGTCCAGCGCCAGGGCGGCAATGCGCCCGTCACGAATGCCGATGTCGCTGGTAAAGGTGTCTGCAGCAGTGACCACGCGGGCGTTGCGAATAACCGTATCGAAAGGTTGCATATCAAGCCTCTTCAAGCAGTAGCCGGCCCCAGCCGGTCAAGCGGCGCGTGTCCACGCCGGTCATGTTCAACATCGCCCAGACCACGGTGGTCACCGTATCGAACACCGGCACCCCGTATTGGCTTTCCCAATGCTCAGCACGTCGGGCGGCGTGCAGGTTGGTACAGAATGTGGTGATGGCTTCGGCACCGTCCGCAACCACCTCGGCCACCTGACGATCCAGCGTTGCCTCGTCCACTTCGGCGAAGGAGAAATTATCCTGCAGTGACAAGTGGCTTTCGGCGCTGGCATCGATGCCCAGCGCGGCATAGTTGGCAACGATCTTCGCCTGTACTTCCGCCAGATACGGCGAGACCAGGCCCAGGCGGCGAATGCCGAAGCGCTGCAGCGCCTTGTTCAGTGCCAGCACCGAGGTCGTCGCCGGTATCGCCGTGGCCCCGGTAATGGCCTGGCATAGCGCAACGTCGGTCTCGAAACCCAGCCATCCGGCAGATGTGCCGCTCCAGCCGATTACATCGACATGGGCATCGGCCAGCAAGCGCGCCGCGTCCAGAATCCGCTCGCGCTGGAACTGGCCCAGCGCGTCGGCGCTGAGGGCGATCTGAGTGACACTGAAGCGTGAGAAATGCACGCTGACTTCCGGCAGGCCGGCTATCAACGCCTGGGTCAGTGGCTCCAGTGCGGTGTTCGAGGAAGGCGTAAGCACGCCCAGGCGAATACAGCGGGTCATGCTGGACCTCCAGTGATCGCGTGCGAGGAAGGATAGGCGCGCAAAGGCTTTTCGCAACGTTGCCACAGGTCGCGGCACACGGTGTCGGCTGCGGCACGTACACAGGCTTCGTCGACCTGGGTCGAGCGGCCTTGGTCGATCACCACCCGACCGTCGACGATCACGGTTTCGACGTCGGCCCCGGTGGCGTTGTGCACCAAACTGCCCAGCGCATCGATGCAGGGAGTGAGGTGGAGCTGTCGATAGTCGAGGATGGCCAGGTCACCCAACTGGCCGACCGCCAATCGACCCAGGTGCTCGCCCCAACCTAGCGCCGCGGCCCCGTTGACGGTGGCCATGCGCAGCACGTCGCCTGGTTGCCAATCGTCGGCTACTTGCCCGGCACTCAACCGCCCTACCGCCAGCGCCCAGCGCATGACCTCGATCATGTCGCCGTGCATGGTGTCGGTAGCCAGGCACAGGCGCGCGCCGGCCTGCAGCAGGCGACGCGTCGGCGCCACCCGTCCGGACATGGCGTTGCCGACCGGGATGTGCACGACATGAGCACCGGAGGCGCCGATGCGGGCGATGTCCTCGTCATTCACGTGAATGCAGTGACCGGCCAGCAGGCGCGAATCGAGCATGCCCAGCTCATCGAGCAGTTGCACCGGCGAGCGGCCGTGGGTAGCGCGCACCCAATCCAATTCGTCCTGGCTCTGCGCCAGGTGCGTGCTGATCTGCAGACCATGCCGGCGGGCCAAGGCATCGATCTGGCGCAGGAAGTCCAGCGAGCAGGTATCGGGCGCGTGAGCGGTCAGGTGGGCCTGGATACGTCCGTCGGCTTGCCCTGCCCAGCGTTCGACGAAGGCCTCGGCGTGGTCCAGCTGCGCCAGGCCACGCTTCAGGTCGAAGCGCCGCGTGCCTTGCAGCACCGAGGCGAAATCGACATCGGCCAGACGTTGGCTGGCGAACAGGCGCACACCTGTTTCGGCCATGCCTGCCACTGTGTGCTCGGCATGCACGAAGCTGTCCACAAGCGTCGTGCAACCCGCCCGCAGCGCTTCCAGTGCACCGAGGCGGGACAACGCCAGTGCTTCTTCCGGGCTGAGCCATGAAGCCTGTGGCAAGCCGGGGGTGTAGGACGGCGCGAAGCCGCAGTCCGGCGCCACTCCACGGACGAAATTCAGGCCGGCATGGTAATGGGTATTGACGAAGCCGGGCACCACCACCCGACCCGGCAGGTGCAGATGCCGCACGGCTTTGGGAGCAGCCTGGTGGGCTGGCCCGACGTGGGCGATGCGTTGGCCACGGATGCCCAGGCTCGCGGACTGCGCACGGCCGTCGACCGGGTCCAGCAGCACCGCGCCGGTAATCAGTAGATCCAGTAGGTTGTCGATCATGCGGCCATCCACCCGCCGTCCACCATCAACGTGGTGCCGGTGATGAAGCTGGCCTCGGCGCTGGCCAGAAACAGCACGGCCTTGGCGACATCGTCGGGATGGCCCAACCGCGGCCAGGGGGTACGCCGCGTGGCCCGCGCCATCACCGCCGGGTCTACCGCCCGGCCACCGGCGCCGGTCTGGATCTTGCCGGGCGCCACCGCGTTGCAGACGATGCGCTCCTCGGCATAGTCGCCGGCAACCTGCCGGGTGAGGTAATCCACAGCCGCTTTGCTCACGCCATAGGCCAAGTCGTGGGGCGCGGCAATCATGCCGTGTTGCGAGGACAGGTTGACGATGCGTCCGCGGTTTTCACCGACTATCGCCTGGCCGACCATTTGCCGCACGGCAGCCCGGCAACAGCGGTAGACACCTCCGAGATTGACGTCCAGGACACGCTGCCAGTCGGCCTCGTCAAGCTCGAGCAAGGGCCGCGCGTGACGGATGCAGGCGTTATTGACCAGCACATCGAGGCGCCCGAAGCGCGCTACCGTGGTCTCGACCAAGGCTTCGACCTGAGCGCTGTCGGCTACGTCGGTCTGCACGAACAGGGCCTGATGGCCAGCGGCGCGAATCAGGTCGGCGGTTGGCTCGCCGCCCTCGATGACAGCCGTGGTGACATCGGCGATGACCACGCAGGCACCGTGGCTTGCCAGGTGCCAGGCAATGGCGCGGCCGATGCCGGATGCCGCACCGGTGACGATGCACACTTGGCCCGCCATGCTCGACGAGTTCGCCAAAGGGGTGGGAGTCATGGGTTCACCCTTGTCTGGGGGCCTGCCGACTGGGCAAGCCAGTGATGAAAATCGTGATCGGCAGCGTCGATGTCGAATCGCGGAGCGAAGCCGCAGTCTTCGCGAAGACGGTCGACCGCCATGCTCGCCCGGTCATGGTCGGCATACAGCTCGATGTTCGGTGTTTCCCCCGGCGCCGCCAGACGCCAGCGGAAGTCCGGGAAGCGTGTGGCCAGACGAGTGCACCATTGACTAAGCGGCCATTGGAAACCAGCCGCCAGGTTATAGAGGGGATATCGCCACTGCGGCTGGTCCAGCAGGCAGCCGATGGCCTGCGCGGCGTCGCGGACATACAGCCAGTCGCGCAGGCTGTCGCGCGCCAGGATCGCCGTGCCGCCACGGCGGGCCACTTGCAAAAGTTGCAGGGGCGCGCTGAGGGTGTCGCGCACGCCGCTGTCGGCTTCCCAGGGCCCGAAGCAAGTGCCCAGGCGGCCGATAACCAAGGGCAACCCATGCAGTTGGGCAAGGCGCCGCGCAGCATCCTCGGCGCTGCGCTTGGATTGGCCGTAGAGGCCCTCGGGGGCCAAGGCGGAACGGGCTTCGTCGAGCAACGGCGCGTGACGCCCGGTGCTGCCGTAGACCGAGCCAGAGCTGATGTGCACCACACGTGACACACCGCACTCGGCGCTCGCGCCAATGGCCGCGAGTACCCCGCCCACGTTCACTTCGAAGATCGCCTGTGGCGCTAGAAGCTCGCGCTCGGCGTCGGCGGTGATGGCGGCCAGGGTCACCACCCGCTGGGGACGATGGCGACCCATGAGCGTGCGCAGGTCGCTCGCATCCCGCACATCGCCCTGATGCTCGATGAAACGTCCCGGCAATTTGGCGAAAATCGCGCGCGCGGCGTCCGGAATCGGCCCCAGGTCGAAACCGATCACTTCTTCACCCGCCGTCAGCAGGTGCTCACTCAAGGCCAGGCCGACGAAGCCACTGCTGCCGGTGATCAGCGTTTTCATCTCAGGCGTTTTCCCGCAGCGGTTCCGGCCGCAGCAGCGCCAGGATGTGCCGCTTGTAGTCGTTGAAGGCCTTGCTGGTGGGGTCGCGCGGACGTTCTAGCTCGATCGGCAGCAACTCGCGGATGCGCCCTGGGCGGGCCGACATCACCGCCACATGGGTACCCAGTGCCAAGGACTCATCGATGCCATGGGTGACGAATACGATAGTACTCTGGCTCTCGCGCCAGATCCGGATCAGCTCGGCGTGCATGTCCATCTTGGTCTGTTCATCCAACGCACCGAACGGCTCATCCATGAGGATCACTTCAGGGTTCATGAGCAATGCGCGGGCGATGCCCACGCGCTGATTCATGCCGCCGGAGAGTTCGCTGGGAAAGTGGTTCTCAAAGCCGGTCAGGCCCACCATTTCGATGAATTTCTGCGCTTTCTCACGACGTATGTCCTTGCCCACGCCGCGCATCTTCAGGTGAAAGGCGACGTTCTCCCAGACCGGCAACCACGGCATCAGGTTGGCTTGCTGAAACACCACGCCACGATCGGCCCCCGGCGCGGTTATCGACTGCCCGCCCACGCTGACGGTGCCCTGGGTAGGGTGATCGAAGCCGGCGATCATGTTCAGCAGGGTCGACTTGCCGCAGCCACTGGGGCCCAGCAGGCAGAGAAATTCGTTGCGCGCCACTGTCAGGCTGACGTCGTCCAGGGCAACGATGCCGGTAGGTCGCTTGGGGTCGTCGAACACGCGCGAGACGCGGTCGATGGTGATCAGTGCCATGCCTCAGCCCTCCTTCTGCAACGTGGAACCGCGCTGCCAGCGCAACAGGTATGCGCCCACCCGCTTGATCGCATAGTCACTGAGAAAACCCAGCAGGCCGATGCTGACCATGGAGGCGATGACGATGTCGTAACGCAGGAAATAATAGGAATCCCACAGCACATAGCCGACGCCGCTTTTCACCGCGACCATTTCCGCTGTGACCGTGAGCATCCACGCCGAGCCGATGGCGATGCGCAGGCCCGAGAAGATGCTCGGCAGCGCCGCCGGGAAGACGATGTAAAGCAATAGTTTGCTTGGCGTACCACCGGTCATGGCGCCTGCGCGCAACAGGTTGCGATCGCAGTTCTTGACACCGTGAATGGTGCTCAACAGCACCGGGAAGAACGACCCCATGAACACCAGAAAGATTGCCGGTTTGTCGGCGATGCCGAACCAGATGATCGCCAGGGGAATCCAGGACACCGGCGGTATCGGGCGCAGAATCTGCAGCACCGGCTCGAACAGGTTTTCTGCGGTGCGCGACCAGCCGATGGCCATGCCTGCGCCGACGCCGAGCAAAGCCGCGATAGCGAAGCCTGCGAACACCCGGAACGAGCTGGCGGCTACATCGAGGATCCAGTGGCCGCTGTAGCTCTGGGTGTTGCCATCGGTGGCGAAGACCCAGTCGGCCCAGGCGATCATGACCTGGGACGGCGCCGGCAGCAGCGCCCGCGGCAAGATCCCGGAGCGGGAAAAGATCTCCCAGCCCACCAGCAGCAGCACCGGCACAATGCCGCGTTCGATGCGTTTGTACAGGCGCAGGCTCAGGGATGGCCCATGCCCTCGCCCGACCCCGTGCGCCTTGATGGCGGTACTTTTCATCTCAGTACCCCAGCTCGGTTTTCGGCTTGCCGGTCACCGCTTCCAGAAAGCTGTAGTCCAGGTTCTTTTCTACCTGCTGGCTGACATCGGTGCTGATGTACTTGAGGTCACGCATCATTTGCGCAATGGCCACCGCCGAGGCGCGGTGCATGGCGTAGTCGGGGTAGAGGTTGTCAACCGCGCCGGCGGCGATGGCCTTGTCCAGCCCGGTGACTTTCTGGATGGTGTCGATGAACAGCGGCTTGTCGTTGGCCATCAGGTCATTGACCTTGACGATGGAACGCACTGTTTCCTCGACGCCCTTGCGGTTGTCCTCGATCACATCGGAGCGGGTAACGATCAGGTTGGTCAACTTGCCAGCAGCCTGATCGTAGGGAAAGTCGAAGAACTTGGCCGCCTTGACCTCGCGGATCTGCGTGGCGAACGGGTCCACCGATGTGATCAGCTCCACTTCGCCGCGGCGCAGTGCCTGCACGTGGTCAGACGGGTTGGGGATGTTGATGAATTGCACATCCTTGTTGATATCGATGCCGTGCTTGAGGAACGCCCCACGCATATGGATATCCTGGGCGTTGCCGCGCGAAGCGGCGACACGGAAAGGCTTGTCTTCGGCCTTGTACTTGTCGATGAGCGCCTTCAAGCCGACCCAGTCGCCTGGCTGCAGCGGCAGGTCGTTGCCCACCAGAATCTGTGAGCCGCCGTTGATCTGCCCGGACACGGCCACCACGTCGAACCCCTTGTCCAGCGCGGTGGCGTAATGCAGGTAGGTGACCTGCGCCACGTCGATGCTCTTGGACAGCAGCGCCGTGAGTACGTCGTTGCCAGTGTTGAAGGCAATGGCGTCGAGTTTCACCCCGGTGGCGTTTTGCGGCGTCAGGGACAACGGCGTGCAGTGGGCGCACTTGGCGTAACCGAGTTTGACCGGTTTGGCTTCGTCGGCATGGGACATGGCCATCATGCCGAGGCTCAACACCAAGGCCGAAACGGCACGCTTGAGCAAGGTAGTGCACGAACGAATAGCTGGCATCGGGCTTCTCCAATTGTCACTAAAGGCTAAGGCTTTGTGGCAAAGAGTTTGCAACCGTTATGCCATGTTTGTGGCACTGGCTGGAAACCGCGTTGGTTTCAAAGCAGGCCTCTGGAGCTCAGGGGCTGCACAGCGGGGCCTCGCTAACCGCACGCAGCGGTTTTCGCGGTCGCACACTGCGCCCGTGAGTACGCGCTGATCATGGCCAGGAAACCGATCGCTGCCCGCCTATGGGTCGCCGTGGTGCATGTTTGGACAACCACACACCATTTTGTGACAATCCGCCATCTGACAGTAACGAAGCTTACGAGGAGCCTTTACGTGCTCGATCAACAAACACTCTCCCCCCGCTCGCGTCGTGTTCGCAGTACTGGGCAGATCCTGGGCACCGGCAGTACCCGCGATGGCATCTACGAGCGCATCCTCAACGCCGTGATGGAGCACCGCCTGATCCCCGGTACCAAGCTGGTGGAGGAGAAGCTGGCCGGGGTGTTCCAGGTCAATCGCACACGCATCCGCGAGGTGCTGGCGCGCCTGGCCCATGAGGGAGTCGTCACCACCATTCCCAATCGGGGTGCGTTCATCGCCAGCCCGTCGGTGGAGGAAGCCCGGCATGTCTTTCAGGCCCGGCGCATTCTGGAGCCGGCGCTGATCCGTAGCCTGGTGGCCAAGGCCGACAGCCAGCAGTTCAGTCGCCTGCACGCCCACGTGGCTGAAGAACGCGCCGCTCGCGAGACAGGCGACAAGCGCGCGGTGATTCGCCTGTCCGGCGAGTTTCATCTGCTGATCGCGCAGATGGTCGACAGCCCACCCCTGGTCAAACTGATGCGCGAGCTGTCCTCGCTGACTTGCCTGATCATTCTGCTGTACGACTCGCCGAACGTGCCTGCCTGCCCCAACCATGAGCACACCGAAATCGTCGAAGCCATGGAGCGAGGCCAGGTCGAGGCAGCCATCGCCTTGATGCTGGGGCACCTGGACCACATCGAGGCGACGCTGGACCTATCGGTTGAAGAAGAAGCTGAAATCGACCTGCAGGCAATTTTCGGCTGACGCCCCACGCAACCTGACCGCCAGGAACCGCCATGAGACTGCTGATCATCAATCCCAATATCTCCCACAGTGTCACCGACCTGATCGAGGCAGAAGCGCACCGCACTGCGGCTGCGGATACGCAGATCCAGATGGCGACCGCGGCGAGCGGTGTGGCTTACATCGAGACCCGCTTCGAAGCCCTGCTCGGCGCCCACGCAGCCACAGTGATCGCCGGGGAGCGCCTGGGCAGCTACGACGCAGTACTGGTGGCAGCATTCGGTGATCCCGGGCTGCTTGCGCTCAAGGAGGTACTGGACGTGCCGGTGGTGGGCATGACCGAAGCGGCATTGATGACGGCCGCCCAACTGGGCCAGAGGATCTCGATCATCGCCATCTCCCGGCGTATCACCAGTTGGTACCGTGAGTGCGTGGCACAGAACGGCATGCTCGACCGCCTGGCCAGCATTCGCCATCTGGACCGCCCGTTGCGCGACGCTGGCAGCGTTCAGGAAGATCATGCCGAGCGCCTACTGGAGCTCAGCCACCTGGCGGTGAACGCAGATGGCGCCGACGTGCTGATCCTCGCCGGTGCCCCACTGGCTGGGCTGGCGCGGGGGTTGGCCGGGCGGTTGCCGGTTCCGGTGGTGGACGGCGTGTCGTGCGGCGTGGCCCAGGCGCAGTTGTTGCACCGCCTGCAGGCCGGTCGGGCCACCCAAGGCAGCTTTGCCCGCCCGCCGGCCAAACCCAACCAAGGCTTGCCAGCGGGGTTACAGGCCCTCCTGTAGTGGCGTCCGGGGTGACCGCTGGGTGTCTGCCAAACCGCATGTGCCGCCGACGCGGCTTGCGCCGCTGCTACAGGGGTTGGGGGATACCTTGGTTGCGCAGCATGGGCGCCTCGAACGACAGGCCCAGCACCCGCTCCATTTCCGCGGCGGCCTGAAGCACGCGCCCGTCCATGTAGCGCGCGGCAACCACCTGCAGCCCCACCGGCAGCCCGTGCTTGCCGAAGCCACAAGGCAACGATAGTGCGGGCACCCCGCAGTAGTTGAACACCGGGGTATAACCGGCATGTCCGCGCGGCCCGGCGGGCTGACCGCCAATGGTCGCGGGGCACAATTGCCCCACGGCCCAGGCTTCCACCGGCGCGGTCGGACACAGCAGCAGATCATAGTCGTCGAAGAATGTGGCCAGGCTCAGCGACAGTCCGTTGCGCAATTCCAGCAAGCGGGCCGTGTGTACGCCGGAAAGCGCCCGACCTGTTTCGATCTGCGCCAGGATGTCTGGGTCCAGGCGCTGCAACTGATCATCTGCAAGCCCCCCGAACTGTGCGGCCAAAGCCGTATGCTGCAAGCCCAGCAACGCATAACCTTCCAGGCCGCCTGGCCAGCGGGGACTGGCGATCTCGATGGACCAGCCAGCGCGTTGCAGTGTCGCCAATGCGGCCGCCATGGCCATGGCCACATCGCTGTCCAGCGCCATGCCCAGGCCCAGCTCCGGCGACCAGGCGACCCGCAGCGACCGCTGGTCCCGTGACTGTCGAGCCAGCGACTGGGCACTGAAATGCGGCTGTGACAAGGGGTCGGCGGCGTACCAGGCGAACAGACTGCGAGCCATGAGGGTAACGTCCTCGACATCGCGCCCCAGTTGGCCGATCACCGAGAGCAGATGGTTGGGGTCGGCGAACCCCCAAGGATTGGGTACGGCGCCAAGGCTCGGTTTGAAGCCGACCAGCCCGGTGTGCGCGGCGGGACGCCGCGTGGAGCCACCCGCGTCGGTCGCCAGGGCCAACGGCCCCAATCCGGCCGCCACCGCAGCCACCGCGCCCCCTGACGATCCACCCGGAGTCAGTGCCAGGTTCCACGGGTTGCGGGTGGTGCCGTGCAACGGGTTGGTGGTGATGCCCTTGCAGGCAAACTCGGAACAGTTGGTCATCCCCAGCGCCACCCCGCCCAGCTCGTTCAGGCGTTGCACGCACCAGGAGTCGCGCGGCGCCACGAAGTCGGCAAACACGCTGGAACCGAAAGTCGCCGGTCGGCCGCCCAACCAGAGGTTGTCCTTGACACTGAACGGTACGCCGGCCAAAGGCAGATATTCCTTGGCGGCGACCCGCTGGTCGCTGCTACGCGCTCGAGCCAGCACGTCGGCCCGCTGATAATCGATGAACGCATTGAGCGACGGATTCACCCGCTCGAGACGATCGCACACCGCTGTCGCCACCTCGACCGCGCTTAGCTGACGAGTGTTGACCAGGTGAGCGATCTGCTGCGCCTTGAGACGATGAATATCCATGGGTCACTCCACTGCGAAAGGCTGATACCGCTGTTTCAGCAAGATCCGCGCCGCCGCGCTCAGGTGCCGTAACAGCGGATGCGGGCAAGCAGTTCCGGGCGGCTGGCAAGCAACATAATAGTGAAAACCAGCAGATTGAGCACTGATCCAGTGCAATTCTTATTTCACTATTTTGTGCACAATCCAGATTCCAGAATAGCCCGCACACAACCATCGGTTCATTTAAAACAACGAGTTAAACCGTGCGAAGACCGGCTCTGTCCTGCTTGGCACATGCATTGCTTCGAGCCATATAACCTAGTTCAGCACTGCGAGACCCCGCATGAAGACTGCCACCGCCGGTTTCGACCTTACCCTGGACGACATCTTCCACCAGTACGCCGGCGCCACACCGGCGGTCGACCACATCACCCTGGAAGTGGCTGCCGGCGAGTTGGTCGCGCTGCTGGGGCCGTCCGGCTGTGGCAAGACCACCCTGCTGCGCATCATCGGCGGCTTTCAGCCGCAAACCTCCGGCAAGGTAGTGATCGGTGGCAAGCTCGTCGACCACTTGCCTGCGCATCATCGCGACATCGGCATCGTGTTCCAGAACTACGCCTTGTTTCCTCACTTGAGCGTGGCCGAAAACATTGCCTACGGCCTGGACGCTCGCCGCGTTCCACGCGCCCGGCGCAAGCCGCGCATCGATGAAATGCTCGACATGATCCAGCTCGGCCATCTGGCCGATCGCTATCCACGTCAGCTCTCCGGCGGTCAGCAGCAGCGCGTGGCACTGGCCCGGGCATTGGCCGTGGAACCGCGAATCCTGTTGCTCGACGAGCCGTTCTCGGCCTTGGACAAAAGCCTGCGCATGGACATGCAGATCGAGATCAAGCGGCTCCAGCGCCAGTCGGGCGTGACCTGCGTGATGGTCACCCACGATCAGGAAGAAGCACTGTCGATGGCCGACCGTGTGGCGGTGCTGAACGCCGGCCGCCTGGAGCAGTTCGCCGCGCCGTCGAAGATCTACGATTCGCCCAGCAGCCTGTTCGTCAATACCTTCGTCGGCAACGCCAACGTGTTGCCCGGGACCCTGGAAAGCTACGCCGGGGAGTCGGCTCGAGTACGCCTGGCCGACGGCAGCCTGCTGGCCTGCCGCACCCCGCAGGACGCTCGGCCCGGAAGCGCCGTAGTGGCATGCATCCGCCCCGAGAACCTGGAACTGACCACCGCAGGCGACGGGTTTCCCGCCCAGGTCGAACTGGGCCTGCCACTGGGCCCTTCGATCGTCCACGAAATGCTCACGCCCGGCGGACAGCGAATCAAGATCGCTTCGCCACGCGGCCTGGGTGCCGAGCCATTGAAGCCCGGCACTCAGGTGGGCCTGCGGCCTATCAGCGCCCACGCGATCACCACGTTTACCGCGCCCAGCCTGCAGCCCTGAACTGACCCGCACGAGGAATCGACGATGGATATTTCCCGCAGACGCATCATGCAATCCGCCCTGGCCTTGGGCGCACTGCAGCTGTTCCCGCAGCTGACCATGGCTCAAGCGCGCAATCTGGTGTTCGCGACGTTTACCGGCAGTTGGGAAGAAGCCCACAAGGCTGTGCTGGTGCCTGCCGCGCTGGAACACATGAAAGACGCGAACGTCATTCTCGACCCGATGATCTCAGTCGACCAGATTTCCAAGGTCATGGCCTCCCGTGAACATCCGCCTATCGACGTCATGTTGCACGATCCGGGCCCTGCCCTGACCGCCATCGAACAGGGCTTGATCGAGCCCTACCCGGTGGCGGACAGCGCCTACTACCAGCAGTTGATGCCCGAATCCCAAGATCCGATGGGGCCGAGCATCTTCTATCAGATCGTTGGCCTGACCTATAACCCGGACACCATCCAGACCCCTCCCGACTCCTGGATGGACTTGTGGAAGCCCGAGTACAAGGGCCGGGTAGGCATCACCAACATGAACTCCTCTCTGGGCACCGGCTTCATGGTCGAGCTGGCCAAACTGCATGGCGGCTCGGACAGCAACATCGAGCCGGCCTTTGAACTGCTGACCAAACTCAAGCCCAACCTGGCCGCCGTCGCCGCCAACCCCGGTCAACTGGCTTCGCTGTTCCAGCAGGGCCAGATCGACATCAGCCCGGGCAACTTCAACGCCATCCAGATCCTCAAGGCCCGTGGCGTACCGGTGGAATGGGTGGCGCCCAAGGAAGGCGCGATCGCTTTCAAGACCAGTATCCATATCGTCAAGAACTCACCGAATCGCGATCTGGCTTTCGCCTTGATCGAGGCGTCGATGTCGCCCCAGGTGCAATCGCAGCTGATGGAAGCGCCCTACCTGGTAGTGCCGACCAACATGCAGGTGAAGATGTCTGGCGAGATAGCCGAATCACTGGCCAAGGACCAGGCAGAAATGAAATCCCGGTTTCGCTTTCAGGACTGGAAGGTGATCAATCCGAACCGGGCGGCCTGGATCGAGCGCTTCAACAAGGACATCCAGGTCTGAACCATGCCTGGAGCCATCCCTTCCCGCTGTGAGGAGTCCGGCACGTGAGCGCCCGAAACCATGACGTCACCGTGTACAGCCTGCGCTACGGTCTGCCGTTGGCAGCATTCTTCGTGCTGTTCTTCATCACGCCGCTGTTGTTGCTGGTGCTGGTCAGCCTGCACGACGACACCGCCGTCAGCGTCTGGGGCGTAGCGCAGTACGCGAAGATCTTCGGCGAAGGCCTGGCCTTGCGCGTGCTTGGCGATACCTTGTGGCTCGGCGTGCAGGTTACCGTGCTGTGCCTCGGCCTGGGCTACGCTCTGGCCTGGGCCTACGTGCGCAGCTCGCCGACCACCCAGAAGGTGCTGATGATGATCATCGTCATGCCTCTGCTGACCAGCGTGGTGGTGCGCACCTTCGCCTGGGTGGTGATCCTCGGGCGCCAGGGCATCGTCAACGAACTGCTGCTGGGCTGGGCATGGATCGACAAGCCGCTGCGCCTGCTCTACTCCCGAGAAGGGTTGATCTGGGCGCTGGCCAATGTGCAGTTGCCGCTGATGACCCTGCCCCTGATCACTACCTTGCAGCGCCTGGAAAGCAATCTGGAGGATGCCTCCGCCGCCTTGGGCGCCAATGCCTGGCGCACCTTCCGGCGGATCACCGTGCCGCTGTCGCTGCCGGGCATCATCGCCGGCAGCCTGCTGACCTTCTCGGCGACCATCACCGCCTTCATCACCCAGTCTCTGGTGGGCGGCGGGCAGATGCTGTTCATGCCGATGTACATCTACCAGCAGGCGTCGTCCCTGCAGAACTGGCCATACGCGGCGGCTATCTCACTGGTGTTTCTGGTGGCCGTGATCGGCTGCGTGACGCTGTTGAGCTACCTGGGCCGCCTCAGCAAGGGGTACGCAACCACATGAGCATGGGACGTCGCAACGACCTGTCTGATATCGTCCTCAAGGCCACACTCTATCTGGTGGCCTGGGCCGCCTTGATTCTGCTGTTGGCGCCTACGCTTATCGTGCTGATCGTCTCGTTCACCGACAGCTATTCACTGCGCTTTCCGCCCCAAGGCTTCTCGACACGCTGGTATGTCGCCCTGCTCAAGGCGTTCACCCTGCATTTCGCGGCGTGGAACAGTTTTCTGGTGGCGTCAATGACCACGCTCTTGTGTGTGGTCATGGGCACTGCCGCCTCGCTGGCAATCGCCCGTTCCACAAGCAAGACAGCGCGCTGCCTCGACGCGCTGTTCATGTCGCCATTGATTCTGCCGGGGCTGGCGTTCGGCTTGTCGGCGCTGATCTTTTTCAGCGAGCTGGGCGTGCCGGTGTCGATGACCACGCTGGTGATCGGTCACACCGTGGTCTGCGTACCCTACGTCATCCGAACCACCTCTTCGGCGCTGATGCAATTACCGCCGACGCTGCTGGAAAGCGCGGCCAGCCTGGGATCCTCGAGAGCTCACGCGTTGCGGCGCATTACCTTGCCGTTGATTGCGCCGGGCATCGCGGCCGGGGCATTCATTGCGTTCATGTCGTCGTTCGATAACACTGCCGTCTCGCTGTTCCTGCGCGACGCGCGCACCGACATGCTGCCGATCCGCATGTGGCAGGACCTGGAGAGCAAGCTGGACGTCACCATCGCCGCTCTGTCCAGCGTGCTGGTCATTGTCACCCTGGTGATGATGATCGTGATGGAAAAATTGACCGGCATCAGCCGACGCATCCGCGGGTGACCGCGGGCAAGGGTACGTCAGGAAACGGATATGGATCTGAGCACACCACAGGATGCCGACGGCATCGCCGAACACATCACCATCGCCATCATGGAGCACCGCCTGCCGCCGGGTATCAAGCTGGCCGAGGAGAAGCTGGCGATCGCTTTCGGCGTGGGTCGCAACAAGATCCGCCAGGCCTTGATGGCGCTCGCCAAGGAAGGTCTGGTCAAGCTCCACCCCAACCGCGGCGCGTTCGTCACCAGCCCCACCGTGCAGGAAACCCGCGACCTGTTCGCCACCCGCCGGCTGCTGGAACCGGAGATCATTCGCAACGTCATCCATCGCTCGACCAAGGCCCAACGCAAGCCACTGCATGCACACCTGAAAAAGGAGGCCATGGCGCGCAAGAACCAGGACCGCCGCGCGCTGATCAAGCTGGCCGGCGATTTCCACAGCCTGCTGGCCGAGATCGCCGGCAACAGCTTCATTACCCGCATCATGCGCCAGTTGTGTCCGGTCACCTCACTGATGCATGCACTCTACGATGGTCCGCAGATGCACGCCTGCCCGGAGGACGAACACGGTGCAATCGTTGCCGCCATCGAAGCGCAGGACGAGGAACGCGCCATTGCCCTGATGCTGCATCACCTCGCCCACGTGGAAAGCGTGCTGGACCTGAGCCAGGAACAGCACAGCGCGATCAGGTGGGAGAGTGTCTTCGGGTAAAGAGAGCCGCTTTCACACTGCGGCGGCGTCACGTTCCAGCCAGGCCTGGGCGATCTGTTCGCGGGTGGCGAACCAGACGCCTTCGTGGCCCTGGGCGTATTCGATGAACTTCTGCAGGGCGCGCACCCGGCCTGGGCGGCCGACCATGCGCGGGTGCAGGCCGACGGACATCATGCGCAAGCCATTCGCGGACTCCTCGTGCAGCACCTCGAAGCTTTCCTTCATGTACTCGAGAAAATCCGAAGCCTGGGAGAGGCCCGGTGAATTCCAGTAACGGAAATCGTTGACGTCACTGGTGTACGGCACCACCAGGTGGCGTTTGCCTTCCACGTCGACGAAGTACGGCACGTCATCGTTGTAGGCGTCCGAGTCGTAGAGGAACCCGCCCTCCTCGGCCACCAGGCGACGGGTCCGCACGCTGGCGCCATAGCGGCAGTACCAGCCCACCGGGCGCTTGCCGCAGGTGCGCTGGAAGGATTCGATGGCCAGGCGAATGTGCTCGCGCTCCTGCTCCTCGGTAAGGCGGAACACCTCCTCCCAGCGATAGCCATGGCTGCACACCTCATGGCCCAGCTCGACCGCCGCGCGGGCCACCTCTGGATTCTGTTCGAACGCCACCGCGCAGGCATGGAAGGTGGACGGCACGTTGGCCTTCTGCAAGATCTCCAGAATCCGCCAGATGCCGACCCGCGAGCCGTATTCGTACATCGATTCCATGGCCAGGTTGCGTACGCCATCGGGAAACTGATAGCTGCCCCATTCGGTCATGCTTTCCTGATCGGGATCACCCATGGCCAGGGAGCGCTCGGAGCCTTCCTCGTAGTTGATGACCAGACTGATCGCCAGTCGGGCACCATTGGGCCAAGTACCTTGGGGACGTTGCTGGCCATAACCGACCAGATCTCTGAGGGGGAATGTCACGGTACGGCTCTCCAGCAGGTTGGGCAAAAAGCCGGGCCTGGGGCCTCAGCAGTCGATGTCTTTCAGGGCTT
>Ga0308160_10002609_pt1 | contig 21399 bp, 18 predicted proteins | sample PhyFR1_FD_201036 | JGI IMG/M metagenome (GOLD analysis project Ga0308160, IMG submission 201036) | Phyllosphere microbial communities from UC Gill Tract Community Farm, Albany, California, United States - DLSLF.R1 | ecosystem: Host-associated > Plants > Phyllosphere > Unclassified | place: USA...
CAAGGGTCAGGTACAACTCATCGACGCTAGCGGCTTCTGGCAGAAGATGCGCAAGAGCCTGGGCAGCAAGCGCAAGGAGATGAGCGACGCACATATCGCCACCGTCACGCGCCTGTTCGGCGACTTCGTTGAGGCCGAACATGTGACCGTGTTCGATGCCACTGGCAAGTCACTGAGCGAGCCGCAGCTCGTCACCGGCACTGACAATATGCCGGTCGCGCCCGACGGCGGGAAGCTCAAGCGCGTGCCCATCTCACGCATCTTCCGTAACGAGGAATTCGGCTACACCACCATCACCGTCGAGCGCCCATCGCTTGACGAGAACGGCAACGTGATACTGGGCATGAAGGGCAAGCAGAAGGGTAAGCCGCAGCCTGATAGCACACTGCGCGATACCGAGAATGTGCCGTTGACCGAGGACATCCGAGCCTACTTCGAGCGTGAGGTGCTTCCCCATGCGTCCGATGCTTGGATTGACGAAGAGAAGAGCAAGGTCGGCTACGAAATTCCGTTCAATCGTCACTTCTACGTGTTTCAACCGCCGCGTAGCCTCCACGCCATTGACGAAGAATTAAAGGCTGTGTCGGCAAACATCATGAAAATGCTCGAGGAGTTAGCGGAATGAGTTTGCCGAGGTATGAGAAGTATAAGGATAGCGGTGTGGAGTGGCTCGGAAAAATACCTGCTCACTGGGACTGTATCCGTTTAGCAGCACTATTTCGCGAAGTAAACGAACCGGGCAGCGATGAGCTTCCAATCCTAAGCGTTTCTATTCACGACGGTGTCTCAGACAGGGAACTCAACGCGGACGAGGCTGAACGCAAGGTTTCGCGTAGCGATGACCGGTCAAAGTACAAGGCAGTTGCTCCAGGTGACCTTACCTACAATATGATGAGGGCGTGGCAAGGGGGCTTTGGAACAGTTGCTGTGGCCGGTATGGTTAGTCCGGCATACATTGTGGCACGTCCTATACGCGAATTTTCTACGTCCCTTGTCGAAATGATTCTGAGGACGCCATCGGCAGTTTCCGAAATTAAGCGAAACTCCAGAGGTATTACGGACTTCCGGCTGCGACTATATTGGGACGACTTCAAATGCATTCGACTTGCATTGCCACCTCGTGCTGAGCAGCTTGCAATGACCCGCTTCCTTGTTCAAGGAACCGCCAAAATCGACGCGTTGATTGCCGAGCAGGAAAAGCTCATCATGCTGTTGGCTGAGAAGCGCCAGGCCACTATTTCCCACGCCGTCACCAAAGGCCTCAACCCAAATGCCACGATGAAGGATTCCGGTGTGACGTGGCTGGGAGAGGTGCCAGCGCACTGGGCAGTGCAGAGCGTTAAGCACCTCGTTTCGGCGCCCATCACCGACGGGCCCCACGAAACCCCGAACTTTCCTGACGAAGGCATTCCGTTTGTGTCGGCAGAAGCAGTGTCCGGTGGGTTCATCGATTTCCAAAAAATCCGTGGCTACATCTCTGCGAAAGACCACGAGAGATACAGCACAAAATACAAACCTCAGTTGCACGATATTTACATGGTCAAATCCGGTGCTACCACTGGCGTGACAGCCATCGTCGAGTCTGAGGCGGAATTCAATATATGGTCTCCTCTCGCAGCCATTCGATGTGACAAACACAAGGCTGACCCGTACTTTGTTCTTGCCGCCTTGCGGTCTCGCAACTTCCAGGAAGGCGTCGCGCTTAATTGGAACTTTGGCACGCAGCAGAATATCGGCATGGGTGTGCTGGGTGATTTGCCCATTGCACTCCCGTCGCTGCCTGAGCAGCGTGAGATTGCGGCGCGTTTGGCTGTTGAAATTCCAATGCTTGACACGCTTGCTTTAGAAGCGAAGCGAAATATCGCACTGCTCAATGAGCGCCGCTCCGCGCTCATTGTCGCCACAGTCACCGGCCAAATCGATGTGCGCGGCACCATCCCGCAAGCCGCCGACAATAGTCTGGAGGCTCTCGCCGCATGAGCGACATCCAACTCTTCCGCCTGCACGGCAACGGTATGGTCGCTGAACTCACCAGCCAAGCCGTGCCACTGGAAAAGACCCTGCAAACCCTCATCGAGGGCCAGATGGAAACCTTCTTGGGCGTGCGCTTCCTTGCCAGCGAACATGCTACCGGCAAGACGCACCGGGGCCGCATTGACTCCCTGGGCTTAGACGAGAACGGCTGCCCGGTTATCGTCGAGTACAAGCGCCATAGTAATGAGAACGTCATCAACCAGGGCCTGTTCTACCTGGACTGGCTCCTGGACCACCAGGCCGAGTTTCGCTGGCTCGTTATGGAAAAGCTCGGCAAGGAAACGGCCGAGCACATCGAGTGGACAGGTACACGGCTGCTGTGCATTGCTTCCGACTTTACCCGCTACGACCAGTACGCCGTACAGCAGATTCCACGCAACATTGAGCTCATCCGGTACAAGATGTTCGGAGATGACCTCTTGCTGCTGGAACTGGTAAATACGCAGAGCGTGCCGGACGCTACTGCCGTCAAGCCAGCCCTAACCACTGCATCGCCCAGCCAGCAGTCCGCACCGAAAGCGGCTGGGAAAGACAAGTCGTTGGTAGAGCAATTGGCGGTGGCCACACCAGACATCCGCGCACTCTACGAGCAAACCTCTTCACTACTGTTGTCACTGGGTGACGACGTCCAACAGAAGTCACTCAAGCTCTATACGGCCTTTCGTCGCTTGAAAAATTTCGCCTGCGTTATCGCGTACCCGAATCGTCTTCTTATCACACTCAAGCTCGCCCCAAAGACAGTCACTCTCGAAGCAGGGTTCAGTCGCGACATCAGTCAGGTAGGCCATTGGGGCACGGGCGATGTGGAGCTGTGCCTTTTCAGCTCAGCCGACCTCCAGAAGGCCCAAGCACTGCTGGAGCGCAGCTACGCTGAGAACTGAGCCCACTCAGGCATTCGCACGAAAGACGAATAAGAGAAAAGAATGAGCCAGAACCTGCACCAGGAACATCACTTCGAAACCGAAATCTGTACCCATCTGGGAGCCAGCGGCTGGCTATACGCGCAAGGTGATTCCTCGCAATTCGACCGCACCAGTGGCCTGTTCCTGCCTGACCTGCTGGCATGGGTGGAAGCGACCCAGCCCGACAGTTGGCAGCGTCTTTCCAAGACCCACGGAACTGCGGTGCCTCAGGTTCTAGCGGACCGCATCCGCAAGAACATGAACGAGCGCGGTACGCTCGACGTGCTTCGGCGCGGTGTCGAAATGCTGGGTCTCAAGGAGCCACTGGAACTGGCCCAATTCAAGCCTGCGCTTGCCATGAACCCGGCTATCCAGGCTAAGTACGCTTTCAACCGTTTACGCGTGGTGCGCCAGGTTTGCCACTCGCCTAACAATCCAAATGACGAGCTGGACCTGGTGCTGTTCCTGAACGGCATCGCCGTGGCCACGGTCGAGCTGAAAAGTGACTTCACGCAGAGCGTGCACGACGCCGTCGACCAGTACCGCTTTGACCGTCTCCCACAGCCCAAGGGGGGCGTGCTGGAGCCGCTGCTGGGCTTCCCAGGCGGTGCGTTGGTGCACTTCGCGGTAAGCCAGAGCGAGGTGATGATGTCCACGCGCCTAGCAGGCCCAGCGACGACCTTCCTGCCCTTCAACCGGGGCAACGCCGGCGGCGCCGGCAACGCCCCCAACCCGGACGGCTTCGCCACCGCCTACCTGTGGGAAGAGGCCTGGGCGGTTGATAGCTGGCTGGACATTTTGCACCGTTACCTCATCTGCAAACGCAACGACAAGAAGCAACCGCAAGCCGTCATCTTCCCGCGCTATCACCAGCTCGACGCGACGCGCAAGCTGGTTGCCGACGTGCTGGACAAGGGGCCTGGCGAACGCTACCTGATTCAGCACTCGGCCGGCTCGGGCAAGACCAACTCGATTGCCTGGACGGCTCACTTCCTGGCGGACCTGCACGACGCGCAGCATCACAAACTCTTCGACAGCGTCCTGGTGGTCAGCGACCGTACGGTGCTGGACGCGCAGTTGCAGGAGGCCATCTTCGACTTCGAGCGCACCAATGGCGTAGTGGCGAGCATCACTAACGAGCACGGCAGCAAGAGCGCCCAACTCGGCCAGGCGCTCAAGGACGGCAAGAAAATCATCGTCTGCACTATCCAGACCTTCCCGTTCGCCTTGCAGGCCGTGCAGGAGCTGGCGGCCACCGAGGGCAAGCGCTTCGCTGTGATTGCCGACGAGGCGCACAGCTCCCAAACTGGAGAGGCCGCGGGCAAGCTCAAGCAACTGCTGTCGGCGCAAGAATGGGCGGACCTGCAGGACGGCGGCGAGGTTGACACAGAGGCGCTGCTCGCCGCGCAGATGGAAGCCCGCGCCGGGGTGAAGGGTCTGACGTACGTAGCCTTCACTGCGACGCCAAAAGCCAAGACGCTGGAGCTGTTCGGCCGCAAGGGCCCGGACGGGCTGCCGCAGCCATTCCACATCTACTCCATGCGACAGGCCATCGAGGAACGCTTCATCCTCGACGTGCTGAAGAACTATACGAGTTACAAGCTCGCCTTCAGGCTGGCCCACGACGGACAGGAGTGGGACGACAAGGAGGTCGAGCGCAGCACGGCGATGAAAGGCCTGATGCAGTGGGTCCGGCTTCACCCCTATAACATCGCGAGCAAGGTACAAATCGTCGTCGAGCATTATCGCGAAAACGTGCAGCCGCTGCTCGATGGTAAGGCCAAGGCGATGGTCGTGGTCGGCAGCCGCAAGGAGGCCGTGCGCTGGCAGAAGGCCATTCGCGCCTATATTACCAGGCAGAACTATCCACTTGACGTCTTGGTGGCCTTCTCGGGCGAGGTGAACGACAGCGAAAGCTTCCCCGAGGCCGTGACCGAGACCAGTGAGGCTTTGAACCCCGGGCTGCGTGGTCGAGACATCCGCGAGGTGTTCAAGGGGGCCGACTATCACCTGCTGCTGGTAGCGAACAAGTTCCAGACCGGCTTCGACCAGCCACTGCTGTGCGGGATGTACGTGGACAAGATGCTGGGCGGTATCCAGGCAGTGCAGACGCTCTCGCGCCTGAACCGCGCCTACCCCGGAAAGGACACGACCTATGTGCTCGACTTCGTCAACGAGCCGGCGGAAATCCTCAAAGCCTTCAAGACTTACTACGAGACCGCAGAGATGGAGGCAGTTACCGACCCGCACCTGGTCTACGACCTGCGCGCCAAGCTGGACGCCAGCGGCTTTTACGACGACTACGAGGTGGACCGCGTCGCCAAGGTCGACCAGGACCCGAACGGCACGCAGAAGCAGCTCGACGCCGCCATCGCCCCCGTGGCCGACCGCCTCCTCAAGCGCTACAAGGCCGCGCAACAGGACAAGCTGGTGGCCGAGGAGAAGTACGACGACAAGGCCGCGCGCGCGGCTAAGGACCAGCTGGAATCGCTGGTGCTGTTCAAGACCGACATGGGCGCCTACGTGCGGCTCTACGCGTTCCTGAGCCAGATTTTCGACTATGGCAATACCGACATCGAGAAGCGCTTCCTGTTCTACAAGCGCCTCATCCCGTTGCTGGACTTCGGCCGCGAGCGCGACACGGTGGACCTCAGCAAGGTGGTACTCACCCACCATACGCTGAAAAGTCGCGGCAAGCAGACGATGGGGTTGAACGCGGACGGTAGCCACAAGTTGCCACCGATGGACGCGGTGGGCAGCGGCAGCGTGCAAGATAAGCAGCAGGCTTACCTGAACGAAATCATCGAGAAGGTGAACGGCTTGTTCGAGGGTGAACTCACCGATGACGACCAGCTCGTCTACGTCAACGGAGTCCTCAAAGGCAAGTTACTGGAAAACGAAACCCTGATGCGTCAGGCCGCCAGTAATAGCAAGGAGCAGTTCGCCAACTCGCCCGACCTGAAGGATGCGGTTTTGCATGCGATTATGGATGCGCTCGACGCCCACCAAACAATGAGCACCCAGGCATTAGGTTCGGAACGGGTCCGCGACGGCTTGCGCGACATCTTGCTGGGGCCAGCGCAGTTGTACGAAGCGTTGCGAAACAAATCCGCGCATGGAGCAATTAACGCGTAAGGTCACAAAAGTTACGAGTAGGAATTCCCGAGCTCGAGATGCATCAATAATACACCTTCACAAGGAAGTCAGATGTTTGCCTCAGGAAAGATGCCCCGACATAGAGCCACCTCGCCTAGAAAACCTCTTAATCTTAAAGACCTAATCATATTCTTAGTGAAGCTGGGATTCCGTTATTACAAGCCTGTATCGCGCACTTGGAACATGGCTTTTGCTCTAAAAAAAGGTCCTGAGGTTCTGTGTATATTAATTAGGAAAAACGGAATCGATTTGCGTTATTACGAGAATTATAATTCCGAAATTACCGTAATAGAAAATACGAAAATCTCGATGCGCGACGGCGATGTTTATCGAAACCACTACAACGAATCGAAAAATCTAATAACTCAAAAGATAAAAGTAATAGCTAGTAGCTTCGCAAATGGGAAATTCCACGATGCAATCAGGAGTGAGGACGGTAGAAGCTATGCGCTAAACCCAAATTTTCAAGCTATCAAAAATCGCTCTATGGATACCTTTCAGGAGCAATGGGAGCGCATGGTGGAGGCAAAAAATGATAGGCAGATTGCACGTTACATACAGGAAGACTGCGGAGGCTATTTAGGCGGCGGGGAGTGGCTATAAAGAAAAGTCACATGAAGAAACTGTTTGGAAGCTTACATTTTGACCACTCAAGCAGCCCTTTTTCCGATTCTTTGTTTCCTTGATGCATCGCTGCGCGTATTTTTCGCTTTGTACGCCTCGTCGCACTTAACCCATCCCTATCGATAGCAATTCCGGTAACGACAATACGTCCATTGTTTCTGTCTTGGATTTTGGTTTTTGCAGGGTTAACTCTAAATCCATTTCTCTCGACAGCCTGCTTGACGACAAAGGAAATCTTCTTTAAATAAGAAAAGTCATTAAAGCTAACGATAAGGTCATCTGCATATCTGGTGTATACAAACATCGGCAACAATTTTTCCAGACCATAAATAATTTCCTTATCACAACATAGAAAAGCTATGTTCGAAATTAGCGGACTAGTCGGCAGGCCTTGTTTCGGATTGCCATCGATGAAGCACTTCTCAATAATATTGTCGGGCACTAACCCGACAACATGACCGACCTGGATACTGTCAAAGAAATTTGCCAAATCCATTGAAAGAGTATATCGATACCCTATGTGTTGCAGCGCATTCAGAGCACAGTTTGTATTTTTCTGGAAAGCATAATTTACCTTGTGCTCATCCAATTCCCTTAAAATCTTTTCGAGCTCGGGAATAAATCCTTTCAGAACCTTCTTATATTCTTTGGTTGGCACGTAAATTTCCCTAAATTTACCTTTGCCTTTAGGGATACGTGAAATCTTGTAGAGCATTGATTTGAGCTGTGAGACAAGATGAGATTGCAGGCTACGACTTATTTACGATGTTTGTCATCAGGAAAGCGAAGCTTTCCACCTCCCGCGCAGCGGTCTGTTGCGGAGCAACCAAAACCCTTGCGGAAAGCAAGGTGGCCAAACCTGTAAATCGCAATTTAGAAGTGGACGAAGCATCTACACCGCAGCGACTTACCCAAGCTAAACGACTCGCAGCCTGCGCGTCGATAATACCTAACTATTAAATTTGCCGCAAGTTTTTTCGTTGATTAAGCAATGATTCCGCTAAGGGATAGGACACAAAAATCACTAGTTTTGTCATGCGAGTGCAAGCACATATAGCCCCGCCCCTAAAACAAATCAAGCTGTTGAACTCCGGCCCAATGAAATTTGAGGTGAAAATTTATCAAAAATGCATTATAGATTAGAATCTTATCCTTCCAATAACACCATCGCTTATATGTGGCATTCCGGCTCAGTATCTACAATTTTCCTAATACCGGATATAGAAACCTTAAGGTCATGAATCAAATTTCTGACACTGGAACCGGGCGACATAAGACGCCGCCCGGTTTAAGAACAGAAATTCCTCCTGAGCTGTTTCCATTCCCGCATCCAATCGCCCAAGATTAGATTTAGTCCTGTCCGCCGCCAAGCGACCAAGACCGCATTTCACTACAACGGGCCGCCAAGCCCATCCACACACTTTCGCAAACGCTCCAACCTTTCGGAACACGGTGCCAACCGTGCCGCCACTCGCGTAGCTCCCTGCACGCTTCGGTCGTATCGCGCAACAGGTCAAACCCTACTCAGTCAGTCTCCCCCTCTCTACCATCATTCCGCGCGGTGCCACCCGACGCGGTACGGTGAGAGGTTCCCACGTTAGTTACCAGTTACTGCGCAACGTAGCGCCACTGTCTCCACATTTCCCTAGCCTTCCGGCTCCCCGCAGGTTTCCCCAGCCCGATGTTCCATAGCGGCTCAGGTACTCAGGTCATGCTTCATCGACTACGAACCACGGCTCAATGCCTATGGCTCCACGTTGCTCCGCACAGCGCCCGTCGAGGGGCGCCGTTACACGCTTAAGCTATCCAGAGGCCCACGGTTTCCCGAGGTGCCGACCGCGCCAGGTTTCCCCTTGCGGCCCTCGTGCATCACTGCACGCTCATCAGCCCACGTGTGCGGTACAGGTTGCGCCCTTGCGGTACGCCCCCTGAGCCGGACTTATACCGGCTTTCATCCGATAACAGGTCACCAGGCCATTGCCTGCCTGGCGCCGTTTCCGTGTCGCCCAACGTCCTACCGGCCAGAGGCCAGCTGGATTGGGTCGAAGGAGGGAATTGCACCCTCCAGCGCCCGTCGCAGCCGCACCAGCCCTACTAGAGGCATGCGGCTACAGCGTTTGCTTGATTCCAGGCTGGCGGCCTGGAACCTGTCGGGGTGGCGCCCGACGTGCCCTTACGGGCGTGTGTGTTTGCAGTTGGCGGTCCGCTCGCTGAACCCTCTTCGGAAGACTCACCGAGCGGAGCGCCGTGCACGCGAATCATGCCGGCTTTCGCCGGGCGCATTCCCTTGCCATGCGTGTGTTTCCACATCCCTGTATAGCGTGATTGCCGTGCTCCCGCACGGAACATCATTACGTCTCATCCCTGCCAACCCCAATCACATCTTGTTCGCTCGGATTTTTGGCTATACGGAGGTGTAACTTTGATAAGGACTCTCATGCCTCCATCCACTCCCATCGCACGCAGCAAGACAGCCGCCCTTGCCCGGATTCTCGACAGTGTCCCAAAAGGCTACCAGCGGTACACCACCGGCACGGTCAACGCGACCAAGGCCGGCGCCCTGGCGAACAAATTCCACGCCCGGTATGGCATTGGATGCTCGCCAGCGCAGCGCCTAACCCGTAAGTCGAAGGGGCTTGCGAACGCAATCTTCGTGATGTACTGGCCGGAAGGCGGCGACCAGGTGAGCTGGATGCTGCTGGCGACGGCCGGAACCGGGCTTGAGTCGGAGAAGCTTCGTCCCGTCGATGAGAAACCCCGGCTGAACTGGCTCGGCTATGAGCTAGTTCGGCACAGCGCGCAAGGGCGGACAAGTTGGACATGGCGACGGCCTCGGGAGGAAATGGCCGAGCTGCATGCCCTGGTGGCCTATCAAGCCAACGCCAAGCACCTGAAGGCCTTGGAGGAAACGCTCGCGCGCATCGCCAGGCAACCAGGGTTCAACGGCGTACGGGCGCAGTCCTGGGCACTGTGCCAGGAAGCCCGGCGGCGCGGTTACGGCGGCCCGCTCCCGCACCTGTTTTTCATCCAGAAGGTCAGCCACGGCGACCGCCTAGCCCTGGCCCCGTCCTGACTCGACCGGAACCTGAGGCGCTCCGACGCGCTCACCGGCTTGCAACGCAAGTCGGACCTGTTCATGGTTAGTGGCACGGTGATGGCTTCTCCTTAAGGACGGCGCCCCAGGGTGTCCATCGGTAAGGGGAGCAATAAATCTCTCCCGTCGCGATGTCTACCCAGCCCCCACCTGGGCAACGGCGGGCGCGATGTCCGACCGGCACCAGTGCAAGCAGCCAGCGAGGCAAAGCTGCACGGGAAACTGCCAGTTTTCCATCTTGGTCCAGCCCACCATACCCGTACAGGCGGGCGCCTTTTGGCAGCTGAGCGATGCTATTGAACTTAGCTATGTACCGCGCCCAAGCCTTGACACTGCGGCAGCTCTGCACCCAAGTGCTGCCGAAGGGCCACCATTTGGACAGTTTCGCCAGGTCGAGCATGTAGCCGCGTGGTAGCCAGAGTAGAAGGTGGTAGTGCAAATGGCTGGCACGCTCCAGTACCCAAGCGTACGGCAGGCTTTGGCCCATGCGTTTCAAGGCCCGGCGCAGTCGTCCCAGGAATTCACTGATGTGTTTTGACGAAAATTCTGTCGCGTTTTCGTAGGTCAGCGTCATGGCGACAGCGCGAAGGTTGGCGGCTTTGGCGTATCGGATTTGTTCTTTGATGATGCGGTTGAGCTTTTTTCGTCCTGCGTTTTTCCGTTTTCCGGATGATGTCGCACTTGTTCCGGTCTTTCTGACAAGTTCAGCGAACTTGGCAACTGATGCGGCGGTGACGGTCGGTTGACCATCGACTGACAATGAATCGAAAGGCAATTGGCACACTCCGTGCGTGTGCCGTTCAGCTAATTAGCTGTTTCCTCTGTACTACTCAAAAATCTATGACCTCCGCGTGCTGAGCGGCGGGTATGAGTAACTTCCGCGCTTATACTCTTGTGTCAGTGAGTACAAACGCGCCTTTGGCGCACCGCGCCCCGGTTCCCCCCCCGGGGCGTTTTACTTTGGGTGCAAGAACTGCGGTGACGGGGTTACGCGACCGAAGCCAGCGCAGCCGCGGTGGCTTGACGTTTTGCATCCAGCCAGACGTCGACGTCGTCAGGGCTGAAGCGAAGCAGGTGGCCGAGCTTGATAGGCTTCGGCAGGTCGCCGCCCTTGGAATGGCGGTTGTAGATGGTCTGCGGGGCCAGACCGAGATGGGCGGCGAGCGTTCGCGGAGAGAAGAGCTGCTGCATGTTGTGCGCTACCTGAAAGCAATCACATGACTGCCTTCAGTATAGTCTCGCCATACCGGCATCTACCTCGTTTGTGCAGGTCGTATGAGCGCTCCGCGACCCCGACCACTTTCTATGCAAAAATAATGTTGACGTACGGCAACTCGCGTACTATGCTTATTGAACTTGTTGCTTCGAGTGCTCATCGCTTTACGGCGGCTTCTAGCTAACGAATCGAAGCGAACAGCACTTGCAACAGCCAAGTTTTCCCGCCTAGCGGCCTTTGTATTGACTCATGGTGCCCGCTCCATGTAGTCAACTATTACGAAAGGAAAACTCGGTATGTCTCATCTTAAGCTGGTCGTAACCAACACCCCCCGTAAGCGCAAGCAGTCGTCGCAAACGGACACCCCACGCCCTGTGCCAACCCCGGAGTTCCTGGCCCGACGGATTCTTGCCCTGCCGCTGGGCACGCAAACTATTGGAGCCACGCTCGCCGAATTGGCGGACCCACTCCGCCACGAAAGGCCGAACTTCCTGAGCCGCCTCAGCGACCTCACCAACGCTCTCATGTTTGCGGGAATATGGCCGATGCACCCCGACATAGACGACCCCATGCCTATTCATGGCATGGTGGCCTATCCCGCCAAGCTCGTGAAGCGTTATCTAGAACTCAAGCGCGTTCTCGACCAACTCGATGGTCTGATTCTGTTGCCGCCGGCTGCATAAAACGGTGCAATGAATGAACGCCGCCCCATGAGCGCAGTTGCGGCTGACGCCGCCAGCAACCAGGATGAGTTGCCGCCCGTCAGCAGTGCAGCTGCGCGCTCAGCGGTGCCGTGCAACCGTCCCAATCAGTCGGGCCAGCCAGCCCTGTACCGGACTTAGCGGCGTCGCCCAGGTTCCCCTGGCTCTGGCCCATCACCTCATTGCATCGCCTCAAGTGAGCGGACCAGGGCTGACCTGAAGCACACACGGGCTGAATCTTTGGCGTTCACTTCTGCCGATTCATTCATGGGCAGTCGGCAACGCTATACGTTCATCCCCATACTTGAAAGACTTCGACATGAGCAAATTCACCTACACCGATTTTGACAGCAGCATTGCCTTCGCCCGCAGCGATGAAGGCGCTGATTACATCGACGAACAGTACGTCGGCGAGACCGCGAACAAAGAACATGGAGGCACGTTCTCCGTGTATCGCACACCGGAAGCCGCAGCGCTGGGTGCGCTAGCTGACTGCCGTGAAGATGAGCTTGACTGGATAGGTAACACGTTCAGTGTGACCGCAGTACGTTGCGACGGGATTTTGCTGTACGGCGCTGACATCGGCCACAACGATGGGATGACGCACACCGACCACGACGGTTTTGTCGACTTTCTGAAGAACAACGACTGGCTTAACAGCGACTGGATTACTGACATCTACGACGTAGAGGTTGACATCGCAGGCTGCAAGCCGTCGAGCTTGAAGTTCAACCCAGATGAGCCTTGGACCTTGCAAGAAGCCCGAGCCATCGCTGCCGACGGCGATGAAGCGCTGTGGTCGCCATCTATGTACTACCAAACCGCACGGCCCCAGGTCGTTGAGCTTGACGATGGAGAGGCAATGGTCATCATCTTCAACAACGGGGTCCCGGTCGAGTACGGTGTTCTGGACGCAGAGGGCCTTCAAGCGCTGCGAGAAGATGTCCGCAACCTTCAGCTGGCGGACATCGACTATTCGCTCAAGTTGTATGACGGGCTCGAACGCTGCTACTACACGTCACTCAAAGCAGAGTAAAACGCACGCCCGCTCGGCGGTCATGAGATGCATGCATGGGGGCAGCCCATGCATGCTTTTTAGCTTCTGTTCCTTCAGTCCCCGACCGGAGGAGAAGTATTGCGAGACAGCCAGTTTTCGCCCCTGGCGCGCTCCTGTCCTGAAAACGATGAGTTTCGAACACGCGCCGATTTATCACCGCGAGGCCAAGCTATACCCCTTCAGATGGTTAAAAACCAGTCCAACAATCAACGTCTGAAAAAGGGTACCAATGACGACAATCGGATATGCTCGGGTGAGCACAATTGAGCAGACGCTCGACTTGCAGCGGGACGCGCTCCTGGCGGCGGGAGCAGCTGTTATCTACGAAGACACGGCAAGCGGCAAAAATGCTGACCGACCGGAACTCACGCATTGCTTGAAAGCCCTGCGGGCCGGCGACACTCTCGTCGTGTGGCGCCTGGACCGCCTGGGTCGCAATCTGGAAGACCTCATCCGCATCGGTCGCGAGTTCGAAGAGCGAGGGGTCACGCTCAAATCGATGAAGGAAGCTATTGACACTAGCGGCCCGGCGGGAAAGCTCGTCTTCCATATGTTTAGCGCGTTAGCGGAATTCGAACGCGAACTCCTGCGGGAGCGAACCTTGGCTGGCCTGGCTGCTGCGCGAGCCCGCGGTCGAATTGGCGGCCGGCGACCTGTTCTGGACTCCAAGCAGCAGCGGGCGGCCCTGGCGATGATGAAGGACAGGGAGATGTCTATCTCAGAAATCGCCAGGCATTTCGGCGTGTCTCGCTCGACGCTGTACAACCTAACCACCCCGCGCAAGCAGCCGGTTTAGTAGCATCAGAAGGCGGCCGACGGCGGCCGTGCAAGACGGCCGCTTTTTGGATGTAGGCCGTCAGGCGGCCATCCAGGCCTTTGCGGCTTCCTTGGAGTCCGCCTGTAACCTCTTGATGACCTCTTTGACGTCTTCCCCGGTCAGGTTGGCTATGAGAAAGCCGATACGCTTAGCCCCCTTGGCCGTGACCACGAGCGGCACATCTCCGAGTCCCCACACCTTCGATTCCTTTTCAACCTCAAGTGCTTGCTCAGCTTTTTTCGAGGCCGGCTTCAGGTAGCCACGTTGCAGCAGGCCCAGGATGCCGGCCTCGCTGAAGACATCGCACTCGCGTGCATTGAAGGTTCTGTGCGAGAACAGGCGATTGCTGAAGGCTTGGCTGCTATAGGTGCTGTTCAGACACATCATGCCCAATACCAGCGCCTCCATCGGCGGGAGCGTTTCCGCTTCTTCCTTGCCTGAGTGAGCCTCCACTTTGTTAGTGAAGTACAGGCTCATCATCGTTTGCAGGAATGCCTTGCTCGACGCGCTCGGGTCTTTCTGTTTTGGAGACTTCATAATTTAATTTCTTTGTGGAAACTTAATTATACAGCTTACTTAGGTGGCTTTAGTGACATGATGTCCAAAAGCAACAGTTTATATATTGCGAAATGCGCACTTTGTAAAGCGGCTGAGCCGGTCTGTTGACCGGCTCAGAGTCACCCTGTTAACTTGACTTTCGTGCAAGAGCGCCCCTACTCAGAAGGTCTCAACGATATGGAACCAGACTCTTACCCCGCGTGGCTCAGCCAAGTCCGCGAAATAGCCAAAACCCCGGCGACCAAGCAAGCTTTTGAAGCTTTGAAGACTGCGACAACACCGAATGAATTAGCCATCGCTGCGCAAAAGGCTACCGCGGCCGTCCTGGCCGACATCGCCGCCGAAATGGCACACCAAGGAAGCACCCCGAAGCCGACGCTGTTAGAAAAACTTGGGCTCACCCAAGTCAGCCCAATGAACGGCGGCGTCTATCACGTAAGAAGCAATCCTACGAACGGAACGGCTCCTGTTGAGTACATAGCACTGCTGTACTCACCGGCGCCGATAACCCCGGCAACAGAGTACCTACAGCTCTTTACGCAGCGAGTACCTGACCCGTTGCCGATAGATGTCTCCCCGCTTCAAATTCAAACGCACTGGCAGAGCCTGGATGCTCGTCGGCTTGAAGAGTCGGGACTGGAACCGATAACCGTAGACCTGCCAGCCGGGGCCCAGCTGGACACACTGCAGGTCATTGAATACGCCCGGCCAGGCGAAACCAGGCGTATCCGATATTGCGTCCAACTGCCGACCGGCGACGTTGTTTGCTACAACTGAACTGCCGTGCACACCTACTGTATTTCCGTTTTTGAATAAGGTCTCGACTATGGACGATTTTAATAACTTCGGTTGCCATGATGGGTATTCGCACTCGGCCGCGTATTGTGCACCTGCTGCAGACCCTTACATGGAGTCCTACAACTACTGCACCATGGACCCTGTTGCTATCATGATTCGCAATCAGCGCGAAGAGGAAGAGCGCAACCGGCACCAAGCCGAGCGAGACCATGCGTGGGCACCCTCAACCGTGCTTCCGTATGCGCCTTCCTCGGGCTGGGACTCGTGGCCAGCTACGGCAGCTCGCCCAACCCAGAACTGTGGTGATGATTATGATTGGGCTAACTCGCCCGCCAGGAAAGCCCTGGCTGCAGGTGAAAAATTTTATTACCTTCCAGGGGAGCCGAAGACGTGGCGCCGCGCGCTCTCTACGCCGAGCGGAAAATACGATGCTGAGTGGTGGAAGATGTACGTCAACGCCGATGAGCTCTCCATGTACCTCGCCGAACGGCTAGGTTATATCGGGGCGCGTGACGGAGACGGCTGGATTCGCCCAACCTGCTGGGAGCTGTTGCGTATGGACTTCTGGACGGTACAGCGATATGCGTTCTACTACGCTGAGTTTGCGGAAGAGTTCAACCGCAAGATTCCGCGCTGGGTTGAGTTCCTCCGCCCTCTGCGGACACACGTGCCCAGCGATGAATTCTGGGCTTAGTGCGCGCCGTAGCCAAGCATGTAGGCCACTACTTCCTTGTAGTCGTCCCGCATGTGCGCCAAGATTCGCGCCACTTCAAACGGCCGACCGTACTTAATGTGGCAGCGCATCGGGTCGGCGCCGCCGTCGAGCAAGTCGTAGACGAACTCGGCGTTACTTTCAATCGACTGAAGTCTCGCTTTCTAACCACGCCAACCACCGCAACGCGTGCTCTCTACTCTCTCCACACATATCGCCACTCGGCTGCAATGAGCCGCACACGGCTGGGCGCTCTGGCAGCCCAAACAATTTGCAGCGGTTCTCTAGGTCCAGGTGCGGGCACCGAACACCCGCAGGCTTTCCAAGGGGCATCCCAGGCATTGGGCTCGAAATGGAGGGCGCAATACAGCAGGCGCCGCAATTGGGACGACAGTTCATAGAATAATTAGCCACGTAACGATTCGCCCTCACGCATTTCAGGTATTGGCTTGTAATTGAAGAGGCGATGCAGTATGCACAGCAGTTGTCATGAAATTCGTCGGGGTACTTTAAGGATTCATAGCTTTGTTTTGGATTTTCTTTATCGCTAGGCGACTCAACCTTCTTTGAAGGCCTGAAGCAGAAACCATGGCGTCCTATCAGGGAAAAGAAAAGAGGCGCAAATCCCGCCGACGACTACAGCGGGAATATTAAGGGTTGCATCCGTGGCTAGCTGCGGTTCGCATGCGCTCTCCCATCGGCTTGAAAAGTCCTCAACTGTCCAAACCCCATGCCCAACTTGAAAGTTATGATTTCGCCCATTATGTATTACGCGTTGGGCGAAATCCATATGCGTATTGGGAAGAAAAACCACCATTGACGTATGGTCTATTTCAGCAAGGTATGGGTCTACAACGTCATCAAGTTCATAGTATCTTGCCATCAACAAAAGAACTGACAGAACTTCGGAAGGATTTGACACCATCGATGACGTACAAGAAAGGCTTCCTTCAGCGCGAGCTTTAACAAAGTCATACGCTACCTCTGGTTCTAGGCTTGCTCGAGCAACGTTTGCTTTGTCCCTTATTAGCTGCGACATGTACAAGCCGAAAAATTGCTCCCCAATTTCTTTATGTCCGCCCTTTAACGCGGCGAGCAAGAAAGTTAGAATATATGAGGCTTGTGAATCGCTAATTATAAAAACACATGCCTCATAAATATCCAATATCTTTTGGGCCAGCTCACACATGAGATTAGCTAGTTTGTCGGAATTTTGACCTGATTGCTTGCATATAAAGATTCCAGCACCACACCATCCCAGAAGTTTAGAAATCCTGATGGGAAGATAGTAAAAATCTGCCAATCCTTCAAACGCTAACGCATTGTTGAAATCGTCGATTTCAGCACAGACGTCAACCAATTGGGCGGTCAACTGCTCTATGAGCGTGCTTGTAAATATTTCAATCTGAGCTTCGGCTAAGCCCGACTGGCCGCACCATTCGATAAGCAGGGATATAAACGTGGCGTTCAACTCAATGGGCGCAAATGAATCAACTGAGTCTGCCATTTTCTCAGCTAAAGGCACTGCAACACCCGATAAGAACCTGACTACGTCCTGCTCGCTGTTTAATTTTTTCGCTATCGGATTTAATTCGTTGAAAATTCGCAAGGGGGTCAAGTCTTCTGCGGAATCGTATAATAGAGTCCACAACTTCCCAGAAGCCTCGCTGATGGCGGCACCAGCTTGCGACCGAGAAGGAATTGAAACCATTGAGTGAAGCGAAACACGCTGCTCGGCATCGTAAGCTGGGTTCTTGGAAAATCGCGACTGCCCAAATAGATTCAAGCCCCATACCACGGGAGTTTGTGCTGTGAATGTGCCAGGAGGCATAGAATTAGTGAGCTTTCTTGCTTCGCCGATGATTAAGTCAGCGGCGGCACGTCCCGCTTCCACCAAGTCTAAGTAAGGGCGGCTATCTTGAACAACGACTTCTCCGTTGAGCACGCGAAGCAATTGTGTCGTCCCAACACCACCTTCCGGTGTATCGAGCGAGTATTCTTTCGCTGCAGATGTTGCAAAAATAGAGATGCCCGATGTATTTGCCATTCCGATTAACTCGGGCTTAAGTAAAGTCGCTAAGTTGGAAACTAGCCCACCTGATTCGCACGCATCAATTATTATATTGCATTGGGAAGGACTAACTTCGTTAATTATCTCGAACAATCGCGACAACGAATAAGCCGACGTTGCAAATTTTCCGGCTACAGTATCCTTCAGGCAGAGATAGTAACTTCCTTTTGCAACGCCACCATGACCAGCGAAGAATATCGTAAGCGTATCGGTTTCCTCGTTGACAGGAATGAGTTCCGAAAGCGCGTGGTCCACGTCGGCACAGGTTGGCGATAAAAGCAGACGTGACGTTGCTTCTGGATAGTTGCCGAAGTCGCTAGAGCGTAGCAAGTGATAAACATTCTTCGCATCTTCTTGGGCGCCGCTGAGTTCTCCTAACGATTCGTAGGCATCGCATCCGATGCATAGGAGCACACGCTTAATATCAGTCATTATCTACCTTATATTTCCCCCGGCGCGCACGCTCTCGCTCTACCGCCTCGCGTTGTTTGCGTTCGGTTATTTCGTCTATTCGAAGCTTTATCTCAGGCGAATGTATGCTTGGGTCATTCTTTATTTTTTCGAAACTATCCGGTCCAACATGTATATCCGGCATCACTGGTTTTCCTTCACGGTCCACCCCGAATTCGAGCTTTTCGAGAATTTCAATAAAGGTTTCGCCGAAGCTTTTTCCTTTGCCATCGACGGATTGGCCACTGGCCTCACACGCCTTCCCGGCTGTCGCATACATTTCGCGTAAAAATGATTCAATCATTGAGCTGGTCAGGCCCCTAATGGTCGCCTCAAGCGCTGAAATTCTATAACTGACCAAGTCCGATACATCTATAGCAACTTCGTTCCGTAAGCTCTGCATTGTCGAAACGTCATCCGGATTGCTGCTATTGTGTGACTGCCATTGGATTCCGTGATTAAACGATTGGACATTTGCTGCTGAAATAAATTGACTTTGTTCAGCCTTTAACCGTTCGTGCACCTCTTTTGCGAAAGACCGCATAAAGGCGGAATGTTCCTTGGGGTTGGTGAGTGGCTTTTTTCTCCGCATTTTGCGCCTTTTTGGAGTCCGGTAGGGAGGTGTGAAGTATACTCTGGTTCCAACGCAAATTAAGAGCTTAGTTTAATTCGTTGTTACAAAGCACGCACTCCAGTTCGTTCGTCGATGCAAGCTGTGCTTAAGGATTTAGCAATAAATTTGGACCGTAGCTTGCAACTTGCGAGCGGGCGACATCACTGTGCTGACAACCGAATATAGGTGCCTTGAACCGATGCGTAGCACCTCTTTAGTTGACGACGGGTGTCTCGCTAGCATCTCAGGGGTTAGGCCTAATGACACAGTAGAGCAGGCATCACTGAGACGAGAGTCTTTAGTGTAATTAGCCACTCAACGGCTTTCTATTCGGCGGATACTGGCGTTATACACATAACTCGGTTGCTAAAAATTTTTGTTGTACTCGGAACAGTCAATCTTTGGGTTTGTGGATGTAAAGAACCCAAATCGGCAATGCGCTTCATTAGGCATTAATAATCTCATTGTTTGCCACGAGACTTTTTCTGCCTCTTCAAAGTAATCCAAGTCGCCGTTTAAAGCTGGTCCTGTTACGCCATGTGAGCGGTATGACTGTAAACCTTTCTCGATTTCTCTTTTAAATGTGAACCTGTTGATGAATCCGAGGGAGCCTGAGCTGTCTCTAAACTCATGAATTCCAACCAATGCGTTTCCAAGTAGAACTCTCTCTTTTCCGGCATAAAGTATAAGCGGGCAAGAAGATTCGCAAACTGTAGTCTGCGTCCACTGCTGTGCGCTTTCAGATTTAGTAGAGTAATTTTCCGCAAGGCAAGTATTTAATTTCTTTTCTGCAATCTTTTCGCCAATCTTTAATGCTGTGTTCGTGTGTCCGCCTAGGCTATTAAAGCAAATATAGGTGCCTTGCGTTGCTGACTTAATATCTTCTAGGAAATCACTGAAGCGTTTATCGTCCCCCTCAATAATATTTCCGTCTAGGAGGATAGCGTTCTCAATGCAACTTTTCTGAGCACTTGAAGAGCATGCTCTAATCCCTTGGTGAAACTTCAAACCGCTGCTACCACCATTGATATGGCTAACGATAAAACGAATTGGTCCTACCAAGGTTGCCGATGCCACAATTAGTGTCACAAAAGCGCCGACGCCAACGCCTCCCCAAAAACCTTTAAGACTGTTTGAACTTTTGGGATTGTTGTAGCTATTAGGGGCGACCTTGGAACCTAGTTTTCCGTCTAAGAGATTCTGATGTTTACTTTCTTCAGATTGTCCAGGCTTGTTGGAGTCTTTCGGGTCAACCGTAGAGCTTGAGTTTTCTTCAGTGCGGTTTTCGCGTTCAGTCATCTTATAGTGCTCAAATTTGGTTAGGGCTAGAATGTATATTTCTTGCTCAATGCCGAAATTTTACCATTGGTTATTCGTGACATAGAATGATAATGTTGTATTTTTTACAGCCATGGCTTGTCAAGGAGCCACCCCGTGAATCTGCTCGGCAATGACGCGTACGATGCGTCAGAGTTCACGAATGGTAAGCCTATGAGTGTAATTAGCTACCCAACGGCTTGCCGTTCGGCATGCCAGGTATGGGCGAGCTGATCGAGGGCGCGGTGCAGCAGGCGCCGCAGCCGGGGCGGCAAGCGAAGGGTTCGGACGGGGAGGTCATCGGTAAACACGGGCAAGGACAACACACCAGTATACTATCCATGCAGCGTCGATGTCCTTGACTGCCCCCGGACCCAGGTCTAATATTTGCTGACTCAACAGTTAGTTGTCGGACAGAAGCATGCCATGCCCTTTTGACACCAAGCCACGCTGGGAGCGCCGCAAGGAGGCGAGGCCCCAGGAGTTGCTGGAGGCAGCCATCGACCTGTTCGTCGAGCGTGGCTACGCCGCCACACGCCTGGAAGACGTGGCGCGCCGCGCCGGCGTCTCCAAGGGCACGCTCTACCTGTACTACGAAAACAAGGAAGAGCTGTTCAAGGCCGTCGTCCGTTCCAGCATCGTGCCGGCCATCGGCGAGGCCGAAGTGTCCGTCGCCGAATTCGAAGGCCACAGCGCCGACCTGCTGCGCCACCTGATCCACAACTGGTGGCAGCGGGTGGGGGCGACCAAGGCCTCCGGCATCATCAAGCTGGTCACTGCCGAGGCCGGCAACTTCCCCGAGCTGGCCAAGTTCTACCAGGAAGAAGTCATCAACCGCGGTACCGCGGCCATGTCGGGCATGCTCGAGCGCGGCGTGGCGCGCGGCGACTTCCGCGCTATCGACATCAAGCTGATGACCCAGGTCTTGACGGCGCCGATGCTGATGCTGATCACCTGGAAGCATTCGGTCGGCCCTTGCCCGCGTACCGAACTCGAACCGCTGGCCTTCCTCGACACCTTCCTCGACATGGCGCTGCATGGCCTGCTTCCCCAGGAAGCCCAGGCCGGCCCCGGCGCCAAGTGATCCCCGCGCCGTCGACACGCCGTTGTTTTGGCGTTTCAACCCCGCCAAATTGCAGACTGTCGCAATTTCCGCTGGTCTCGGCATGCATGTCGTTAAGATATGTTTGCTGAAGCCGTTCAACGATAAAATATCGGATTATTTCTTTTACCACCGAGTATCAAGATGAATATCGAACAAGCCCGCTTCAACATGATC
>Ga0308160_10002610_pt1 | contig 21397 bp, 26 predicted proteins | sample PhyFR1_FD_201036 | JGI IMG/M metagenome (GOLD analysis project Ga0308160, IMG submission 201036) | Phyllosphere microbial communities from UC Gill Tract Community Farm, Albany, California, United States - DLSLF.R1 | ecosystem: Host-associated > Plants > Phyllosphere > Unclassified | place: USA...
TCCGCTCCATGTCGAGGATCGACTTGGCCGGCGCCAGGATCGTGCCGGCGTCGTGCGCGGCCTGGTACTTGTTGGCGTGCGCCACGAAGCCGATGCGCGGGTCGACGTGGAAGATCTTCTGGTAGCCGGCGGTCAGCGTGCAAGCCAGCAGCCACACGGTCGGCAGCGCCGTGACCCACGCGTACTTGCCGCGCTTCATCTTGAACAGCACGCAGGTACCCAGCATCAGCGCAATACCGGCCAGCATCTGGTTGGCGATGCCGAACAGTGGCCACAAGGTGTTGATGCCACCCAGCGGATCGACCACGCCCTGGTACAGGAAGTAACCCCAGGCTGCGACGCACAGGCCGGTGGCCAGCAGATTGGCCGGCAGCGAATCGGTGCGCTTGAGCGATGGTGCGAACGCGCCCAGCAGATCCTGCAGCATGAAGCGGCCGGCGCGGGTGCCCGCGTCCACCGCGGTCAGGATGAACAGCGCCTCGAACAGGATCGCGAAGTGGTACCAGAACGCCATCATAGTCTGGCCGCCGACCACGTTCGACAGGATGTGGGCCATGCCCACTGCCAGCGTCGGCGCGCCACCGGCGCGCGAGATGATGGTGTGCTCGCCGACGTCACGGGCCATCTGTTCCAGTGCTTCCGGTGTGATCACGAAGCCCATCTGCGAGACGGCAGCGGCGGCCGATTGCGCCGTCGTGCCCAGCAGGGCAGCCGGGCTGTTCATGGCGAAGTAAACGCCCGGGTCGATGGTCGACGCGGCGATCAGCGCCATGATGGCGACGAAGCTTTCCATCAGCATGCCGCCGTAGCCGATGAAGCGCGCCTGCGTTTCATTTTCCAGCATCTTGGGCGTGGTGCCCGAGGCGATCAGCGCGTGGAAGCCCGACACGGCGCCACAGGCGATGGTGATGAACAGGAACGGGAAGATGCCACCCGACCAGACCGGGCCAGAACCATCGACGAATTTCGTCACGGCCGGCATGCGCAGGTCCGGTGCGACGACCAGGATACCGATCGCCAGCGCGAGGATGGTGCCGATCTTGAGGAAGGTCGACAGGTAGTCGCGCGGCGCCAGCAGCAGCCACACGGGAATCACGGCGGCGACGAAGCCGTAGCCGATCAGCATCCAGGTCAGTTCGGTGCCGGTGAAGGTGAACATCGGACCCCAGACTGGCGAATCGTGCACCCACTGGCCACCGATAATGGCGAGCATCAGCAACACGAAGCCGATCATCGAAATTTCGCCGATGCGCCCGACCCGCACATAGCGCGAGTAGACGCCCATGAACAGCGCGATCGGGATCGTGGCCATCACGGTGAAGGTGCCCCACGGCGAACCGGTCAGGGCTTTCACGACGATCAGCGCCAGCACGGCCAGGATGATCACCATGATCATGAAGGTACCGAGCAGCGCGATCATGCCGGGGATCTCGCCCATTTCGGATTTGATCAGGTCACCGAGCGAGCGGCCATCGCGCCGCGTGGACATGAACAGCACGATGAAATCCTGCACCGCGCCGGCAAACACCACGCCGGCCAGAATCCACATCATGCCCGGCAGGTAACCCATCTGCGCGGCAAGCACGGGGCCCACCAGCGGGCCGGCGCCGGCAATCGCGGCAAAGTGGTGACCGAACAACACGTTCTTGTTGGTCGGCACGTAGTCGAGGCCGTCGTTGAACTTGTGGGCGGGTGTCTGGCGGGTGGCGTCGAGCCCCAGCACTTTGTTGGCGATGAACTTCGAGTAGAAGCGGTAGGCGATGAGATAGACGCAGCCGGCGGCCGCGACGATCCAGATGGCATTGATGGTTTCACCGCGTTTGAGCGCGATGTAGCCGAGCGAAAACGCGCCCAGGATGGACAAGGCGATCCATCCGAGCATGCTCGTCATTTTCTTCATGGGTGACTCCTCCGATATGGATTGATGCTTCGTACGCCAGTACATGCCGGCGCTATTCTTTACAGCATGGCAATGAGTATCTTGCACAATTATCAGGACTGCAAGCGTAACAATTACGCAGAAGCTACGTACCACTACGTAGGACGCATGCCCGTAACGCACGTAAAATGCGTCGCTTCCCTCTACAGAAGGCGGTCGGCCCATGCGGCTCAAGCAAAAAGTCATCATGCTGGCAGTGGCGCCCCTGGTCGTGGCGCTGTGCGCAATCACGCTCTACGTGCGTCAGCAGGCTGTCACTCTGGCGCAACAACAACGCGACACGATCGGCAGCGCCTACCTGGCCAGCAAGGAAGCCGAGCTGCGCCACTACGTCGAGCTCGCCACGCGTTCGATCGCGCACCTGACCCAGAGCGGGCGCAGCGATCCGGCCACGCAGGCCGAGGCAATCCGCATCCTGTCGTCGCTGAGCTACGGCGGCGATGGTTACTTTTTCGTCTACGACACGCGCGGCAAGAACCTCGCGCATCCGCGCCAGCCGGAACTGGTCGGCACCGACATGTGGAACTGGCGCGACTCGACCGGCTCGCTGACGATCCAGCGCCTGATCGGACTGGCCCAGGGCGGTGGCGGATTCCTGCGCTACACGTGGGCCAAGCCGTCGAGCAAGACGGCCGCGCCCAAGCTGGGCTACGTGGTCCCGGTCGCGCACTGGGGCTGGGTCATGGGCACCGGCATTTACCTCGACGATGTCGAGGCGGCGCTCGAACTGGTCGAGGCCCAGCAGTCGCGCAACAGCGACCAGACACTGCTCTGGATGGCGGTCCTGGCCACGCTGGCGACAATCGGCGTGGCCGGTGGCGGGCTGGCGCTGAATATCAGCGAAGGGCGCCTGGCCGACGCCAAGCTGCGCGCGCTGGCTCAGCGCGTGGTGGAATCGCAGGAAGAAGAACGAGCGCGCCTGTCGCGCGACCTGCATGACGGGATCAGCCAGGCGCTGGTCTCGGTCAAGCTGCAGCTGGAGGCAGGCATCATCCGCCTTGATGGCGACGCCAACAAGCGCGAGCAGGCGCGCGCCGGCCTGGAGCGCACCGTCGACCAGGTCAACACGGTGCTGGGCGAAGTGCGCCGCATCTCGCACGACCTGCGCCCGACGCTGCTCGACGACCTGGGTCTGGCGCCGGCGCTGGAATATCTGGCCCGCGAATTCGGCGAGGACGCCGGCACGCCGGTGCGCTTTCGCGCGACCGGCGCGCTCGATGCGCTGCCCGAGATGGTGGGTACGGTGCTGTTTCGCATCGCGCAAGAAGCGCTGACCAATGTCGAGCGCCATGCCCAGGCCAGCACCATCGAGCTCTCGCTCGAGCGCGTGGCCAACCGCGTCAGCCTGTCGATTGCCGACGATGGCGTGGGCTTTGACACCGATGGCGTGGCCGTGCACCCGAAGCGTGGCATCGGCTTGAGGAATATGATGGAACGGATGGAAGCGATCGGCGGCCGACTGTCGGTCAACTCGTCGTCCAGCGGCACCAGCGTGGTGGCCAGCATCGACTTGAAGGAGTAGGGCAGTGAACGAAGACATTAAAGAAGTGAAGATTCTGCTGGTGGACGACCACCCTTTGGTGCGCGACGGTCTGCGCGCGCGGCTCGAGTCGGCGCCGCACCTGCACGTGGTCGCTGAAGCCGGCTCGAGCGCCGAAGCGCTGGAGCGCGCCGGCGAATACCACCCCGATCTGGTGCTGATGGACGTGAACATGCGCGGCGGCAGCGGCATCGAAGCCACCTTCCAGCTCACCGCACGGTTTCCCGGCATCGCGGTCCTGATGTTGTCAATGCACGACAAACCGGAATACGTGAGCCAGGCCATCGGCGCCGGTGCGCGCGGTTACGTACTCAAGGATGCGCCGGGCAAGGACATCGTGCTGGCCATCGATACCGTCATGGGCGGCGGTATCTATTACAGCGCTGCGCTGGCGCGCCAGCTGGCCAATCCCGCCGCCCCGAGCGACCAGCTGACGGCGCGCGAGCACGAAGTACTGGGGCATATCGCTGCCGGCCAGTCGAACAAGCAGATCGCGCGCGACCTCGACCTGTCGGTGCGCACGGTTGAAACGCACCGCCTGAACATCAAGCGCAAGCTGGGCATCGAAGGCCAGGCTGAGCTGATCCGGTTCGCCGTGCAGCGCGCCGGCGGTAACTGATGGTTAATACGGGCTGTCCGGTAGGAAACTTCGATTTGCTTTATGGCATTCGGTGCAATAAGATTGCCTGGATACTACTTTGAAACTTTCCATGGCAGAGCAGGAAACATGTCCGCTGGTCGCAATCGAGCCAGTCGCCAACGCACAGAATGAATGGGTTGCACTCAGCGTGCGCCTTGCGCCGGGCACCGACTTGCCCCAGCGGCTGCAGACCGTGTTCGGCACGCCCGACCTGCTGGCCGCTGCCGCGCCGCTAGACTGCCTGTTGAACCTGGACGACCCCACCACCTTGACCCCACCGGTGCTGGCGCTGTTGCCGGCCAACCGCATTGGCCTGGTGATCGACGCGAACGCGCTGGCGGTCGACGGCGTGGCGCGCAAGCTCCTCGAGCTGCACGCCTGCGGTTACCGCATCTGGCTCGACGGCGACGTTCCCGATGGCGTCACGGCGCCATCCGGGCTGCGCTCGGTTGCGCGCAACTGCCGCGTCGCCCCGATGCCACCGGGCCGCCTGGTGGCCCTGTTTGCCCCCCACATCGCGTATGGCGTCGACAACGCGCGCCGCTTCTTCGGCTGCGAGATCGCAGGCTTCGACTGGTTCATCGGCGACTACGCGTACGACCCGGACATCGCGCCATCGCCCGACGACGACGGCAGTTCGCGCCGCCGCATCCTCACGCTGCTGGGTTTGCTCGCGCGCGATGCCGACTCGCGCGAACTCGAAGAGCAGGTCAAGCAGGATCCGGCGCTGGCCTACCACCTGCTCAAGCTGGTCAACTCGGCTGCCTTCACGATATCGACCCAAGTCACCAGCTTCGGCCAGGCGATCACGGTGCTGGGCCGGCGCCAGTTGCAGCGCTGGCTGCAACTGCTGCTGTATGCGCGCCAGCAACCGGACGGCTTGCCGAATCTGCTGCTGCCGCTGGCCGCGCGCCGCGGCGCCCAGCTCGAAGCGCTCGCACGCCTGCAGGGCGACGACCGCGACGCGCAAGACCTGGCCTTCATGACCGGGGTGTTCTCGCTGCTCGACCGGTTGCTGCACATGCCGATGACCGAGATCGCGGCCGAGCTGTACCTGCCCGACGACGTGGCGGGCGCGCTGATCAACCGCAGCGGCCAGCTCGGCGTGTGGCTGTCGCTGGTCGACGCCAATCCGACCGGGGCGGCGCTGCACGAGGCCGGCGTGAGTCTCGACGACTGGTGGCACAGTCAGCTGCACGCATACCACTGGGCAATCGAGGTGGGCCGCAATGTCTGACGTGCGCGAACTGGCCCCGACCGCCTTTGTCCAGGGCACAAGCGCCGTCTGCGACGCCGTCCTGCGCCTGCGCGGCGACGCGCTGGTGCAGGAGCTGAGCCGCCTGGCGCGCACGCTGACGGGCAGCGCGCACGGGCGCTTCGTGCCCGGCCCGGGCCTCGTCGATCCCGGTCAGCCCGGCGGGCGTGTGCTGCGCCACGCGGTGGCCGTGGGCCTGGAACAATTCGGCTGGTATGAAGTGAGCGGCTACGGCGACCATGCCGAGGCCAGCGCACACACGCTGGCCGCGCTGACCGCGCTGGCGCAACTAACCGCGAGCCTGATGCAGATGCACTCGCTGGCTCAGCGCTCCACCCACGCCTACGCGCAGATGGAAGCGCAGCTGGCGCACCAGTCGCAGATCCTCGACCAGATCCACGAGTCGGTGCTGACGATGGACCAGATGGGCTACATCACCAGCTGGAACCGCGGCGCCGAACGCTTGTTCGGCTACACGGCGCTTGAAGCGGTCGGCCGCAATATCCTGTTCCTGTACGCCGACGAAGACCTGAGCGACGAGGAGGGCGGCGCACCGCCCGACCTGTTCGCGGAGCACGGCGGGCGCATGATGGAGGTGAAACGCCGCAAGAAGTCGGGCGACATCTTCTGGGCCAGCCTGTCGCTGTCACCCCTGCGCGACCTGGCCGGCCGCCCGAGTGGCCTGATCGCCTACCTGACCGACATCACCGAACGCAAACACGCCGAAGAGCAGCTGCACCACCTGGCCTACTACGACGAACTGACCGGCCTGCCCAACCGCACGCTGTTCGCGCGCCTGGTTGACCAGGCCCTGATGGTCGCGCAGCGCAACGAGACGGCCGGCTGCATCCTGTTCATCGACCTGAACCGCTTCAAGCGCATCAACGACACGCTGGGCCGGCGCATCGGCGACGAGCTGCTCAAGCAGGTCGGCCAGCGCTTCAAGGCCACGCTGCGCGACGAAGACCTGGTGGCGCGCCTGTCGGGCGACGAATACGCGGTCGGCCTGGCTGACGTGCGCCAGCACTTCGAAGCCACCACGGTGGCGCAAAAGCTGCAGGCCGCGCTCGACGCACCGTTCCTGATCGGCGGCCACGACCTGCGCGTGGGCGCCAGCATCGGCATCAGCGTCTATCCGCAGGACGGCAACGACGCCGAAACGCTGCTGGCGCTGGCTGACATCGCGATGGAACGGGCCAAGGGCGACGACGCCAACCCGGACCGCAGCGTCGCGTTCTACAGCCAGGACATGAACAAGGGCATGCAGGAACGCATGCGCATCGAATCCGGCCTGCGCCATGCGCTGGGCAATGGCGAACTGGTGCTGTACTACCAGCCGAAGTTCGAAATCGCGAGTGGCCGCCTGGTCGGCGCGGAAGCGCTGGTGCGCTGGATGCATCCCGAGCGCGGCATCGTGCCCCCGGGCGAATTCATCCCGCTGGCCGAAACCACCGGACTGATCGTGCAGGTGGGCGAGTGGGTGCTGGAAGAAGCCTGCGCGCAGGCGTCGATCTGGCAGCGCTCGGGCATCGCCCCGTTCCGCGTCGCGGTCAACGTGTCGGCGCGCGAGTTCACGCCATCGCTGCCGGAGCGCGTGGCCACCACGCTGCGCCGGTATCAGCTCGACCCGTCGTGGCTGGAGCTGGAGATCACGGAGAGCACGCTGATGCACGACGTGGATCGCGTGACGGCCATCATGGACCAGATCACGGCGCTGGGCGTGTCACTGTCGCTGGACGATTTCGGCACCGGGTTCTCGAGCCTGTCGTATCTGAAGCGGTTCCCGATTCATACGCTCAAGATCGACCGCTCGTTTACGATGGGGATCCCGGCGGACGGGAGTGACTGCGCGATTGCCGGGACCATCATCAGCATGGCGCGCCAGTTGTGCCTGCGCGTGATTGCCGAGGGTGTCGAGACGCTGGACCAGCTGGCGTTCTTGCGCGGCGCCGGGTGTGATGAGGTGCAGGGGTATTTGTATGCGGCGCCGCTGCCGGCGTATGCGTTCGAGAAGGCGTTGCGGGAGAATTGGGCATTGGTGGGGTAGGCGAGGGGATCATGCGCGAGCGCGGCCGTTTTGCCCCGGTCAGAACTCCCTCATCCGGCCGATGATTATGTATAATGCCGTGCAACAGGAAGCGTGGCCGAGTGGTTGAAGGCAGCAGTCTTGAAAACTGCCGACGGTGTGAGCCGTTCGTGAGTTCGAATCTCACCGCTTCCGCCAGATTGTAGCTGTAAGGTGTTGATAACCTCGCAGAATTTCGAATCAATGAGTTTGTTGTTCACCAAGTTTTACGCGTGATAACGCACTGAGTTGTTAGAGTTGCGGAAACGATTTCCGCAACTCTGCAAGTTGGCAGAGCACAGGCTTTTAGATCCCTTTGCAGTCCTACCTCATCATCCTCATCTGAGCGACACATGCCGGACGATCATATCAACCGCGAAAATACCGTCCTTGATCTTCTTTCCGAAGCTACAAGTCTTAGTGTCGTCAGCGAATTTTTGCGTGCAAAGAATTTGACGCATAGTGCAGGAAGTTGGAAAGATATGCGTGAAAAGCGCTTGCTTCCTTATTTGCGTGACTTCAGCATAACTTTAGATGAACTGGTTACGCTTGTTAGCTCGGCAGAGGAAAGTGGCGATCAGCATATCTTTTTGTTCCATTGCACCGAAGATCCATTGGAAATGCTTGATCGTGATGGGGTTCACAAAAATCTTCGGAGGCTTGGCCTTGAGCATCTAATCAATGGTCCCGATATGAATCGCATGCCACAGATTCCGACGATTGTTGACGTCCGATGGAATACTGCAGACGTTGATCTTAGCTTGGTCGTGAAGGTTGCCGAAGTCCGGGCGAAGCGTGTTCTAGAGAAAGAACGTGCTTTCCATGGTAAATTCATCAAGATTTATTCTGACAAGCCAGTCCGGGCTGTTAATGTCGCTAAATTGCATCGTAATGGTGTTTTAGAATTACGAATCCAGTCTCACGATACTAGTAAGTATGATGCGGACTTGAACCGCTTTATTCGATTGATTAACTCGTTTTTCCCAATGACTCGATTTGGCGAGACATCCCTCTCGACCGCTAAAGATACTATGTGGGCAAGGCGAGAGGAATTGCGCGAGTTAATAAGATATACTGATGCTTCAGTAATTGATGAGCAGGGAAATCGAATTAGGGCTGCAACCGGTTCTGATCAAAGCAACCTTTCGGATAGTGCAGCGGGGAAGAGCGTAGACTATATGCTTCAGCAGGACGCGAACGCGTATTGTTCGGACTCAAATCTATGGTTTTTGAAGTCTGAAAAATTAGCTAGTCCAATTCATGTGTTGTTGAATGGTGCTTCAAATGAATTTGCAGTTCCGAGGAAGTGCTCCGAAGCAGATTACGAATATGTCTTTAGCCAAATCCGACACTTTAATCGACGAATTCCCTGAAGAGCCTGCGGCTGTTCAGCGTCTTCTAGAGCTTCTTCGTGATGCAGCGTCGCGAGTAGGCCGCAGAGAGTACAGGGCCGACCGCCTGTATGATTTGTTGCAGCCATCAAGCTATAGGGTCCTTATACAAATTTTGTCTAGCGCTGTTGATAAGGGCATGCTCAATAGAATATTTCGGGTGCTTTCTTCGACGGGAGGAGGGATTGGGGACTTCTCCGCTGTCATGGAAATTCCTTTGATAATATACGATAGTCGTATTGGTCACGATGTGGAAGTCTCTACTGACGACATTGAGCTAATTTTCGTCATTCAGCAGTAGAGAGCAATTCAATGCCTAATAATAGTCTGCTGGAACTTCAACAGCGTTTGCAGACCTTTAGCGATCCGAACGAGTATCGAATCGCCGAAGCTGCTCCCTTTGTGCCTGCGGCTTCGATTCCGCTACCTAAGCACGTTGTAGTGCTCCTTCATGGAATGAACACTAACGCGGAATGGCAAGAAGCTCTTGCGGACGCGATTAGAAATTGCTCAAATCTTGAGCCGCTGGTCGTTGGCTACGGAAATTTTCATCCCCTAAAATTCTGGTTCCCCTTTTTCTTTCGGCAGGGCAGAATCAATAAGGTTGCGACTGATCTTCGAGGCATTTGCAAAAGAAATCCGAACGTCCATATATCCGTCGTTGCCCACAGTTTTGGTACGTATATTATTTCTCGGATAATTGAAAAATATCCAGATGTCAAATTGCATCGAATCTTGCTATGTGGCGCAATTGTAGATACTGATTACGATTGGAGTATGGTAACTTCGCAGTTCAAGTACCCGGTCATTAATGATATCGGTCGTCGTGATCCATGGCCAAGTATGGCGAAGTCTTTGTCATGGGGGTTTGGTGATAGCGGATGTATCGGCTTTCAAAATAGTTTGGTTCGTGATCGCCATTTTACCTATGGGCATAGCGGATTCCTAAATCCGAAGCATATGCAGAAATTCTGGTTGCCATATTTATTGGACGGTAAGGTGGTTCACTCCCCCTATACATCGAAAAGACGACCAATGCGTGTGTTTGAGATTTTCTTGCGCACCTTCCAATGGAAGTACTTTATTCTGATAGTTGTCGTATTGGGCTTGTATAAATTTTTGGAATTTTTGGCAGGGTTGGCATTATAGCTATCTAGTTGGTTTTACGACCTCACCCACCCTCCGATAAACCTTCTGCGTGATCTGTTTATTCGTGTGTCCGAGCAGCTTGCTGGCGTCCTCGAGACTGGCGATTTCGCTTGCTGCTTTTGGCCGGATATCTCGAAACTGAAACGCCCTGATGCGAAGGGCGAGATCCACGTTACGGTCTTTTTCGGCCTTTGCCGCTGCTGTTAAGCGCGCGCCATCGAAGCGATCCCGCAGCATTTTCAGAGTCAGCCGCTGCCCCTGTTCGGTACACACCAGCGCGCCGGTCATAGACTTCACCGGGCGCGCCATCAGTCGATCCAGGCACGCGCCCAGCTGCGTCGGCTCGCCGTCGACGTGTAGCCGGATCCGGAGCGTATGCCCCGTCTTATTCTGAAGGACGTGCAGCTCATCGTTACGGATGTCGAGCTTGCTCATCTTAAGCATGTCTGCCGGCCGCTGCCCCGTGAGGTATGCCAGGTCCATCGCGTCGCGCAGTACCTGGGTGCCGGCGACGAATACGGCATCCCACACGTCGGCTTCGGCATAGTAATCCCTTGGCGCCTCTTTATTCTTACGGACGCCACGGCAGGGATTGTCACGCTGTGTGAAACCCCACTCACGCGCCATGTTAAATACGTGCGACAGCAGCGCGATCTCGCGGTTGGCTCGCACCGGCGCCGACCTGGCGTCGCGGTACCGCGCAATGTCTTGCGGCCGGATTGCGTCGATTGGTGCCGAATCGAATGCCGGGCGCAATTGCGACAGGCAAAGCCTGTTCTCGCGCTGCGTGGACGGCTTCTTCTTCGGCAGGATGTCGCGCACGTACTGGTCGAACACGTGCCGCATCAGCGAAGCATCATCCGGCACCGGTGCACAATCCAGCTCCGCCCACTTTCGCTTCGCTGCATCCAAGTCAGTACCGAGCGCAACCTCCATCCTTTTGCCGTCGGCGTCCCGGCCGTTGTAGTAATAACCGATCCAGACCGCGCCCGATTTTAATTTTCTCTTCCGCGCAAGCATGCGTGGAGGTAATTTTATTCCTGTGGTCTTCGGTCTCATCGCCTACCTGTCATCGGACGTTGGTCACGTCCATTCTCCATCCTGTCGCCTCTGGCGCAACCAGTGCGGTGGGGTTAATTCCTGCCAGCTTCAGTCGGGCGTACAACCTGCCGACTTTAGGCACCTTGGCATGGTTCAAGATGAACACCCAGCCGTTATTTTTTAACCAGTTGACCTGATCGTTTCGCCGGACACATCCGGAAATATCGCTGATCTCGTCCTCGGTCAGGGTTTCAGATTGCAGCTGCAGCTCGAAGATGGCAGTCATCGATAATTCCCTTCTTCCCCGAATGCCTGGTCTTCGGCGCGTCGACGTTCTTCCCGCTCGAGTAAAGACGCAAGGGCAATTATGCAGGTGCCAATCAGCAGCAGCGTGCCCACCAGCATGCTGGGGCCGACAAAAGCACCAACGACTGCAAACGCGGCGGCCGCCAGCGTGCCAACAATTATCCAGACACCGACCATTCGCAATTGAGCGCGCTTCATGGCTTCTCTCCCTGGACGCTGCCGATCTGGGCGGCGCGCGGTTCATTGTCGAGCGGTAGTACTCCATCACTGTCGTCGTTCCAGCAGCACATTCCGGTTGTGGCCTGGCTCTCATCGTCCTTGTGCTGGACGATGCCAAAGGTCAGCTCATCGTCCAGCTGATCGGGATCGCGCGCGCCGTCAGGGTTGATGAAGTCGAGCGCCTCACGCAACTGGTGGCCGGTCAGGGTCACAGTAACGATGCCTCGTTCCCAGCCGGGCATCGCGTCCGGCGCTACGGCATGCTGGGCGCGCAGCTCGGCAATCTCGGCCACCATGGCACGCTCTACGTCCGTTGGTGCATGAAGCGGCCAGTCAGCAGCTTTGCCCATCCGCTCACGCCAAGACCTGACATGCGACTCCCCGGCCGCAAGCCTGTTCAGCAGGCTATCCATATGGCGCACCAGCGCGCCACGGTACTGGCCCATATCCTGGAACGAGGCGGCGTAGCTATCATTCGCAACCAGGATGCGCAGCGCGCCGTGGCTATCGATTTCGTTCCAGTCTGGCCGATCGCGCGCCGGCATGTTTTCCTGCTGTTGATTTTTAAAAAGGGCAGTCATCGGTTTCTTTCATTGGTTGTACAAGGTACTCGAAAGGGATATCGGCATCGGCGACGCCCTGGCGCTTCGCCTGGTTGTAAAAGCCCCGTGGGTGGTAATCACAAAATTTGTACTTGCCAACCCGATGCGGGTAGGTCGGCGACTGGCCGCAGCTGCAAAGGTTGCGGCGGTTGTACGCCCGCTGCTCGATTCGCCAACCTTTGCGCTCGCCGCAGATCGCGCATTTAGGTACGACGATGTACGTGTCAGGCGACCGCTTCAGCACTCGGCGATGGCGGCAGGCGCTGTCCCTGCAGCGGACGGAATACGTCGCCATCTTCAGGCCACCGGCGTCGCGTTGACGCGCAGCTGGTCGGAGCCTTCGGGGGCCATGGTGATCATCAGCGTCGCCTGTTTTGCGAGCGCGTGCAGAGGCGTGAACATCGGCGTTTCCTCGTGGTGGTGCCCGGTTGGGCTGGTTAATCGTTGTCGTTGGCTTGCAGCTTCTTTACGTCGACCTGGCTGCGACGCTTCATGTGCCGTCGCGCCAGTGTGTTCAACACCAGTTGAAAGGCGGGGTGCCGCAGCAGCTCATCGAGCGGGGTGGGCGTGCGCAGCATCCGGTGGGCCACCTCCAGGGCGGCCCTGTCCGGTTGGTCCTGCAGCTGGCGCGCCGCGGCCATCAGCGCACCCCGGCTACGACGGTGACGCCGCACGGCAGATCGCCCATCAGTTCAATCGTCAGTTCGGCCGCTTCGGCGCTTGAGCGGGCCAGGGCGCTGAAGGTGATGCACACGAGCGACGTGCGGGCGGTGATAAGGAACTTCTTCATGCTGGGTCTCCGGTGAGTAGCTCGGCAGATGCAGAACTAGATTCATGTAGGTACACAGCGCGGATCGCTCCCTTGTATTACTGAGGTTGGTCGAGTAGTACGCAAGTCGCGCTGTGTGGTCGCTGTCCGAGCTCGAAGCGCATGAGTTCGGTTGCGATGGCTCTATTAAACACCATGTTTAGTTTGCGAGTCAACACGTTGTTTAACATTCGTAAGAAAAGGAGTAAACTAGCTCTGCGCCGGGACGGTCCGGGCGAAAAAATACCCGCGCTGGGCGGGTGGGGAGATAGGAATGGATGTGACGGAAATGTCGCCGCATGAATTGGGTGTGCAGATGCAGGCGATCTGCACAGGGAAACTCAAGGGCGAGGACGCCGCCCAGGTCCTGCGGGCGGCGACGCGGTTCTACAACGAAGGGCAGGAGGGCCTGGCTACCCTCAACAACGGCATCCAGCGCGCAGAAGAGATGCTGGCGTATGGACCGGACGGAAGGCCATCGCGGAATTTTATTCCGTCGTGGGGCACTTCAGAAGGGCGCGCCTTGGCAGATAACCAGATTGCTAAGATTTTCTCGGACCCTCCGAAATCGTCATGAGCAGGCTCTTTTTCCCTCAAAAGCTAAGTGCGAAGCTGCTCTGCTCCAGCGAAGGGGCGCTGGAAATTTATGTTGAATTGCACACTGATACTCCTGAAATCTGGGTGCAGCTCGGGCACAAAGAATCCATCGGCTTTATGAGGCTAACCCGGCTTGCTGAGCTGCAAGCTGGATTAGCAACTTACCGAGTGTCGGAGTTCCGTCCAGCATCTGATCCGCCCCACGCTCAAGCAACTTTTCAGTCACTTTTTCGAGGGCTCTGCCCGGCAGATTACGAATTGCTTGCACAAGGGTTGAGCGTTCTTCCGCAGGGAGTTCCGCACGGTCGACCCGGTCGAGTAAAAGCTGCCTGATCGACTCTTCATGCAGCTTTACCGTAACCACGCCCAGGATGGCCGACAATCCGCCATCGTCGGCTAGAAAATCGAGTCCCGCCACTGTGATAAGTGACATGCCAATAACGCGCTCGCCACTCATAAACGAGGTTACATCACCGTCCGCAAGCCCGTGGCCGATAAGGTAGTGCAAATTGGAATTTACCTCTTCACGATCACCCGGAATATTGTTAGTAATCACATATTCCGGGTAAGCGTCTGCCAGTATTTTGAGTAGCTCTAACTGATGCTCGCGATTTATATTCATCACTGCCCTTCAATGGGTGATAAGCCAGTATCCAAGCGTGCCGTAGCGCTTTTAGTCTTCGTACAAAATTAAGTCCAAGCGCACGCCGAAATTGCCAAGCTGGCCCTCGCCTCGATCCCATCCTCCAACAATAAGGGCGGCACACTCGAACACCTCATGCTCAGCAAGGCTGCCATAGCGAACTAATCGCCGAAATGCTCGCGCGTCCTCGCGTGACAGATGCCCAACTGGATAACCTTGAATCGTCACGCGGACTGCGCGATTGTCGTGCGGGTTGTCGTCACGCAACTCCATCTGCGCAGTCACCTCAACACGAATCCCCTCAATGGTTCGCTCACCGCACAATGCTGCGAAACTCTCTTCGTAAAACGATTCACCGGCTACATCAACAAGGAAAGTTCCTGTTCCAGAGATTACCGGTATTTCAACGCATTCACTCATTACAGTAGTCCTACGACAATTCGATCCGGCTGCCAGACAACCTGGCCGATGATGCTGCACTGCCCACTTCTAACGCTCATGCTCGGGAACTTGGTATTAAACGAGTGAAGGCACCAATCGTTCGATTTCTTGATAAGGCATTTGACAATAGGCTCGCCGTTCCAGTTAACGGCAAAGCATTCGTTATTCTTTGGAGCCCGCCTCGATGTGTCGACGAGCACCTTGTCGTCCTCAAAATACATCGGCTCCATGCTCCGCCCGGCTACGCTCATGATGATGAGGTTTGCCGGGTTCAGCCGAAGTTTTTCAATTACATAAGCCGGAACCTGGAAGTAACCGTGGTCGACATCAAGATCCGGCTCAGCCACAAAGCCGCTCACGCCGGCCTGCAGCCGCAGCTTCACCGCACGCACCGGAACAGTCTCTGGGCCGGCGCCAACACGTACTCCTTGGGCACCCTCGACGGTATCGGCACCAATACTGGCTATGAACCCATCCGCATCTTGCAGTCTCTCCATCGGCGCGCCGACGATCATAGGCCCCTCGCCAGTCGTCAGCCAAGTGGCGGAACAGCCGATTGCAGCCTGAGCTTTTAGCAGGCCTAGACTAGAAATTCCACGCGACTCCCAGTTCTTAACTGTCTGCGACGACTGATTCAGTGCGCGCGCCAGCTCCGCCTGGGTCTTGATGTCTTTTAGCTCCGTCGCTGCTCGGTACAGCCGTTCCATTTGTATGTGCATAAGAGTAATTATCAGCCGAACTAAACAAGGTGTGTTACACACGGTGTTGACACCAATGTTAAACATAGTGTTTAATAGGCGTATCGAAACCTACGCATGGAAATCCAATGCCTTCTGATAAAGACCTCATCGACAGCCTTGGCGGCCCCACCAAAGTGGCTGCCCGCCTCGGCTGCAGTGTGCAGCGCGTCCAGAACTGGAAGGAACGTGGAATTCCGCCGCGCATTCGTCTCGATCACCCTGACGTTTTCCCACTGCCAGTTCCACAGGATCCGTTACCAGCATCCGAGCCGCAGTAACCACTGCGTTTTCTTCGCGTCCAGCAAGTTGCCCTGGGAACCTTGCCTGGCTGCCCACCACACCTGAACCACCGCCTCACCAGGAGAAACCATGACACAACAGACCCACAAGCCGAACCCGAAGCGCGAAAACACGCTGAAGGTACCGCTCAATGAAACGGAAAACCTAGCGCTGCGCCAGTTCTGCGCCAGCATCGGGCAGCACGTCGCGCCGTTCGTTCGGCAAGCTGCTTTTGCCCACATGCGCGCAGCTTCGACACCGGCAGCGAATCCTACCCCGGTCCGGCGCCGAGGCGAATGGCCACGTCATGGCCATGTTCAGCGATTCCCCGGTCGTGCAGTCGCAACAGGCGGCTTTCACCGACGCCTTTAAAGGCGATTTCAAACCACGCGCCCACGCCTGGGCCACATCAGACTGACAGGAAGGACATCATGCAAGACCAGGAAAACCGGAAAGCGACGCCGGACGAAAAGATCGCACACCAGGCGCGGAATTGGCGTGCCCGTGATAAGGACGCAGCGGCAAACCGTAGCGACAAGTCGCGCCGCGCTGAGTATCACGCTCGCCAGAAGCTGCGCGAGGCCATCGACACTCAGGGAGGCCGCTGATGGACCAGATCGTCACCCACGCAATGATGATGGACCGTGGCGCCGCCGCGTTCGACAAGGGCCTCGGCATCGATGACCATGACATGAACCACGGTGCCGCTGCAATCCAGTGGTGGCAGGCCGGCTGGCGCGCGCGCAGTGCTGAGATTGCTGAACAGGCCGCTGCGCAAATCGGGATGCCTCCGCCATGACTATCCCCTCCAAACGCAAAGTCCCGATCGCGCAACTGCCCGCAGCGATCGAGGAAGCCCTAAAGCTTGGGCCACGTCTTGTCGATCCACTCGGGCTCGAGCTTGGATATTCCAACTTCACAATACGCCGACGTCTTGAGGAGCTCGAGAACGAGCAGCGCGTGTATCGCGTGCGCATCAAGAGCGAGCTGGGCCAGGGCGTGTGCTACCTCTGGCACCATGGCCTGGCGCCTGGCGCCAAGCTGATTCCCAAGATATTGCTCGGCCAAGAGTTACCACGTGTAGAGGAGCGCGGGGGCGTGCCATTCCAGGTGATCGTGCGCAGCTGGCCAGCATTCAGTGGGCGCGATCCGCTCGTGGCGGCGTTGTTTGGCCCGGCACGCGCGGAGGCGGTGTGGGCATAGCAATTACCTGGAAAGCCACGTCATGAATTACTACCCTTTCCACATCGGCGACTTCCGCTCGGGCACGGTCAACATGACCCGGCACGCCCGGTGGATTTACCGCGACATGCTGGACATCTACTACGACCGGGAAGAACCGTTGTCGCTCGACCTCGACGTCCTGTGCGAGCAAATTGGCGCCGAGAGCGAAGAAGAGCGTCGCATCGTTGAACGTCACCTGCGCTTTAAATTCACGAAAACTGATTCCGGCTACCGGCACGCCATTTGCGACCAGGTCATCACGGACTACCACGTGAAGGCCGAAACTGCGAAAACCAATGGCAAGAAAGGCGGCCGACCGAAGAAAGCTGTGGCAACCGACGATAAACCCAGCGGGTTTCCATCCGGTTCCGATCCGCTTGCTACTGGTAACCCGCAGCCACCCGGATCACAAACTAACCAAGAACCAATAACCAATAACCAAATAAATACCCCCAAACCCCCTGACGGGGGCCTTGCGCCGACCGAAAGGAAACCCGGGGCGATTGTGCTGAAGACGTTTCTCGATGCTTGCGCCGCTGCAGGTGAACGACCGCTGCGCGACTACACGCCGCTGTGGCTTTACGCAGAGGAGGCTGGGCTGCCGCAGGACTTCACGGCGCTGGCTTGGGTCGAATTCCGCCGACGCTTCCTGCCCGGCGGCACGGGCGCCACCAAACGCTACAAGGACTGGCGCGGCGCCTTCCGCAAGTACGTCGAGGGCAACTACCTGAAGCTGTGGGCGATCGACGCGAATGGCCAGTACTTCCTGACTACGCAGGGCAAGGCCGCACAAAAAATTCACGAATCGAAAGAGGCAGCATGAGCAACGACATCAAACCGCTACCGCACAACCTCGACGCCGAACAGAGCGTCATCGGCGCACTGCTGCGAGACAACGATGCGGTTGACAGGCTGGGAGACCTCCGCGCCGAACATTTCTTCCTGTCTGACCACGCCGTCATCTTCAGCGAGCTGATGCGCAACCTGGCCGCCGGCCGCAGCTGCGACGTGATCTCGCTGGGCGACGCGCTGCGCGCCAAGCTGGGCGACTGCCTGCCGTACCTGAACTCGATGGCACAGACCATGCCATCGGCGGCGAACGTCGGCCGTTACGCCACGATCGTGCGCGACAAGGCCATCAAACGTGGGCTGATCAAGTTCGGCCGCGACGTGGCCGAGGCGGCGGCGACGTCGCCGGCAGAAGCGGGCGCGATGGTCGACCAGGCGTCTTCCGCGCTCGAGCAGCTGGCCCAGGCGCGCGTGCGGATTGAGCCGGTGCGCGCGTCCGACGAGATGGTCGCGCACGTCGAAGAGATCGAACGACGAATGAGCGGTCAGACCCGGGCGATATCGACAGGATTTCCCGAGGTCGACAAAAAGCTCAGCGGCGGCCTGCGCGCCGGCGAACTGATCGTCGTGGCGGCGCGTCCGAAGATGGGCAAGACGGGCTTCGCGCTGTGCGTGGCGTGCAATGTGGCCGAAGAACACAGCGTACTGGTGCTGTCGATGGAAATGCCAAAGGCGCAGCTTCACGATCGCAACTTGGCGAATCTGGGCCGGATCCCGCTGCCGCACCTCCTGGAGCCACAGAACATGCAGGAGCAGGACTGGACGGGCCTGACGCATGCAACGCTCAAACTGGCCAACATGGACCTGTTCCTCGATGACCAAGGCGGCCTGCGCCTGCTCGACGTGCGCATGAAGGCCAAGGGCGTCAAGCGCCGGCACGGCCTGGACATGATGGTCATCGACTACCTGCAGCTGATGGACGGCGACGGCGACAACCGAAACGCACAGATCGAAGGGATCACGCGCGGACTCAAGGCTCTGGCCAAGGAACTCGGCATTGCGATCGTGCTGCTGTCGCAGCTGAACCGCAAGCTCGAGGAGCGCCCGAACAAGCGTCCCATGCCGTCGGACTTGCGCGACTCTGGCGCCATTGAGCAGGACGCCGATGCGGTGATCTTCCTGTACCGCGACGAGGTGTACAACCCGGACAGCCCGGATATCGGCGTGTGCGAGGTCGACGTGGCCCTGTGCCGCCAGGGGGCGCCTGGCCGAGTCGCGTTGGGGTACGTCGGCGAGCAGACGCGGTTCGAGAACCTCACGCATCGATGGCAGCCGGCGAAGTCGCCCGAGCGGCGCGGCAACCGCGGACTGGCGGCGCACTTATGAGCGCGAACGTTTTCAAGAAGGGCGATATCTGGCACTACCGCTTCCAGGTCGGCGGCGAGCGCGTCCAGCGCAGCACCAGGATGAGAAATCGGCGCCTCGCCGAGAAGAAGGCCGAGCAGGAATATGAAGCGGCCGTGGTGCGCGCCAACGGGGGCCAGCCGGTACCGACTCTCGAGCAGCTGATCGAGGTGTGGATTGTGGTGCATCGGCCAGTGGCCAGCGCCGCCCACATTCGCAGCGTGGACACGTTCCGGCGCCTGCATATGTATGACCTCGGCACCAAGGCCATAGACGCCATCACCACCGCCGACGTCGAGCTGGCGCGCAACCTGCACCTGCAGGACCACAAGCCGGCCAGCGCAAACCATTGGCTGCGCATCCTGAAACTGCTGACCATGTGGGCGGTCAAGCGAGGCACGCTGGCGGCGCCGCCGTGGCGCGTGTCGATGCTCAAGGTGCAGAAGCGGCCACGCGCGACCTTGGCGCTGGATGTGGCACGCACCTGGTTCGATGCCGTCGACGCCGCGGCCAAACGCACGCCAGCCGTGGCCACCGCCGTACGCATGATGTTCGGCCTGGGCCTGCGTGAGAGCGAATGCGCATCGGCACGGTGGGAATGGGTCGACTGGCAGCGCGCGACATACACGCCCGGGATCACGAAGGGTAGGGAAGCCGAGCCAGTACCGATGCCCGCCTGGCTGGTCGAGCATCTCGAGCCACTGCGTCAGGCACAGGGTCTGATAGTGGTCCGGGAAGACGGCAAAGAGTTCCAGTCCGGCTTCGCGCGCCAGGTCATGCGCAAGGCGAACTCGTCGTGCTCGCTCAAAGGGATCACGCCGCACCGACTGCGCGGCACGTTCGCAACGCTGCTGTCCGAGGCCGGCGTACCAGTTCAGACGATACAGCGGGTGATGCGCCACAAGAGCCCGGTCACCACGATGGGCTACCTGGAAAAGAACCTCGACTTGGCCGCGCGTGCGCAGGATCAAATCGGGGCAAATACCGGGATGATGCGGCGCGAAAGTGGCGCGTAACGTCAAAGGAAGGCCGGAAGTACAAGGATTCCGGATGATCAAGAGTCATCGGATATAGCCCAGCCGGGCGCCCGATGCACGGCACACCGCGCGCCGATCTGCGCGGTACATCGGTTGAACTTCCACAGAGCGGAGAATGATATGAAGGCAGTTTTGATAAAAGAGAATGTATTTACCGTGAAGATCAATGGCATTGAAATTCCCGGCATGCGGCAAGTGTCGAAATGGAACGGTATGGTGGAATTGCGCAATGACAAAGGCGAGAAACTGATCGTCCAGGAGCAGGGCGATGCGGAGCCGAACCCCATCGATGCAATCTTTAGTCGCTTTCTCCGCACTGGCGATGAGCTGCGCACTGCTGGCATCCTCGTGATCATGGGCTCACCTGGCCTCATGGCCATGCTGAATGCGCCAGCGCCAACACCAGCAGGCCAGGCTTAATGCGCACGTCCCACCCTGACCATATCTGCGGCCTGTGCGACGAGTTCGACGTCGAGCAGGCCGCGCCGGACCAGGCAGCGCAAGGCATGGGCCTGTGCCAGATAGCCGAGCGCGGCCGGCCACTGCGCCTTGTTCCATGCGACAGCATCGGCTGTGTCTCGTTCCGGCTCGATCGGAAGAACCTCACGGTGCGCCGCCGGCACGTGAAGATGCACCGACCAGAGGACGCTGATTGACGATGTGCCAAGGCCTCAATCGTCAATACTGTGGCGTGGATGGAGCGGCACGAAATATTTATTGATGCCGATAGAAAATTTCCTGTTGGAACAGTGAAAATGCCTGTGTTTATTCACAGGAGAAGGTCATGACCACCGCTGCACTCGGCTTTATCAACGCTTCAAACCTCCGCCGAGTCCGCAAGGCGGAGGTTCCTGTTCAATCGTTCGTGAAGGCCGATGGGCTGGATACGTGCCTGGCCTGCTGGAAGGCCTGGATGACCGGCGATCAAGATAAAGACCTGGGCATGAAGACGATGCGCGGCCTGTCCGGTGAGGAATCCGAGGAGGCAAGTGCACCAGATATTCACGAGGCCCAGCAGGATGCCGACCAGCGCATCGGCGCCGCCACCGACGCTATGATCAACGGCTTGAGCCGCATCCACGTGTGGGCCATCTACCGTATGTGCAGCATCGCCAGCGTGTGGAAGTTTCCAAATGCTGACCTGACTGTGGTGGCTACTGAGGCGCGTCACGAGCTGACTCAGAAGCTCAAGCGAAACATTTGCACGGCAACTCTTTTCTGATATAGTCGCAGCTTAGGCCGTCTTCGCACGTCCAGAGAAAAGCCCGAACCGTTAAACGTTCGGGCT
>Ga0308160_10002612_pt1 | contig 21394 bp, 34 predicted proteins | sample PhyFR1_FD_201036 | JGI IMG/M metagenome (GOLD analysis project Ga0308160, IMG submission 201036) | Phyllosphere microbial communities from UC Gill Tract Community Farm, Albany, California, United States - DLSLF.R1 | ecosystem: Host-associated > Plants > Phyllosphere > Unclassified | place: USA...
AGGGCGGGCTGGAGAGACGAGGGGCAAAAAAGTGGACTGACAGCCTCCCGTCGTCCTCTTAAGATGTCTGCAGCGCCCCCGAGGTCAGCGTCCGCTCGGTCCATCAGCGTTCGCGCGGGACCGACCGTGCAGGCAAGGGGGTGGGTACGCAGCAGGGCGAGAGGCTATGAATAGCGTCCACGTTCAGGGACAGAGCCAGCCAGAGCCGCGGGCGAGGGCCAACCCTGCAAGCTCGCGGCGGCAGGGCAGGGGCGTCTGTCTGTCGGGCGTGCCGGGGCAACTTGTTCGAGGCCCTACTGCAGGCCGGGTCGGGCGGGCGATGGGTGCGGGGGCGATTCCGGCGGGCTGTCGCCCAAAATGGCCTAGGGGCACGTTCGTTCGGAGGCAAGCGGCGAGAGGGCAGGCAGGTGTCAGCTGTAAGCGTCCTCTTCTTGCCACCACTCCCATCAGAAAATCCAGCGCGAGGGGCTGCAGGCGACGAGTACTCGAGCCAGTACTCGTCAAGCTCGACGTCGGAGGATTGATCGAGGGGACTGGGCAGGGCCGGCTGGCGAGGGCTTGGCTTCGCTGGTCAAGTCGTGTGCACGGGCTGAAGGCGCGCAGCAGCTTCCGGCCTTTCTCCAACGAAACGCCACCGCCGCCGCCTGCCCTCCGAACCCTCCAACGTGTCGAGTCGACGACCGTGGTCGTGTGACCCCGGACCTCCCGGCAGGGCGCCCTGTGCTGCCTATCGGTCGAGGAGCGCAGTTTTCGACGATCAGGCTGAAGGTCCTCCTGCTGCTGCCCCTAACGACCACGACCTCTCTGCCTCCCCCACCTCGGCTCGCTCTTCCCATCGGCCGCGTCCGCCCTCTCTTCCGCTCCCCTCCTCCTTTCCCGCCTGTCATCAGCGATGTCCGACACCGCAGACGGCCTCCGTCCCTTCGTCGCGGCCGACCACCGGCGGGTACAGCTCCTGATCGGCGCGCAGGTCATGGAGCAGCTGCCGACCATCAACGCCCGAGGTCGGTCGTGCCCGCCTCTGCCGGCGACATGTTGATCCTAACAGAACCCCTCTCCTGCACTCAGTCTTCAAGCACCCGCTCGTCGTCACGCTCTGGATCGTTATCTCGCTCGCCTTCACCAAGCTCGTCGGCTGGACGCCGACGCCGGGCGCGCCGGCCTCGTACCTGATGCCGATCCTCGTGCGTGACCTCTTGTGCAGGCCTGACGTCCGGGGAACCCATCGCCGACCTGACCCCCTTCCCTGCCGCCCCTTCCTCCGGCCAGGCCTTCTTCACGTGCTCGATGCCGCTCATGGCCGCGGCGGCTTACATCCACCGGGAGCCCTTCAGCCGACGCATGCGCGCGACCCTTGGCGCGCCCGACGTAGCCTTCCTGAGCGAATACTACGCCCTTGACCCGGCAGGCGGCTTCTGGGTCTACCAGTACGAGGGAAGGATCGTCGCCCTCGTTGGCGTCGACGTCGTCCGGCCCCAGCGCGAGCTCGACAGCCTGATCGAGCCCGAGGAGCTTTCGCAGAAGGAGAAGGACCGGCGCTGGGCCGAACGTCAGATTGACGCTCAGGCGACGGCCTCTGGCAACGAGACGAGCGCCCAGACGACGGCAACCGACTCTGCGACGGAAAAGCAGACTGCCCGGAGCCGCAAGCCAGCAGCGACGATGACGACGACGACGACGGCTACTGAGTCCAATCTGGCCCGCTTCGGGATCGTGCCTCCGGCAACGGCGCCGGCGACGGCTGCGATCCGGCACCTCTACGTCGACCTGCCGTACGTTCGGTCGCCCCTGCTGGCCGACATGCTGGCCCACGCGCTGGCCCACACGTTCGGCACGGCTTCCTCGGTGGAGACTGTGCTCGTCGAGGACGCCGTCGGCTGGCCCCAGTATCGGCCGGCGTTGGAGCAGGCCGGCTTCCGGCCGACATCGAGTGAAGGCAAGCCGGCCGGTCTGCTTGGCCTTGCCGGCCGGGATCGCTGGCTCCAGCTCGACCGCCGGACGTGGGCCGCTCGCTCATCGACGTAGCCCGGCCGGCGCGCCGCATCTCGTACTTACTTACAGGATCTTAATGTTGTCTGACAGCGAAGGACAACGACGGAGCATGATCATTTGTATAGCGCTTGCGAGGCCAGCTGCATAAGGGGGGCGAGGGCAGGCAGGAGGGGTTGTCAGTCGGGGCTGGGCAAGCGAGAGATCAGTGGGCTCTGAGAAACGCACCGGGTTGGCGTGGATGGTGACGCTCTCGAGCTTGATCTCGTGCAGCGGCCTGTTCTTTGCGTTGACCGGCTCGCGCTCCATAGCATCCAACGTCGAGTCGGAGCCGTCGATGACGCGGCCAAAGATCGTGTACTTGCCGTCGAGCGATGGCTGCTTGGCGTACGTGATGAAGAACTGCACACAGATATCCGGGGTCGTCAGTGCCTGTTTCGCCAGCCCAGCCAGAGACCGAGACGGACCTGCGACTTGTTCGAGTCCATGCCAGAGTTGGCCATCGCGACGACACCTCGCGAATTGAACTGGAGCAGTGCAGCATTCGCGGCCAGTCAGAGTCAGCATGAGGAATATGCTTCCATTTGCGCTCATCACAGCGGCTACACACCTTGAGCGTGGACCGGATCTCGTCAGCGAACGGCCGGTTCCATATTGACTGTCCGCCCTTGCCGGTGCCCGTCGGGTCGCCCGTCTGCACCATAAATGTCTTGATGTTCCTGGGGAGAGCATAAGCACGGGCGAAGTGGACGCAGCTCGTCAATTTCTTCTCAAGCTTGACGGCCTCCTTGCGCAGGCAGGCCAAGGAGACGCACCGATGCCAGAGGCAGCCGTCGTACGAGCCCGACGCGCAAAGGGCGAGGAAGTTCTCGGCCGCCTTGGGCACGGCCTCGCAAAAGACCTCGATCTTCAGGTCGCCGTGCGTCGTGTGGAGCGTGACAGACTGCGACGCGCATTGAGAGGTCCTAAGTGGATCAGCCGTAGCTTGAAGAAAGGACGAGACGGGGCCGTGACCGCCTGCGCACCATGGGAGGTCGAGCGTGGGGGGTGGCGGAGCAGCGACGAGCGGGGCGGCGGAGCGGACCGGGTCCGGTAGGTCGAGCGGAGGGAAGAGCGATGTCCTAGCTGGATGAGGTCAAGATATGTGCTATGGATGCCTGCCTGTCTGTCGTCTAGAGAGAGGTCGAGGCGTCGAGAAGGCCGGGTAGGAGCAGGGTCGGAGGGAGTGGGTGTCGAGGGGGTGCAGCTCGAGCTCGCTCGTCGGCTCGACCCGAACAGCACCCCCGGACGTCCATCTGCTGCTCGCATCTCCTGCTGCCCCCCCCCCCACCCTTTACTTGATCAGGAGACATGGTCGCCCCAGCTCTCGTCGCCCTCGGCGGTGCACTCGTGCTCTCCTCGCTCGGTCGAGCCTCGGCCATCGAGTGCTCGTTCCCCCAGCGCGTCGTCTTCGCCCACGCTTGGGAGGCCGACCCGTCGGCGAGCTGGCGCGTCGACTCGCTCGCTTTGCTCGACTCCGTGACCGGCGACCAGCTGAGGCGCTGCGACCAGGCGCGCGAGCACGGCGGTGAGGTCATTGTCAGCGCCCTGACAAGCTCGATCGCGCTCGGCCCGAGCGGAATTGATAGCCTCGAAGGCGAATGGAGAGAGCGCGAGGTCGGCGAGGGGATCGAGGAGACGCTCGAGCGAGCGGTACGTCGTCATCTGCCCCTCAATCTGCTCGGCCGCACATCTCATGCTGCTGACCTTGTTCTGGCTCCGCTGCGCTGCCCATGCCTGTCGTAGTGGCGCAGAGGCGGCACCTGCATCCCGACCTTCCATCCGGCGTGCGACCCCGCGCAGCTCGCCGCGCTCTACCCCTCGGCGCCGCCTGTGCCTGAAGGAGCTGATGTGCGTCCCATTACAGCTGCTTGGTCCTGTCCTTGGCCAGTGATGCTGATGGCCTGTTCCTCCGCATCGCAGGCTGCCTCATACTTCCTGCTTGCCCATCGGATACACCGATCCTTCGACACGCTGGCGTTGCTCGAGGCGGCCGACGTACGTTTCGCACGGACCGGACGGTTGCTGATCGCTGCTTCTAACACCTGCAATTCTACGCGCCCCTTAAATACGCACAGATCACGCCCTCTGAGGAGGTCACCTACTCACTCTCCGAGATCACGGCTGCTCTGGCGGGGGTGCACTCGAACCCTCTGGTTCGTCCGCTGTGGCGCGCTGTGATCGGTCGCCAACGTAGCGCAAAGCTGACGTCCACGAGCACCTGGCAGATCCACTGCGACGATACACAGTCGCTCGTCTCGATCTCGTACCCGCTCACGCTCGACTCGCCAGCCCATGCGCCCAGCTTCGCGCCGCTGATGGACGTCCCACCTGCCAAGACGACGTGCCCCGACGATGGCGGCATCTGGTACCACCCTTCACTCGCGTCCCGGGCGCCCATAAATCGTGGCAAACGCGTTGCGAGCAAGACCTGGGACCCGATCTACCGGCCGTCGCCCCGGCCGATCACGCTGCAGTCGGCCCCGAGCCCGGTCGTCGATGCTAGGCGCACGGAGCCGTCCAAAGCGCAGAAGCTCGGGATCTTCGCCGGCGTCGAGCGTCGGCGCGAGCAGGACAAGGAGGGCCGTCACAACGAGGGTACCTGGGGCAAGCGGAGGCGCGACGAGCTGTAGAGTGTTGTCTCGGATAGATGGCCACCCGCCGCGCGCGCATCAGAAGGCGGGGGACTCGTCGCAACTTGCGAAGCTCTGAGCGGGCTTCTCTCTTCTCAGGCGCTCGCACGAGAGCAGTTGAGGACTCGTCAAGGGTATTGGGTCCTCGGCATGGCCCTTAGCCCGGAGATTCGGCCGGGTCTGCTGATTCGCTGCCGGTCGTCGGCGGCGTCATCTCGGCCTCGCTGCATGACGCCTGGCCGCCGGCATTCTCCCACCATCTCCCATACGCCCTCCTATCGCGCCCGGCCCAATCTCCGGACCGTCGTTAAGCCAGACCATCTCCTCGCCCGCCTCTGCTTAGTATCGTCCTCACGGCCCGAGCCATCATCGGCTTCGACCCTGCCGTCCCCCCTGTCGGCCAAAGCCGACGCCCACGAGATGATGGCCGACCAGGCCGGCCAGGCCATATCGGAGAAGGGGAGACAGGGAAGCTTCTCTGGCTGGTTTGTCGCTCCTGCCTCTGTCGTATGCGACTGCTGCTTGCCTGGCTGACGTCCAAGAAGCTGTCCTTCGCAGGTCGGGAGCGCCTAGCGAGACCGGCCTCGGCGGCGGAGGCCCGCGGGCTCGACGGGCGGCTGCCCTTCGGCCCACGAGCACGACGGCCAAGAGCGGCCTCCTCCTTGCCTGCAGCCTCGTTCTCTTCCTCCTTTGGCAGCGAGCGCTTTCCTGGGATCAGACTAGCGAGCTCTACCTGCACGATGCTGCGATCACGCACGAGCTGGGTCCGGTCGGCCGCCCGGAGCTCCTCACGGGCTTCGTCCCTCCGAAGCGGTCGAGCGACGGCCTAACGACCGACGTCGAGTGGGACAGTGCGTCCCGTGCGAATCGACTCCGAGATAACAAGCAGAGTCTGACGCAGCAACTCTCCTCGCTCGCAGAGTACTCGCTGTTCGTCAAAGGCCAGCGCCTGGTCATCTGGTCGGGCGAGGTCCGTCTGATTGACTGTGTCACGCGAGCTACTGGACTGAAGCAGGAGTCGTGCTCTTCCTAGGTGCACCCCTGGCGTCTGCCCGTGCCGGCGCTATGGATCGACCTCTTGGAGAAGATCAAGGCCGCCGGCTTCAACACCGTCTCAATCTACGTCAACTGGGCGCTCGTCAATCCGAGCCGGGGCGTCACCGACTGGACCGGCTACCGCGATTTGCAGCGATTCTGCGAGATATGTCGAGAGGTCGGTCTCTGGCTCATTCTGCGGCCCGGCCCGCACATCCAAGCCGAGGTCTCGGCCGGCGGCATCGCCTACTGTACGCTCTCGGGCCTTTTGGCTAATTTCAGGCGTGCAAGGAACCAGCACTGATCGTCAGGACGCGGTCTGCCTGCTCAGTTGCGCTCAATATCGAAGGCGAGCTGAGAACCAACGCCTCCGACTATCGCGAGGCATGGTCGCAGTACGTCTCCGAGGTGTCCGAGATCGCCCGCCGCAACCAGATCACCGAGGGTGGGCCGATCATCGCCGTCCAGGTCGAGAACGAGGTGCGTTTCGCTCAATTCCAGCGACGCGGACACTGAGCGGTGGCTGATCCTCGTGACCAACGCTTACAGTACTATCAGCGGCTCGACAAGGACGGCCAGCGGCGGGGCGACAAGGGCAAGTGGCAGTGGACCAAGGTCGCTCACGTTGAGGAACTCAAGACGGCCTTCCGCGAGGCGGGCATCGTCGTGCCGCTCACGTGCGTTATGCCTGGGGTTTGACTGGAGATGTGTCTCTAGACTGACTTGATGTGCCTTATTGCTCAGGCACAACGACGTCGGCTTCAAGTCGAATTACCTCAAAGGGCCCGGCGCGCCCGACCTCTGGGGTTTCGACGCCTATCCGCAGGGCTTTGATTGCTCGACGCCCGATGATTGGCATCAGCTTCCCGGCTCGTGGGGCGACGACCATCTCAAGCTCGACCCCGACCGTCCCTCGTTCTCACCGGGCACGTGCTATGCCTCCCCTCCTCTCTTCGAGCGCATCGCACGCATCACTGACCTCCTCAGCGGCTGCCGACAGAGTTCCAGGCCGGAGCTTTCGATGGCATTGGTGGCGCCGGCTACGAGCGGTGCGCACAGCTAACGAATGCTGCTTTTGAGCGCGTCGCCTACATGGGCCACCTCTGGGCCGCCAACGTCAAGATGACCTCGCTCTACATGCTCTACGGTCAGCAGCCTTCGGTGACCGAGACTTTTAGCCCGGCCCTCACTGACTGGCTGAGCTACTCAAACAGGTGGCACAAACTGGGGCCACCTCGCGACCCCCTCAGTCTACACCTCGTACGACTATGGCGCGCCCATCTCCGAGGGTAGGCAGATCGGCAGTAAGATGGCCGAGCTGCGACTTCAAGGCCTCTTCCTCCGCACCGCGCAGGTGCGTGCGCCAGCACAGCTGTCAATCCTGGGACGGCAGTCGACTGACCCCCCACCGCAGGATTTTGCGATGACCAACATCGTTGCCGTCAAGCCGAGCGCGACCAACGAGGACGTCATCACGACCGAACTGCGCAACCCAAGCAGCGGCGCCGGCTTCTACATTGTCCGACACGCCAACTCGTCCTCGGCAGCCTCCGAGCGCTTCCAGCTGACGATCGCTCATTCAAAGGGCGAGACGACGTTCCGCAACATGACGCTTGCCGGTCGCGACGTGCGCATGGGCTACGCCGACTACGCCTTTGGGCACACACACGTGCTCTTCACGACGGGCACGATCGCCTTCTCGACGACCATCGACGACGTTGATATCCTCCTCCTTCACGGACGCAAAGGGATGCACGACCTCTACTTTTCCCTCCTCGGCGTCGACTCGCTGCAGACCACCGGTGGTCTTCGAATCGAAGGCCCGGCATCGGTGGCTCTGCTTGCGCCGAGCCCGCACGTCGAGGTGCGCCTGCTGATCATCCTGGCTGACGCTGCTCTCACTGACTCGTAGCTTTCCGCTCGTTCCGACACAGACCGCGCCGGTCTTCCGGGCCGCCCTGTCCACCGGCAGATCAGGCACGACGGCGATCGAGCTTCCAGGTCGGCGCCTTGTCCTGCTCGCCGACAGCGAGTCTGCGGCGACCTACTTCCAACTCACGATCAGTGGCGGCAAGGGTCCCTTTGCGTCCTACTACGGCGTCGGCACAAACGAGACTGTCATGGTCGCAGGTGCGCCCGACCGCTACGCACTCTGATGCAAGGCTTTCTTGGTTGACCTGTTGCGTTTTCCAGGGCCGCACCTCACACGAACGGCTCATTACGTCGACGACGTGACCCTCGCCCTCCGAGGCGACCTCGACAAGGCCGTCATGCTCTGGGTCTATGCCCCTCGCCGCATCACGAAGGTGTCGTGGAACGGTCAGCTCGTCCGCGTCGCCCGCAACGCCTTTGGCGGGCTCGAGGGACCGCTCGAGTTCGTTCCTCCTGCCGTCAAGCTGCCTCGGCTCGAACGATGGAAGTATCGCGACTCGCTTCCCGAGGCCAACCCCAGCTTTGACGACGCTTCCTTCGTTGCGGCTGCACAAACGACCTCGACCAACCCGTACTGGAACTCGACCAAGACGGACGGCGTCGTCCTGCATGCCGGTCGGTCTTCCCTTTTGCTCGCGACGCCAAGAAACATGCTGACTCGCTTGTGCTCTTTGTCCAGGCACGTACGGCTTCCACAACGGGCACGTCCTGTGGCGCGGCCGCTTTAACGCGACCTCAAAGGCCCCTGCCGAGGCCGTCCACCTTGTCATTGCCTCGGGCTGGGGCGGTGCCGCATCCGCCTGGCTGAACGGTCGCTACCTTGGCTCGAATCAGTCTCTCAGCAGCGACGACGACGAGCTTCGACTGGACCTTGCCCTCCCGACCGAAGCTCTCAGGCAGGACGAAGAGCAGGTGCTGACGGTGCTTCAAGGTGAGATCGAATGTCAGACGCTCCGCCGCTCTCGACGCGCTTCACTGACATTTCCCGGCTTCATGGCAGATAACATGGGCTACCTCAACGACGACGGAAACAACGCGTTCAAGAAGCCGCGCGGCATCATGGCGTGCCGGCTGTCAAACGGCGCCTTCACCTCTTGTGCGTACGCCTTGGCACCCTCGCCTCCTTCGATCAGATCTTGACGCCTCTTTCAACGATCGTGCAGGGCGTGTGCAAGGCAACCTCGGGGGCGAAGACGCGCCAGACACCGTCCGCGGCGGCAACAACGAGGGCGGACTCTTTGCAGAGCGGGCCGGCTGGCACCTCGTACGCGCTTTTGTCCAGCTTTTAGCTTGCGCCTCTCCCGCTGATGCGTCCATCCCGATGCACAGCCCGGCTTCGACGACTCGACTTGGATCGTTCGCTCGCCGAGCGACGGCCTCAAATCCCCCTCGGTCGCGTTCTTCAGGTGCGCCAGCATCTTCGCAGTCGTGTCGACACGATGAATCGCTTAGCTGACAGACTGTGCTTCAGAACGATGTTCGAGCTCACGATCCCCCACGACCTCGACGTGCCGATCTCCCTGGACTTCAGCGTCGACCGAGGGGCGTATCGCGCCCAGGTCTACATCAACGGGTGCGTTCCTGGAGACGCAAGTGGTTGCCGGCGCAGACCTGACGCCCAAGGGCTCCAATCAGGTGGCAGATTGGCAAGCTCCACTCGAAGGCCGGCCCGCAGTACAGCTTCCCCCTCCACCCGGGCCTCCTCGACACGGACGGCAGCAACGTCCTGGCCATAGCCCTCTGGTCTGTGGGAGTCGAGCCGGCGGATCTTAAGATTGAGAGCATCGAGCTTCGGGTGGGCGCTATCGTCCAGGGTGGGCTCGGGTGCGTCACCTGGACGACCGAGAGGAGTAAAGCCGGCCTGCTAACCAGCTGCCTCCCCTTCGCGCAGCTACATCGAGACCAACAATCCGCCCTACGAGCCGCGATAAGTGGAGTGACATGCCCCGCCATCTGTACTATGAGTTGAATTTTTTCCCCTCGCAAAAGCGCTTTCGACGCTTCAGACGTGTCGGCGGCGCTCCTTCTGGCAGCACAGTGGGTCGGATGGCATGCCACCGCAGACAACCGCTACCTCCCCTTCTTCTTCTGCGCTGCCGCGCCGCCCGCCCGACCGCCGTCAGGGCCGAGGAAAGCTCCGGCTTCGAGAGCGTCCCGTGCTGCCTGACCGATGTGCTTGAAGCGGTCGGGCCCGAGGTGGATGCCGCCGAAGTAGCGGGTGACGACTACGAGGACGTCAAAGACGTCGAGAATCTGCAGCAGGTGCGCGATCCGCCCCCCGGCCGCCGACTCGCCGTCGTCGTCGTTGTCTTTTGGGCGGGCCAGGGGTCCGGCCAGTTAGCCGAAGAGGGTTCACGACTGAGGCTCGACGCGCATCGACGCACCTTGGATGACGGCGCCTTGCGATCCGCGCACGCGGTACGCATTGATGATCGGGTGCGCCGCCCGTGCAATCTTCTTGTCCTCGAGCAGATGGCTCAGGACGAGCGGGATCTGAAAGCGGTCACTGCCGGTCAGCAGGTCGCCAGGTGACTCTCACGGGCAGGACGAGACGCACATGAGCGACGTCGGTGATGCGCACGGCGCGGCCGACAAAGACGCTCTTGCGGTCGATAATCGGCTCGGCAGTATGGATGACGAGGCCTTCCGGCAAGGCAGTCGGTATTTGCTCGACGACAGCCGCCGCTGCGCTGCGCTCCTCGCCCTCGTCATCCTCGTCGTCCGCCATCGTTGAGATCTTCTTGGGCCGCGAGTCCTCTTGAGCAGACTGCGAGATCTGCTCGTTCGTGAACCATTCCTGCGAGAGCAAAGGTCGGGCGGCTCGGATCAGCGTCGCCCATGGATGGACGGTAGCCTTGCACCTTCACTCGCACCTGACAGATTGACCGACAGTGCTCAAGGCCCTCCCAGAGGGCCGGCTCGCCCTGGGTGAAGGGCACGCCCTCGCCATCGGGCGGCGGGATCGAGAAGTAGGTACGCAGAACGCGACCAAACAGATTCGAGTCGGCGCCAAAGCTGCCGATGTAGCGGTTCAAGAGCTGAAGCTGCGGCACGTGAGCCGAAGCCGGGTACGCCGGCGGCAGGGTGACGAGAATCGAGATTGTCACCTCAGAGTTCTCCTCGAGCCTGCGGCGGTGCGCGTCATGACCGTTGGACGCGTCAGTCGATGGGCAGGAGGGTACGAAGTGCCTTGGACGGTCGTGACGGGACTGACGGTAAGACCGCCTCGTACCGGACCCGCCAGCCGGCCGCCTCATCCTCGCCGGAGGGTGCCTCCCAGACGAGCGGCTTGTTGCGCTCGAGGGCGTCCCTCCGTTGGCTGGCCGAACCCTCCTTGAGTGCCGGCGGCTCGTGCAGCTGGAAGACGTCGTCGCCGTAGATGGCCTGGAGCGCCTCGAGCTCGAGGGCGACGGCGTTCAAGGGCTCCTCGGACGAATTTTGGAGGAAAGCGAGGAAGGAGCCAAAGTCGGGGAAGCTCGGCGGCGGCGTGGACGAGGAGGAGGAGCTCGCCATCGAGTCGAGCCAAGGAGGGTCAGGCGCTGAGGGCCTCGATCCGATATCGGTTAAGGAGAGTCTGCCGTCGGGATACCCGGTCTAGGGGCGTCTAGACGATCCTCGAACACGTCCGATGAGCAGACAGATGAGCAGAGCACGATGATAGAAGGAGGCACCGGTGCCGTTCTTGCCGTCGGTCGTCGTCGTCAGGGGCAATAGGCAGCAGAGCAAGCGTCGACCGCCTCGTCCTGCGCTCCCTCCCGACATCCATCCTCCTCTGCCAGAACCAGCCAGCCCGGCTTCTCACAGCACGCTAGCCGTGCTCCCTGGACACTTGCGCTCCGCCAGCCAGCTTACCCCGTCGCTCGACCCCGGTTGCTCTTCACGTCGGCTCTGCCAAGCTCAGGTCGAGGCCGAGCCCCTTCTCTGCGCCGCACGAGCCTCACCAATGCCGGCTAAGCGTAAGGCCTCGGCGGCCGCGACGGCTGCGTCGCCCGCATCGTCGACGAGCGCCGCCGCCCCGCCAGTCAAGAAGCCCCGCGTCGCCGCCAAGCCTGGTCCGGTCGCAGCTCCCCCTGCGGCCCAGATGTCGGTCAGCGCGCCGCCCTCGGTCCCGGTCGCGCCGCGTACCCGTCAACCGAGAGCTGGTCCCTCGTCGCGACCCGCCCGGCAGGTCAAGGCAACCTTAGCGCCGGCGCCAGAGCTCCGACCCAAGAAGCGCAAGCTTGCGCCGCCGAAGCCACCGGGCGCCGGCTTGCCCGCGGGCGCGGCCGTCACGGGCCCGACTGGCCAGATCAAGGGGCGCGACGTCGTCATGGTCTCTCGGAAGGCCGAGCTCGGCAGCTACATGCGCAGATGTAAGGCGCTGATGGTTGAGGAAGGGTGCGCTCCTCTGTCGAGCTCTCGCCGGACCTCCCGAGGCCTCAGGCTGACCGTCTGCGTAACGACTCCCTCCAGTCTGCGCTCAATCACGTTGCACGCCCTGTCGGCCTCAATTCCGCACCTCTTCCTCCTCCTGCACTCGCTGCTCGCCATCCTGCCCTTCCCACGGTCGACGGTCCACCACACGATCAAGACGTCGTCGGTCCAGCTGACGGACGAGCTCATACCGGACGACGAGGAGGAGGCGATCACGCTCAACGAGCGCTGGTGCTCGGCCGTCGAGGTCGTCATCAGCGTCGGCGGCGGGCCAGGCGAGGCCGACGTCGACGTGACGACCAAGACCAAGAAGACGCGGCGAGGGGGTAAGAAGCGAGGGAAGGGCAAGGGTGTTCAAGCAGCGCCCATGCCGGCGGTCGTCGCGAGGACGTCGGCAGCAGCAGCAGCAGCTCCGGCGTCGACGTCGTTCGTGCTTGAGTACGACGAGGACGACGAGATGGCTGCAATGAACGGGTGAGAGGCTGCAGGTGAGTTGCGTCTCTCCTCCCCAGTCCTGACTGCCTGTCGCTGACTCGTGCCCTTCCGTTGCACCTCAAGGGCCCGGCATGCGATGAACTCTGCCTGCCACCCGTTCGAACTCGATCCTGCTCGTCGCTATTCGATCAGCGCGGCACGCAGGTCTCGCGACCCTCTCTGTCCCTGCTGTTGCAGGCCCGAATCCTACCTCAGCATCCCTGTCTCTGGCGTTTTCTCGAGGAGGCGTTTCTCACTCTTCTCGCCCGTCGGCCAGATCGGCCACTTAAGGCGATGCCTCTCTGTCGCCGAGGCGCCCGGACTCTGGTTACCGCTCGACGCCGGTCAGCCCGCCGTCCCCGGTCAACCCAGATCGCCTCAGCCCTAATACCTTCTCGTGCTCGCGGGTTGTGCCTCTTGAGGAGGTCTCGGTCAGGTGTCAAAGGATCGGGCCAAGGGAAGGCCGCCGACGAGCCCACCGCCCATCGTGATGAGACATCTCCTGGGAGGAGCACTGATAGCGCTAACGAAGGCCGAGCGAGTTGGCGAGGGAACGCCAACGGCACGCCGGCTTGGCTCGTCGCTGCTAGGGTCGCCGGGCCCTCCTGGCGGCCCGTGGGTCTGGCTCGCCGCACGGTGCGCCGCACAGAGCGCTCGTTAGAGGTGCGACCTTTACAGCAGTGGTCTCAGGCGCTGCGGGTCGAGACTGGCTGTCTGTGATCCTGACCCAAGCAACAGGGCAGGCCAGCGTCGTCGTGGACGCGCGTTCGGTGGGCTGACGCCCACTTTTTATTTTGTTTCGGCGACATCGGCGCCCCCCTCGGCTGAGACCTCCCGAGTCGGCGGCCTGGCCCCCTCCCCTCATTCCAACTCTAAAATCGCCCCGCGCGCCCGCGTTTGTTCAAACGCCTCGCCCCGCTCGTCTGGTCGTGCCCAGCGGGCGCCCTGGATAAGGTGCGAGTCCCGGCGAGACGGCACGCCCCGGCACGGGTCGCCAGGCCAAATGAGAACGCAATCTCGCACCCGACGACCGGCCCATCGAGTTTCAGAAGTGTCGTCGCCCCTCTGTCCACGGAGGACATCGTCCCTGCTGGCCAAGATGCCTGGCAAGTCAAAAGGGCCAGCCCATCGGTCCTGGGCATTCTTGCCTCTCTTCCCCTCATCGACAAAGCTGCCCCTACCCCCTCCCAACGCCCGGCCCGGTCGACTGCCCTCCTGCAAAGCACTCATCCACCTCCACACGGCCCACCCCGATCCCTCCCCGATCCTTCTCGATCCTTCGCACGCAACTCCAACACAACCTCGCACGATGAACTCCTTTTACTACTCAAGCTACGAGCAGGAACTGCCGGCCCTCGACTACTCGTCTCCCGCGTCGTCGTCGTCTTACTCGGCCAGCAGCACCGAGTGGTCGACGTACCTCAGTCCGGACTCGTTTCAAATGACGCCCGGCCCGGCCGAGGTCCCAGCCTACTTTGACTACGTTCCTGTAAAGCCCGAGCCGGCGACGGCCAGCCCTTGGGAGGTCTACCAGCCTGAGCCCCAGCGCTTCCCATCAGCGCACCCTTCGTCGTCGCTCCTCCTCTCACCGACGTACGAGGAGGCTGCCTACCCGCTGCGCCCTTCGCCGTCTTCGACCATGCTGTCGGTCAAGCCTGCGGTCCACCGGTCCCCGGAGCCGACGCTGGCCGAGGACATCGACGACGTCGTCTTTGCTCGGCGCCGGCCGGCCACCGGCCAGGCACCGGCCGATCATTCGCACGACGTCAGCCCGCGCAACAAGCAAGCCTGCGTTTACTGCCAGTCTGGTCGTCGCAAGGTGAGCCTCGGCCTTTCCGCTCCAACCGACTGAGAGCTTCGGCCTGACAACATGCCAACCTCCCCAGTGCGATGGCAACAAGAACACCCTGACAGCATGCACCGTCTGCGCGGTCGCTGGCCGTGACTGCTGCTGGACCAAGGTGCGTTCCCGCGCTCTCGCCGCAGCTTGCCTTGCCAACAGACGACTGACCTGACCCATCTTTCATCAGGTCAAGCGCCTGCGAGGCCCGAACCGTGCCCGCGGCGACGACGGTAAGCCTGTCATACCCTCCTCGGCCTACCGTGTCCGCTCGGCCGGCCTCCTCCTGAAGCGGATCGAGGAGCAGCAGCGTCAGCTGCAGCGCCCGCCGGCCGCCACTTGCGTCCCCAAGGTCGAGGCACCGGCTCCGGCCGAAGTCGACGACTTCATCGGCGCCGACGGCTGGGAACCCTCGTCTGCCGACGGCTTCCAAGTCTCTTCTGCCGTCTTTGTCGGCGCGTCCGAGTCACACGCATACCCGGCGACGCCCCGGCCGCCGACCCAGGCCCTGCCTTCGGTCCTCGGCCTGCCCTACGACCACACCGCGTACTATGCCGGCCTCCCGACGCCGTACGACCCTTCGTGCGCTACCCGCCCGAGTGCGCCCGAGGCCGACGTCCGCGTTCGGCTCGATCACTTCGTCTTCCCCCGCACGGCGGCCCCGCTTACGCCTCCTTCGGTCTCGTCCCTGCCTGCCGCCTTCGACGGCCGGCCAGGATCGGGCGATGCCAAGCCTTCGCTCAAGCGGTCCCGCGCGCCCGAAGACGACGGCCTGTGGTCTCACTATGCGCCGGCTGCCAAGATGAACCGGGCGCTCGCGATCGACATTGCCGGCCAGCGGCTCTCGTACGCGCCCGCCCACGAGGTCGCCGTCTTCTAGCGTCACTCCCATACCCTCTCCTTTCCTCCCACATTGCTCTCCATACCCACCGCTATGCCTCTTGATTCCCGTCCTCGATCCCCCTGTTGTCTCCCGAGCCGGTCTCGGTCGTTGTACCCCCATGCACATGCACCTTGCTTTCTGACACCGCCACGGCTGCTGAGGGGACGGTGAGCAGCGGGTGGATGCGACAGGCGCAGAGGAAGCTTTGAGCAGTTTATGGATACAACACGGCGAAGAAAACGCCCGCTCTCTAGATGTCGCTATCGCTCGAGTGGTCGGAGTCGTAGACTGGCGGGTGTCGGGATGTGTCAGCAAGAGAGGCTTAGACAGTGGCTCGTCGGGGCAGACGCACATTCGTCCTCGTCGTCCGACCCAAGGCCCTCGAGCACGCCAAAGTCGACCTTGTACCTGCATGGCGCCGAGCGAATTCAGATCGGTCAGTGTCCAGCGTCTCGAGGTGGGGGTAATGGGCCAAGAGCGCCAGTACGCACCGGAGAAGACCGCCGATGCCACCGAAGCCCTTGCAGAACTGGGAGCCCTCCTGCGAGCGATTCGTGACAAACTCGAGGGCAGCGCCAAAGTCCTTGTACTTCTCGGCAAACCACTCAAGCAGTGGCTGGGGCTCGACCGCATTCTCCATCTCGAGCCCGGTCGACTTGTCCATGAACTTGCTGCGGTCGAGCTTGGCCTGCTCGGGCGTGGCGTGGATGACGATCTCCTCTGCAAGGGCGGCAGACACGGATCTGATCAGCAAGTCGACACCAGAAGGGTGGGTGTTCGGCTCCCAGCGGAACGCACCGTTGGCAGCGTTGCGGAGGACGTAGCGCGTGACATCAAGGTTCTCCCAGACGATGAGCGTCTCGACGGCGCCCATCTCCAGGCCCTTAAGCGTGTCCTCAATGCCAAAGACAAACTTGCCGGTGTCAAGCGCAATCTCGTCAAAGTACTTCTGGATCAGGCGCTTCTCCTGGACAAACTTGACGTTCGACAGCGAGTCGGCCGCGAGCTCGATGGCCTGCAAGGGACATTGGACGGAGGCGGGTCGGCGTCAGCATACTTCGTGCGACTGGACGCAATGCGGGAGGCATGCGCCGCACCTGGTTGAAGCCGTTCTCGCCGCCGTAAGAGACATCAACGACCGAGATGACCTTGGCGACGAGCCGGGGGTCAAACATGTCGGACAGGTTGAGCTCAGTCTTGAAGTCGGCCGAACCGGCGAGGACGATGCCCTGGACGTTGACCTTGTCGTCGGTGATGAAGTGCTGGACCGAGTGCTCGGCGACCTTGCGGACGTAGTTGTGCCGGGCTTCCATCCGGAGTCGCGAGAAACGGAGCGCAGACTGTCCACCACGGCCGTGCTTCTTGGGCAGGTCAACCGAGAACTTGTGCAGGATCTGACGCGTGTTGCCGCTGAGCGTGCCGAAGAGCTGGTGCAGCGAGAGAGCTCGAGCGGTCAGCGCAGGGGCTCCGCCTGTCGAGACTGGTCGAGAGGGCACCGGAGGGAGGTACGCACAGTGCCGCTTCCGTCCATGATGATGAAGCCGAACTTCGAGTCCGAGTCGAGGAGCTCGCTGAGCGCGCCCGTCTGGAACTTGTTGTCGCACCGGTAAAGCGTCGTGTTGATCGGCTTGTGCGGCTCAAAGTCGAAGTTGACCTTCTTCTCCTTGCCCTCGTCCGTGAGGATGGTGCCGACGTACATGACGAGGCCGTTTGGCGGCACTGGAAGCGGCAGGCGAGCGGCTGCTCAGCAAGCGACGCAGCGGAAGGCCAGTTCGACTGCCTGTTACGCACCCCGAGAGTACAGCTTCAGGCGCGCCTGGGCCGAGGTGATGGCCGAGAGGACCGACAGCCGGTTCACGCGCGACTTGATGTTGGACGCCGTGCCGTACTCGTGCGTGAGCATGCTCGTGTAGTCCGAGATGGCAGACTGGATGAAGGGCAAAGGGGGTCAGGACGGTCGCGTGCGTGCGGCGAGCGCGAAGGGGGCGAAGGGCCGAGGACGTACTCCGGGCTTCATGATGAGCGAGATCATCGACGTGCCGTTTCCACGGGCCGAGTCAAGCTGCTTGACGAGCTTGCGCATCTTCCAGCTGCAGGACGAGCACGAGGCAGGAGCGCAGAGGGGGGGTCAGTTTCCGTGTGCAGCAGTCTGCTCCTCCGAGCAGAGCAAGCATACAACTCGAAAGGAGCCGGCGACGCACATCTGGAGTGTCGACGAGAACGATCGCAACGGAGGGACAACAGGGTCAGCGTCCAATATCTCCTACTCGACCGAGCCACTTGATCGGCTCCCGCAAGGGGCTGGCGACGGTAACCGAGCATGCTAGGCGGACAAGGACGCCGCCACCTGTGCAGCTCGCGAGACAGCGCGCAGCTCCAAGCCGAAGCTCCGGAGCTGAGTGGGTCTTGCCAGGCCGGACGAGTCGTCCTGGCCGCTCGCTCGCCCGAGCGCATGCTGCCTCCGAAGCAGGTGCAGCGTGGCAGGGTCGCGCGAGCTCGCGCTCGTCGTCGCAGGTCTAGGACGGAAGAGCGCAAGGCTCGGGGTCGAGAGCCGGCCCCTAGAGCCGGAGGGAGAGACGGACCTGAATGTTCTGCTCGGCGACGTCGACCGTGCTCGCGGCCGACGTGAACTGGGACTGGACGGGCGTGCGCTCCATCTTTGCTGGACTTGCTACCGAGAAGAGGAAGGGAGAGGGAAGAGGGCGGTTCAGGGATCGGAAAGTGCGAGCGTCACTCTCGCTTGGCCGGCTCGCCGCCGCCCGCTTTTGCGGAGACGACCGCGCGACCTGCCCAAGTCGTCGCGACCCCGCGCACTCTGCATCGAGCGACCGTCGCGACGACCGACCTCGAGCTCTCCCAGGCCTCCGGGAAACGACGTTCTATGACTGCCTCGTGAGTTCTCTCGGCCCGGGATGGGGTGTCAGCGCGGTCATGTAGGACGATCCTCAGTCGAGGACCTTGAGCAGGGTCGTCCTCCTCGAAGCTGCCCGGTCAGAGCGCCTATCAGCCATCAGACGGGCTGACCCGAGCTGCGCTTCCCTCCCTTCCTGATGCCCCTGGCAGCACCTCTCGGGCGCTGAGCTACCCAGCCACCCGCAAGGACGGGACGACGTTCGTCTTACATGGAATCGAGATCGAGGTGGGTCTCTGCTTGCTTCCTTGTCGAGACCGCAGCGTCAGCACGGAAGGCTGACGACCGGCTGCTCCTTCGCAGGACCCTTACCGGTCGGTCGCTTGCCTCCGCTCGAGGCCCGACCGCGCGATGCTGATAGCATGACCTCCTCCCCTAGTCATCTCGAGGATGCCTTCGCCCAAGAAACGAAAGACTTTGTCGGCGCTCAGAACGAGGTGCGTTCCTCTTACGTTGATCTGCCGACCCCTTAGGTGGTCAGCCGCTGTACAGTCATAATTCTAACTGACCACTTCCGGCTGCGCCCGTACCCCTGCCCAGCTGACCGACCGGTACCTCGCAGCCTTCCCGCACGGCGCCGCCCTCCAGCGGACGCTCGGGCAGCACACAACCTTCCCGCTCGTCTCTGACTTCATACTTGCCGGCGACCGCTATTTCTGGCGGTCGAACCCTAACGGCCTGCCTCAGCCGGTCTGGCGCCGATGCGCGGTCGATACGCTTGATCTGTCCACCTTTACCGGAAACGAGGGCGACGTCTTTTTCGACGTCAACCTCCTCAGTAGGGAGGGCGAGAGTGCGAGCGAGGAATGGGGCAAATGGAGCCCGACCGGCCGCTTCTGGGCGACCCTCGTCTCGCGTGGCGGGTACGTCCTGACATCATCGAGTGCCGACACACGAGGCTGAAGACTCTGATTCCGCGCTACTGGCAGGAGCGATTGGCAGACGGTCTACATCGTCGACTGTGCGACGAGCAAGCAGGTCGACGCCGAATTGCAGGATGTCAAGTTCTGCTGGACGATCGAATGGCTCGGCGACGAAGTGCGACGATGCCGACTGCTGTCTCGCACGCTTTGCACCTTCTGATCTCTAAAAACCTGTGCCCCGCCCTTGCACCCCAGGCCTTCGTCTACAAGCGTCTGAAGCCGAAGCACAAGGACGATACCTCGGCCGAGGGCGGCTTCGCGTCTGTCATCCATCGGCTTGGCTCCAGCCAAAACGACGACACGTACCTCTGGAGCGACCCGGCCAATCCGCAGCATTCGGCCCTGATCCCGCGCGTCACGGACGACGGCCGACATCTCGTCCTCGACATCTTCGGCTCCACAGACCCCGTCACGCGTCTGCTGGCAACGGAGGCTCCTGGTCTCGCCTCGAGGGCGACGCCCTCCTTCCGAGACGTCAACGAAGACTGGGACGGCAGCTACTATTGTGGGTCGCCCTGACGTGAGCTATGCTGCCTCAAGTGATCTAACCTACGTTGAGGCGGCCGTTAGACATCTGCACGACCGCTGCCGGCCGATCGCTTTTCAGCTCGTCTCGAGGAGGCGCGGCACGCAAGTGCGTTGTCGCGACCGACCTGTCCGACGACATCAAGCCGACGAGATGGGAGGTCGTCGTCCCGGAGCACAAGAAGGCTGTACTCCAGAGGGAAGTCGTCGCGCTTGGCGAGGGCTTGTTGCTGCTCGTCTACAGCGTCGATGTCGGACACGAAGTGAGCCCCTCCCCTCCCTCACCATTGACTCCCTGCCTGATTTACTAACCCATTGCTGCCGGCCCTGCTAGGTATGGCTCTACAAGGACACGGGCGAGCCGCTCCGTCGAGTATCAAACGCCGAGTTGCCTTGGAGCGCGATGATCAAAGAGATCAGGCGGGGCAAGCATGCCGCCGAATTCTCGGTCGAATGTTCGTCCCCAACTGGGCTTCAGACTTTGCAACGACCGGCTTCGCTGACTGGCGGCTAATTTGCAGGCTGGAGTTACATCGCCCCTCCGACGGTCTACCGGGGTGTCGTCCATAACGGCGATGTGACCTTCAGCTTGCTGCACACGGCCAGCGTCGTCGGCTGGAAGGAGGCTGACTACGTCCAGAAGCAGGTAGGTAGCTTTCAAACCCGTGTCGCCCCCCGCTCTTGACATCTCACTGCTCGATCGGTGTCGCGTCCGGCTGCTAGGTCTTCTACCCTTCGAGGGATGGAACCCGCATCCCGATGCACATTGCCCACTCGCGGTCACTCGACCTCTCCAAGCCGCACCCCACCTTGCTCTTTGCGTACGGCGGCTTCGCGTGGACGCAGGGTGCGGTCGCCTTGTCCCTCGCCTATTGTGTGACCATTGCTGACAGGGTTGCGTCCTGATCCTGCGACACAGAGCCCCGATGGGAGCCACTCTTCTCGACCTGGCTCCAGTCGTTCCAAGGCGTCCTCGCCGTCGCCGGCATCCGCGGCGGCGCCGAATACGGCAATGCCTGGCATGAAGAGGCAATCAAGACCAAGCGCCAGACCTGCTACGACGACTTCATCGGCGCCGCACGCTGGCTGAAAGATGAGGGCGTCGCCAGCCAGCTCGCGATCTATGGCAGCTCGAACGGTTCGCGCTCGCACTCTTCCAGCTCGAGCCACTGACATTCGGCGGCTGATGTTCAGTGTCGCTCGCGTGCCACTCGCTTCTCTAGGCGGCCTCCTCTGCGGAGCAGTCTGCAACCAGGTGCCCGAGCTCATCGATGCCGCTCTGCCCGAGTGCGTTTCCGTTCGGCAGGCCGGCCTATGTGGCCGTCGCGACCAGAGTTTGACTGTCCGCTCCCCTCCCTACAGCGTCGGCGTCATGGACCTCCTGCGCTTCCATCTCTTTACGATGGGCTCCCTGTGGACGGCTGAGTACGGCTCGCCGGACGTTGAGGACGAATTTGCGGCGCTGCGCAAGATCTCACCCCTGCACAGTCAGTTTGAACGCCGGCGGAGAGCTTGCTTTCTGCGGTTAGAACTGACACTCTGGCCGTCGTGTGAGCTCGACAGACGTGACGACGTCGCTCGACTACCCGCCGACGCTCCTGACGACGGCCGAGCACGACTCGCGTGTCATCCCGGGCCACTCGCTCAAGTTAGCTGCTACCTTGCAAGGTTCGCGGAGAGTTCGGGAGCTGTCTGCGCTCCGTGCTCCCGGATATTGACCAGCCTCCGTCTTGCGCTCACGCCGGCCGTATTCAGACAAAAAGGCCGACAATGTCCATCCCATGTCCGTCCCTTTTC
>Ga0308160_10002613_pt1 | contig 21381 bp, 30 predicted proteins | sample PhyFR1_FD_201036 | JGI IMG/M metagenome (GOLD analysis project Ga0308160, IMG submission 201036) | Phyllosphere microbial communities from UC Gill Tract Community Farm, Albany, California, United States - DLSLF.R1 | ecosystem: Host-associated > Plants > Phyllosphere > Unclassified | place: USA...
AACTTCCCGAACCGTTTAGGTCAAGGCGCTAACGTTTACTTGGCTTCTGCTGAACTTGCATCTGTTGCTGCTGTACTTGGTAAATTACCAACTCCAGAAGAATACCAACAATATGCAGCTCAAATTGACAGCATGTCAGCTGACATCTATCAATACCTAAGCTTCGACAAAATGAGCGACTATACTGATGCTGCTGCGAATGTTGATACGAAGAAAATTGCTGCTGCTCAATTGTCTTAATTGATTAAGTAGTTGAAAATAAGGGCTGATTTATCAGCCCTTATTATTTGAGAGAATTAATGTCTAATCAGTATTTTTATCATTCTTTTTCTAGATTATTAAAAGGAGAAAGTAGATCAAATAATAATAAAAGAGCTTTTCAAACTTTAGAGAGTATTCTGAAAAATGGAATTTTATTTGTTCCTGAAGAAATTACACTTCCTTTTGATATTCAAAGCCCCTTAAAACCTATTGTCCAACATAGAGTTTGTTTTACACTTATAGAAAGAGCCGAACTGAGTGGGCAGACAGAAATTTTTGGAAAATTTAGTATTGAGTTCAATACAAATATTTTAAGAAAAATTGGTATTACTCCTGCGATGTATTTACCAATATTCAATTATGATGATGATAGACATCTAGAAAATGTATCTTCGAAATTTGTATATCGATTGCTGAAATTTCATCAAGAAGCTCGAGAAGAAGCTGACCAAGTGGATAATGATCTTCAACGTGCTTTTAAAACTTTTGATTATTCAAAAATTTCGAGTTTACAAAGTAAAAAACAAGAAATTTTAGAGAAAAGAGCATGGTTTGAAGGTTTATCAAATATGATCTATCCATTAGATAATAAAAGGTACACACAAGAAAATGGATATTATCAACAAAGGGAGTGGAAACTACCTGCGAATCTTACTACCAATGGAGTTGATACAACGGAAATAGCTACCTCAGAACAACAAGAAGAACTTTTAGCTATTAATCAAAAATTTTTCTCAAAAGAAATAAATTATCTAGATAGAGAGTTGCCTAGATGTATGATTAGTTTTTTCCTAAAAATTTTTGAAAACCAACACATTTTAGAACATGCTAATAAAATTATTGTGCCCCGAGAAAACATTTCTCAAGTTAATAAATTACTAACTAGATATAATGTTTCTTTGAAAGTGGAAGAACTTTAAATATATCATTATCAATGAATCTTTACATTCCACCTAATAAACCTTTTAATCCCTACATTGAAAAATGATTTAAAAAGTTGATCTAGTAATGGCAAAACAATCCCGATTCCTCTGTATTGGCGGTTTCTTAAATGGAACTCAAGTCAAAGACCAAAGTGACAACTTCACCTGTGTCGAAAATGGCAAACAAGTGACTTATCACAAATGTGAAATCTTTCATCCAGATGCTTGGGATCACGACTACTATGTTTGTGAAACTACCAAAGAGAAACAAGCAAAAAATTGGGTTTATGATATTCCAACCCGTTAATTGCATCTATTCAGGCTATAAATTAAACAATTATTAGAAACAATAACTTGCATTACATTTCTGTGATTGATTTTTCATACCTCTTTCCTAAAACTGTATGAAAATAAAGCCAATAGGGAATGTTATGACTTATGAAATAGATGCCTTTGGCACTCTGGTAATTGCTGTTTTTTTTCTTTTTATTGGACGGTACCTTGTTAGTAAAATTAGCTTCTTTAGGAACTATAACTTACCTGAACCCGTGATCGGCGGTTTAGTCGCAGCGATTACGGCCTTTATTCTCTATAAATTGTTTAATATCAGTGCCACATTTGATGCACAAATTCAAACCATTTTGATGCTGATGTTTTTTACTTCTGTAGGTTTAAGTGCAGACTTTTTAAAGCTCAAGGAAGGCGGAAAATCGCTCCTGATCTTCTTGGTCTGTGTCATTTTATTTGTAGTCGTGCAAAATGCTGTCGGCATGAGTTTAGCCACAGCACTTGGACTTGATCCACTAATTGGCTTGATTGTTGGTTCCGTCACTTTAACTGGTGGTCATGGTACCGCCGGTGCCTGGGGCGAGGTTCTGGAGACTCAATATGCGATCCAGGGAGCAGTTGTTCTCGGTATGGCAAGTGCCACATTTGGCTTGATTATTGGTGGACTTGTAGGTGGTCCAGTTGCCAAGTTCCTGATTAAACGCAACCGACTGGCTGAAACGGTAGCGCAAGAGACCAATGAACAACAGCTCGAATCACACATCAACACGGCACCCTTTGAATATCCAAAGAAAACCCGATTGATTACATCCAGTAATGCCGTGTCGACTTTGGGGATGTTTGCCCTGTGTATTTTTGTCGCCAATCAGATGACAGACTTCAGTCAGGGAAGATGGTTTGAATTGCCCACTTTTGTTTGGGCTTTAGGCACAGGTGTGATTGTGCGTAACATTTTGGAGCATGTGCTGAAAGTCGATATCTTCGACCGTGCCATTGACGTATTTGGTAATGCATCATTATCCCTGTACTTATCTATGGCTTTACTATCACTGCAACTCTGGTTACTGGCAGATTTGGCAGGTCCGCTCATTACCATTTTATTGGCGCAGACAGCGGTACTGATTTTATTTACCGCAATTGTGACCTTTAAAATCATGGGGAAAAATTACGATGCAGCCGTATTAGTGGCAGGGCATTGTGGTTTTGGTATGGGGGCAACACCGACAGCGATTGCCAATATTCAGGCGGTAACCAATAGCTATGGTCCATCACATAAAGCCTTTTTAATCGTGCCGCTGTGTGGCGCATTTTTTATTGATATTGTGAATGCTGTGGTGATTCAGAGCATTATTGCATTTTTTGGTTAAATATTAATTCGTTTTTAAATCATACAGGCATGAAAAAGCCCCATGGTTAAGTGCTATCCCAAATAGCTGAATTATAATAACATTCCATGGGGGTTGTTTATAAAACAATATAAAACAATAGATTAAAATAAAATGACTAACACTTACTCCTTAAAACACACCTTAGTAAATCCCTTCTAATTGAACATATTGGACGTTTTGGACGAAAAATAAGTTAAGATGAAAGACTATTTACGCCAAGATTACGCCAGAAATGAAACTACCAAAAGCAAGGAAACGTGGAGAGTCATACCGCATTGAACTGATGTTTAATGGTAAGCGCATCAGTGCTACGCGAGATACTGAAAAGGAATGTGAGCAATGGGCCATGCTCAAAATTCTAGAATTGAAAACTGAGCAAAATAAAAATCAAAGCGAAGTCAAACAACATTATCCATTTTCCGCATTAATGCATAAGTACTATGAGGAAATTGGAAGGCATAAGAAATCTAGCCGAACCATTAGAATCTCAATCAAGCAGTTTCTTGGCACCTATCCTGTTATCTCGGAAATGTCAGTGCACGACATTACACCTCAGATCCTGACCGACTGGCGCAACTCAAGATTAAAAAGTGTGAGTGTGGGTACTGTACTTCGTGATATATCTTTGTTTTCGGCTATCTTTACTTATGCCCAGAAAGAGCTTTTTCTCATTGAAAGCAATCCTTTCTCCATGGTCAGTAAACCATCTCAACCAAAATCAAGAAATCGACGCATAAGCAATGCTGAAATTGATTTGGTACTAGAAGCTCATAATTATGAGAGAGGGCAGATTCCAACCGAGATACAGCATTTTATTGCCTGGGCTTTTCTTTTCGCTATTGAGACAACAATGAGGCAAGGGGAAATACTGTCTATTAAAAGGTTGAATATCCATAAAGACTATATTCACTTACCTGACACCAAGAATGGCCACTCGCGTGATGTGCCATTAATGGATAGCGCGAAAGAGTTATTAAAACTAATCCCAGACAATGGATCCGACAAGCTAATTGATATAAGCAGCAGCACTTTTCAAAATACGTTTAGCAAAAGGGTGAAAAAGGCAAATATCAAGGAACTACATTTCCATGATACTCGGCATGAAGGGATTACCAGATTAGTTAAATTAAGAAAGGTGCCGATTGAAATTCTAATGAAAATTACCGGTCACAAGACTGCCGGCATTTTGATTAATACTTACTACAACCCTACAGCAAGCGAAATCAGTGAGATGCTGAACGGGTCTAATTGACCCGTTTTGCTCCGCGTTTATTTCTTTGTGGCTTTGATAAGATCATCATGGCCACCTTGGTTTCATAAAGATGCTTACCTTCAGTTCCTTGGTTATAACCTTCCAGCTTTTTGATGATTGTGGTTTTGGCTAATCCGTATTTTTCAACCAACCACGACACTGGAACCAAAGCCGGCAAATCCTCCATCTTAAGCTGAACAATTTTCCCGCCAAAGATGTTCTGTCCAAGATAAAGCTGAGGCTCTACATCAGCTTCAACCGTGATTGTATATTTTAATGCCCCCATTCACGAAATCTCCTTCAAGCTTTCAACTATATCTTTAGGTAAATCATTTTCATTTGGAATCATGGCTGTTACCTTGAACCTTTAAGTATTCCGCTTTTGCATTTGCCCAATTGGTTGTATCGTAGGGGCTTAAACCTTGTTCCTTGCACCAGTTAGTGCACCATATCCACTGAGCATGATCAAATTCCATCATCCTCTCCAATTCGCTTCTTTAAATTTTGCATTGGTCACCAGCTCTTCAATTTCACCAATGCCTACATTGCTAAATATATGGGTCATCTTCGCCCCGAACACTGTGAGTGTTCGGGTGATAGTGGAGTAGTTAAAATTCATTAAGATCCCTCAAGTGCGATATTGAACGGATCCAACTCAAGTCGACGCTTGTTAACCAGTTCCATTAATCGTGGTTGAATCTCCTCATCACATGCCGACACATCGATTTCCAAGCCATCCAATTCAGTCAGGTCTTCAGCTTTTTGAATACGCACTGCAATTGAGGATTGAGTTTTAGGAGGGTTAAGCTCTACCAGGCGTTTATTGATTGCACTTATGAGAGGTGTGCGCTGTTCTTGAGTCCATGACTTTGTGTACTTGATTTGAGCATTCGCTTCTGCAGGTGTCATTGCTTTAGCCACTCGATCAAGTAGATCAGCCAGCAATTCCTGGTGAACAATATCCTCATTTACCTGAACTGTTCTTTCTGCAGATTCAGTTTCTTTATTAATTACTCTGCGACGAGTTTGAATGTATGTATTCAGAATCCCTCTTTGGTTATCTAATAAGCAAGAATCTTTATTGATCTCGTTTTCCAAGATAGTAATAGCCTCTAGTTGAGTTGCTCCAGTAAGGGCCAACATGTATTCACTTTTAACTGTTTGTGATAATTGAACAGGGTCTGGATCAGTAGGCACTACTTCAACTACCTGACTTACATTTAAAGCTTCAATACGTTTTTCACCCAGCTTGTTCAGCTCAATGATTTGTCCACGAACCATATGTCCATTTGCACTTAATTGATAACGGATCTGCATGACAGCATCTACGGTTTCAGCTTCATTGAGTTGAGCTGTGAACTTATCGACCAATTTCACTGCATCGGTTTCGACAAATTCTTCTGTCAAACTTTCCTCTACTGCAGTAATAGGGCCTTGTTCAGTAATCTGAATATCTGGCTGACTTTCAAATGTCTTATTTTCTACAGAAACTGAGGCAGCTTCAGTGGTTGTTTCAACTGGTTGAATTACTTCTGGTTCAGGTTGCTTTTCAATATTTGGTATAACAACACCCGGGCCAGCTGGTACAGCCTGATGATCAGTTTTTTTGGAAGTAGTGCGTCTCTTAGGTTTGTCATCACCAAGTCGAACAACTAAACAGTCACCAGTTAATTCACGACCCAAAACTTTAGACATTGCCTGTAATTGTAATTTTGCATTTTCAGCATCACGTTGCACAAATCCATTGTTGATAGATTCAATTAGTGCATTACAAGTCATCTTTCCGAATTCACTAATATATATAGATGAACCATAAGTATTGATCGTATAGACATCCTGTCCATCCCGAACATCATCAAGCGTTAAAGGCTTGGTAAATGTAATACCGGCTACTTCAATAGTTTCAACCTTGATACAGAACTCATAGCCAGGTGTGGCAAAGATAGTTGCAGGAAAACGGTCTAGATCATCAAACTCAATTAATTCACCAACAGCACGACATAGAATATTTCGACCTGCCATCATTGCTGCAAAAGCTTCATTACCATTTAAAATATTCATGCGATTATTTCTCCCTGTCCTTGAGTTGTGTTGATGATGTAAGCTTTCACATCGTTAAATTTTGCCGCTTCAATTGCCATTAGGCTGTCAATACCTTGGTTCTCACAGAAACTCATAACATCTAGATTTGCTTGAGTAAGTAGTTCTTGAAGTTCATTGCGTTGGACATCGGTAATACCGAAAAATTCAGCAGGATTAATCCAGCGACTAGAATTAATATCAAAAGTGAAACCTAGTTCTTTTGCTTTTTTAAGCATGATCTGACGCATAGATTGGTAATAAACATGCGACTTATCTAATGACTCGGTGAGTTGGGTTAAATCACCGGCATGTTGGATTTCAGAGCAACTTTGCTCCCAGTTTCCTAAATCTTCCTGAGCTTTCATTGTTGCGCGCTGATTAGGTGTAAGCGTGTTGATATGATCTTTAGCTTGCTTAATAAGGTCTGCTAAGAAGGCTGGGGTTTCTTTTAAATCTGGAACCCAAACCTCACCTGTATCACCACCCAAACCACCTGCATTTTTTGCATGATGAGTAGGGCAAGGTCTAAAGCTAATGACACGTGCATTCTTGCCTTCACCGGTAGTTACAGTGGTTAAATAACCCATGATGTCTGCAATACGGTAAAGTTCATTACGATTCTTACCACCCAAATCAGGACGATAAATCACTTGATCGCCGCTCTGATCCTCAGATGCATGGGCAATGAAAACCACATCCTTTCCAGAAGCAATAAAGCTGTTTACGTATTGCTTAAAGATATTGTTTGCTAAGCCTTGGGCTTTTAATTTGAGTGAACCGTCTTTCTGTTTATTGGTATTGTTGAGCATGAGATGCGTTTTAATGCTTTCAAGCATTGCACCAACGGTATCAATAACAATGGTGTTATATGGTTCAAGATCACTTGCAGTTAAGTTTGCAACATCAGCCCATTGATTGACTTGAACCACAGCACCGCGTCTAAGCTCACCAGTACGATGCGAGCCTTTATCAAAGTCGAATGAAATAGCTTTATCGCCAGTGAAACCGATTGATGTTTTACCCAAGCCTGGATCAGCGTAAAGGTAAACAATGATTGCTTTGACCAATAAAGCCTGGTCAGCCGGAATAATATTTAAACTCATGATATTTCCCCTTAGTTCCAGCCACGTGTGTTAGACCAACCATGTGAACCTTTGGCACGGTTAAATGCTTTACGCTCATACGATGGAATATGTGTACTTTGCAAACCAATCGCTAAAGCTTTACAACGTTGGAATGCGCGTTCACGGTCGAAGTTCTGGCGGATCCAAGGCTTAGCAACTTGTTCTTCCAGAGTTACTTTATGAAGTTCACCGGTTTTACGGTCTTCAGCAAAGATGTCTTTACCTTGTTCAACATAAACAGTGTGACCAAGACGCATAGACATATGGTTCTGTTCATAACCACCAAGGTATTCAGCGAATTTTTTAGTAGAAGTGGTCATTAGCGAGTTCCTCCATTAGAAGCCTGAAACTGCAATTGGTGTTTAAGAGCAACTTGTTCTTGACGATCCACATCATCTGAACAACTGCGAACCATAAAAGGGACTGAGCCAATCGTTCCAAGAATTACTGCGACAGCCAGTGTGTCTTGCATCCAAGCTTTCGCTTTAGCGCGTTTATTTGTTTTAGCAATCTGCACACTTGATGGTGGTTGCTGACGAAGAATCCCTGTTGATGGGGTGTGGCCAAACTCAGGGGTTTGACTATGGGATGCGGTTTGGTTCATACTTATCTCACTCACAAGTAAGGTGTGGGTCTGGCCTCAAGTAGTTACCGCTACGTTGGGGCTTTTCTTTGTTTATGAGATTTAGTTTACCAAAGGAAACTTTTTAGTCAAGAGAAAAGTTTATTTAAAGAAACTTTTTATTCTTTATGGAAACTTTATGCTTTAATAGACAAAAGAAAACCCACCGCTGGGGTGGGTTGAGTACAATAAAATATATTCTAATAAGCTAGTTCAGGCGTGGATCCATATATTTCTCTTAATCTACTTTGCTCATTTTCAATATGATTCTTAACAACTGTAGATTCTTTTACATGATTAAAAAGATTCATCATGCGTTTTTCTGCTCGCATTACTATATCCATGTATAAGATTGGGGTGATTTTTACATTATTTCCGCGTTGAATTTGTTCATTATCACCTTCTTGTATTGAGTCACCTAATACAAATGCATCCACGCGAGTGGTTTGATCTATAACGCCATGTGATCTTAATTCTTTTACATAAGTCCAAACCTGATCAGTTTCAGTGGATCCTAGTCGCAATCTTGTCGTCTTTAGATCTAAGATTACTAGATGGGAAACCCCTTTGGGCTGATAGTCATTATCATAGTTGGGTATTGTGTAAAATCCTACGGATGTATCGGGCAGTATTAGAAAATCAGGTCTTAATCTTGAGCCCTTTATTTGCTGTTTTTTAAATAAGTTTTGGAGAGCGTATGTCATCCCTTTGTTGGAGGTAAATTCAATACTTTCGAATTGTGGACCAAACATCCATAACGATTTTTCAAACAATACCTGTAATTCATGAACCTCATCAATCTTTGGAACATCCATTTTCAGTTTGAACTCTGCAATCGTTTTTATTCTTCCCCCTATTTCATCCAGTATAATTTTAGCCATATCCACCCCCCAATCTTCTAGAATGGAGTCTAATTTATCTAATTGCTCACTTGTTATGCTACTTAATTTTTGTATTAAATTATATTTATTTGAGGATTTTTCAAGATTAATTAATATGTTAGCTAAGTTGTGGAGTGTGATTTCATTTAAGCTTGGACATAATTTAACAGATTGATCAACAAATGATATGAGCTTGGATTTTGACAATAAGCCTAAGTCTTTACTTTCAGAGCGCACCTTGTTTAGTGCCGCATTCGCCTTAAGTGTAGATTCTTTTAATGAAGGCTCCTCTATGAGTTCTTTCACAGCAGGAATCATTATTTTTTCAAATTCATGCCACGTACTATGGTTTACATCAAAACCCGACCAGTCAGGCAAAACTAAATCATACTCATGCAGACAATCTGCTTCAATAATCAAATTATATTTTTTGGCAGATGTTGAGCGTTGATCGAACTCAGCAAAATTTTTTAAGAAACTCCAGTTAATATCACCCACTAAACGTCCTTGAACCCACCAAGCTACACCTCTTTGTCGCACAGAAATATCGACTTTATTGGTATCAATTAGCCTTAATAAGATGTCTCTATCTTTGAATTTAACGCTCTTTTCAGTAATGCACTCTTTAGGTATGTCTTGAAGGGTTAACAAGTCACCATTAACAAAAATTTTAAATGATGGTCGACTTATGAATCTCGCACTTAATTCCATTCTAAGTTTAGATAATTCGATTAAAGCACTTTTGTACTTTATATCTGCTGAAATTGTTACTCCGCTATTTAAGGTACTATCCGTTGGTTCTGATGGTTTAATAATAAGAGGGGTGTCATCTGTAGAGGATCTTGAAACTTCACAGCTAAATGTTCTATTGTCCTTAGTGGATATAAGAGTATATTTATCATTAAAACAAAAGCTTGAAAATCTTCCTTTTCCATTTTTTCCATAAACGGTGCGGGTTTCAATTAAGTTGTTATTGTCATAAACCTGAATGGTATTTCCTTGGTTTGCGATTCTGTCATAGTTTAATGTCCCCCATATTTTTTTAAATTCAGATAAAGACAATCCTTTACCATCATCTGCAATCTCAAATTTAGAAGTCCCTCCAAGTTCTTTAGTTGTGGGCCATTTAATACAGACATTTTTAGCTCCAGCATCAAAAGCATTAGCAACCAACTCAATAATAGCAATTACTGGATCTTTAACCATATTCCCTAAAAATTTATCTAAAAACCTAGGGTGATAGCTCGCACCAAAAAGAGAATCTTGTTCCATTATAAACCCCCATTAAATCTTAAAAATTCCGACCGAAAGGACTGCATCGGGTTCACAGTTTTATTTATCCAGCCAACAAAAATTGATTCAGGCAGTTTATAACTCAGAATACTTTTCTAAAAAATCATCTATCCATCCTTGTGCCACTTCAAGGTTAGTTATGTCAGCTAGTTTTAGATTGGTCTCTTCTGCCTCGTTAAAACCTTCAATAATCGCCTCAAAGATATTTGCTTCACTAATGACCTCGCGTGCCATTTCCGCAGCGTCATAGCTTTGTTTGGCTTTTTTAAGCGAGGCTATTTGCTTATCAATTCCTGCGCCAATTTTATCTAATGCCAATTTAAATTCTTGACGATTAATCGTTAGTGCAGTTTTAGACTTATTGAGTGTTGCGATCATTATGCTTTCCTGTTTTATTTTAGCGTCGTATGCGTTTCACAACTTGTTTCCACCAATACTGACCTAATATGGATACACCTTCTGATTCAATGCGATCGGGAGAGTAGTATTCATCAGGGAATTGATTCTTATCAGAATTCGCTGAGACGGCCTTAAATCCACCTTTACCTTGCTCATTCCAATTAAATAAGTATTTAATTTTGGTGTCATCTCCAGCCTGAAAAGCATAAATTTCACCGTCATAAATAGTTGTGGCAGACATATCAATTGATATGGCTTGTCCATCCTTCAATTTAGGAAACATGCTTTCTCCACGAACGTGAATTACCTTGGTGGTAGACGGTTCGACATTACACTCTCTAATCAAGTCAACAGGAAATAACATTTTATTATTACTTGGCTTTTCAAGGTTTAAGTAGCCATTTCCAGCACTTACAAATACATCATCATAATAATCAATAGCAACATACCCATCTGGAACAGGGTCTCCATTCTGGTATATATCCACTTCCATCTTAGCTATATCTGCATTGCTTTTTTCTGGAACTACCACTCCGTCCAAAATCCATTCAGGTGATGTTTTTAAGGCTCTTGCAAGAGAGGTAATATTCTTACCGCTCGGTATATTTACACCCGAGATCCATTTAGAGACCGTGCCTTTACTAAGCCCTGTAGCTCCAATCAGATCAACCTGCTGAAGGTTCAGTTCCTTCATTCTCATCAAGATGCGTTCAGAAACACTGCTCATTGCAAAAATATCCATAACTATTGTTTCCGATAGTAAACAACCTTATTGACCTAAAAAGAAACTTATGGTTTACTTAAGGAAACTTTTAGTATGTCAAGGTAAATAATATGACCGTAGATGACGTTAGGAATCATTACGGAGCTGAGAGCGATGCAGATTTAGCACGAATCTTAAAGAAAACACGTGGGGCGATTAGTAAATGGCGCTCTTACGGAATTCCAGCATCAACCCAAGCAATCCTTCAGGTCCAAACCAAAGGCAAATTAAAGGCAAATTTAGACGCTTTAACTGCTTAAACCAATTATTACTAGATTGTCGTTTTAAAGAAACGTGAACAAATTCAAGGATTCACATGATTTTAAAGAAAGAAACACGAATAGCGATTCACCAGATGATTAATCAGTCTGAAGGATTTGATCCTAAGGATATTGCTCAGGTTACTGGTGATGCTCACAAGACGATTTGCAACTATGGCAATCCAAATATGGAAAACCATGATCCAAGTCTTAAGAAGTTTGAGGCGATCATGCTTTTGACACAAAACCCTGTGGTTTTGAAAGTTTGGGCGCACCTGCTTGGTTTTGTTCTTATGCCAGCAGGTGGAGAGGGCTCACATCGTCAAATGACGATTGTTGAAGCATTACTTCAAATGAATTCTGAAACGGGTAAAGCCAATCAAAAAGTTTTTGAGGTTTTGGAAGACGGAATGGTGAGTCCACAAGAGTATGCGGAGGCAAGTGAAATTCTTAATCGCATTATTGAAAACGCCAAAGCAGCGGATATGGCTTTAAGCAAGCAAATGCATAAATTCACGCAAAAAGAAAAAGCCTGATCTTATTCATCAGGCTTTTTATGTTCACAAGTCTAGAAGGAAAAAATGAACATGAAATCAAATTTAGCACATGAACCACCGATACCTCAAGGGCAAGTAGTTCATTTTCCAAAAAATGAGCGCAAATCTATGTTGAAAAAAGATGATGGGTTTACACCATTACCCAACTTCATTTGTGACGAAGGTTATTTAGCTGTGCTAAGTGGTGATGCAATCAAATGCATCGTTCTCTTAAATCGGCACATAAAGGGGTTCCACCTTGAGCAAAAAGCTTTAGGTGAAGTTTTAGTGATGAAAATTACAGGGATTAAGGACAAAAGAACTGTGCGTAAATGTATGGCTGATTTAGCTAAATTGCAGCTAATCAGTATCACTAAAACAATGGGTAAAAACAGCTCTTATACTTTGACTTTAGATGATCGAATTTCTATTGAAGCAGTAACATCAAATGTCACTACATCTCATGTAGGTACATCAAATGTAGTTACATCCCATGTCACCACACCAGTGACATCAAATGCTACTACACCAGTAACATCAAATGTCACCACCACTAGTGACATCAAATGTCACTCTGTAAAAGAAATAGATTTAAAAGAAAATATTAAAAAAAACTTTAAAGAGGAAAATTCACCTGAACATTCAGTTGACGAAGTTTTAAACCTCTGGACACCTGATCTCCATTCTTTGAATTCTTGGTTGCAGAGATCTGGTGAAATGGCAATGACTCAAGATCTGGTAAACCAAGTTTTACTCGAAGTGAATGCTTACTACGAACCACGTTTGAAAGCAGGCCTCATCACTGAAACTCTCATGTATTCAAATTTTGTGAAATGGGTCAAACGTGGTTACAAGCCAAAAGCTCAAACAAAACCCAACCTGAACGTCAACGATGCATGGAACAACATCCCTGAATTCCAGGGAGATGTTACGCCAGTTGAAATACCGGAGGATTTTGTATGAATACCATGGCTTTACTTACAGATGGATTTCAGAAGGTTGAAGCATTCTGCACTGAACACAACATTGCAAAAGTTCAAGCAGGTCCAAATCAGATTTGTCCGAAATGCGCCATAGATCTGGTGGAATCTCAAAACAAAAACCGTCAGAAAGAAATCGATCAAATGGTGCGTGAAAAGCATTTTGCAGGTGCCATGCTTCCAGAGCGTCATGCGGAATCAGGGTTTAAAAATTACACCGTCCAACATGCAGGACAGAAAAACTCACTCACTCAATCTATCTCATACGCTAAAAACATTCTGATTGGCGCTAAGAACAACTTTGTCATGGTCGGTAAGACTGGCGTGGGGAAAACCCACTTAAGTTGCGCTACGGCTCGCACGTTACTCAACAAGGGTATGTATGTTCGCTATATCACAAGCGAAGAGATGGCTCAAAAAATAATGCGGGCTTGGGATAAGGACACCAAAGACGCAAGTGAAAAATCAGTGATCTATGAATTCACTCAATATGATTTATTGATTCTGGATGAATACGGATTGCATGACCGTGACAAGCGTTTGGAGCTGGTTCACAAAGTTTTATACGCACGTTATGACGCAATGAAACCAACCATGCTTATTTCAAATCTCACCCTTGATGAACTTCAAAAGGATTTAGGTGACCGCCTTTGGTCTCGATTCCAGCAAGGTGGACTGACAGTGGTTGAGTGTAATTGGGGTGATCAGCGTTTAGGGGGTGCCGCATGAAAGATGCAAACGATAGTAAAACCTCTGGCACCGTATTGGCTCGAGGAGTTGAAACTCTACTCGCAATTAAGAGCACGCCAGTAGCCACAGCAAAAGAAATTCAGCGGTTGGTAATGCCTGATTGTTCACTTCGCACTGTGCAGCGATATTTAGCTGAATTGGAGCAGTTAGGTTTGGTAAGAAGACATGGGAGTGGCACCAGTGGATGTCGCTATTACTTGGATGGTAAAGCAAAGCAGTTATTTGGAGTGTAGGGATGACTCCACCAGACACGACTCATGCTGAAACAGATGGCACGCCGTGGAAAGAAGAAAATGGGGATTGGTTTTGGTGGCGTGAAGGTTGGGGTTGGATTCAGTACGCGGGACCAAAGCCACAGTCATTTTTCAACAGGTTCAGACTGGTGATGAAATGACCAGCATATCACTCGCTGAATACAAAAAACTTTACGGTGGTGGTCGCAAGACTGCCACTAAACGACCCAAGAAGGTCAAAGGTGAAAAGATTGTAAGTGAAGGCGAATCAACACTAAGCATTCAGTTAAAAGCGCTAAAAATAGAATTTGAGCAGGAATTTAAGTTTCACCACAAACGTAATTGGAAGGCTGACTTTCACATTATTGGCAAAAAAATATTAGTTGAGGTTGAAGGTGGGATCTGGAGTGGAGGAAGACATACAAGGGGTAAGGGATATATCAGGGATATGGAGAAATATAATTCAGCAACAATGATGGGTTACCAAGTAATACGTTTCAGTACAGAGCAAGTGAAGTCAGGTTTAGCAATACAACAGATTGAGAAGATGGTAGGGGATCGGGGATGAATGTAGTAGCGGATAAATTTGAACAATTTGAATGGTTGACTCATGGCATTAGCGCTAAGACAGCCAATTATGAACCGAGTATTCGTGGTACGGGGGAAAAGCCATTGAATTATGAAGATCGTTTGGGTGCTATTGCTTCAATGGATACCCAATTAGCCAAATCAGTGACAGCTTTGATTGTATTTGATGGTAAGTCGGAAAGTGATTATGAGTATGTCCGTAATCACCTGGCTAAAATTATGTTGGCCAATGCAACCGAAGACAAGAAACGTGAGCCTGAGCATATCGCTATGTATCACTTGGCTTGGCAGATTGCACGGATGGTTATGGATTTTGCTTTAGATCCAGATTTGGAGGATAACTACACTGCCAAAGGGCGTTTAGCTTATGCGGGGGTTAGTGGTAATCAAATGGGTGTGGAGATATATCGCAAGACTTGGAAACAGTATGAAAACTTAATGGTGATTGCTGTTGAATCAGCAATTGATGAAGCCTCAAAAGCTATTGAGCTGTATAAGAAAAATACTTACAGAGAAATGAAGGCATAGGGATTCCATTATTTCGGAAAGTAGGGTATCTTATTTCTATACTGGTCGTACTACGGTTCAACCGAGACCAAGTATATTTGCACAGGATGTGCATTTGCTTAAATAACCATTTTAAAAGGAATTATATATGGAACAGTTTTTTGAGAATATTCTTAGATACAGCCTCAACCTTGCAGTTGATAATGTTTATAAAGGTATTCAAACTGAATTAAATCAAGATCAAAATATTGGTAGTGAAATTGCCACTGTTTTTGTTAACAAGGGTTATGAGTTTCTAAAAAAAGAAATTAATACTCTGTGATTTAATTAAAATAAAGAAGCTCGCCAAATGGTGGGCTTTTTTAATGTTTGGTAAAATTATAATTTTTTATGCCATTGATACTTTATATGTACTGAATTATAACTAAAACTTACAATAGGTTAACAATGGGTCAACCCATGGAAGGGAACAGAATTATTATTTTAAGTAGTATATTTTTAATATGCCTATGCTTTCTATGCAGTTACGTTTATTCTGACTTAAAGGAAAAAAAGTCAGAAAGGATAAAACAATTGATTGAGGAAGCTGAATTTTCTTTATCTAATGTTAATAAAGATAAGTAAGTAACTCTATGTATTGATGAAATCTCGGTCATTTGATTAGTTTTTTTAAACTACTCAATTATTGCTGTATGGTGAAAAGAAAAACTACCCAAAGAAGGCGAGTAAAAACATTTTTCATGCATTCTTTATACTTTGTTATCGAGATTCAGGTGTTATATTTTTACTACTCCAAGAAGATAAAGCAGTAAAAATAATTAAATGGTAAACAAAATATTGGCCCGCTTAATTCCCCGATTAAGCGGGCTTTTTATGTTTAGAATTTATTGCATGAAAAGAAAAGTAACTTAAATTCACTGTATGAAACAGTTTCTCTATATTTCCTATACTTTCTGGTCAAATTTTTGGTGCTATTTTGATTTTGCGAATACAAGAAATCGCATGTAAAAACGAAGAAAATGACTGCAGCACAGGCCCACTTATTTGAAGGAGTAAGTGGGCTTTTAATTAATAGGAGAAAGGCTATGATCCAATTCTTCCGAAAATTATTCTGCTTCCATGCTTATGAGTTTGATTATGATGATAAGCATGGATACACACATGAATGCCGTAAATGCGGTAAAGATGATTAAATAATTTCTCCAACTTGCCGGACGTATTACGGCACATAAAGCCCCTTTGCATTCTAGATGTTGAGGGGTTTTTCTTTTCTTATTTTAACTATCCGGGAATACCGAAAGGTTGGCATCATGGACAGAATCGAAGCAAAACGGAATATTGAAAGATACGAAACCGAAATAACAAAATGGCAAGCACTATCACGCGGATTAATGTCACGTGATGAAATGATCATGGTGGACCGGAAGATTACTTTATTGAAAGAGCGATCAAAGAATTTAAGAAATATGCTGAATGCGTGATTTTACTGTTACACAGTTGGGTATTCATTTGACTGTGCCGGATGATTTGAAGTGGTGTTATTTAGATGTATAACAGTAGTTGATAATTGATATAATTCAACTAATTTAATTATTCTGATTTATCAAAAAATGGAAAAAATAAAATATAAAATACAACAAAGGGACTGGGTATACATTCTGATTCTTTCTATGGTTGTTCAGTTCATAATTTATTTTTTAGCTTTTGTTTATAATAGCAGTACAAATGCATTAGGTTATGTATCTTTTGCGGGAACTATGGTTTCTATAATACTTGCAGTTATTGCGATAGGTTATACATACGGTGAGTCAATACGACAAAAACATAATGAAGATGAATTAATAATTCAGATACGAGGGCTGAGTGAAATTAAAGAAAAGCTCGGAGATCAAGTAGATGTTTTGGAACAAATAGCTGATCTAAAAAAAGATGTGAATAATACAAAAGAGTTAACTATAAGCAATATTCAGAATTTGATGAAAAATATGACTCCTGAATCACCAGCATTTAGTAGCAATACAGCCAGCAATAATTTTCCCTTTTTAAGTCAAATGAACTTGGTTTTATTCGCTCAAATTTCAACTTTAATTTATATATATGATAACTGCAATTCTAATAATTATAGAGATTTTAGTAAGGGAGTTAAAAAGTATTATATAGATAAATTCACTACTAATAATGAAGTTATGCTGAGTTTTGAAGGGGCTATGGCTATATGGACAATTTTAAACAATCTAGGTGTCTGGGATGAGACTTCTTATAAGCCTGAGTTAAAAGAGCTGTTAAAAGGGAAAATTGACAAAAATAGCGAAATTTTAAAAAACCTGCCAAGTGAAATTCTTGACAATCTAAAATCAGATTAATACTGACAGTATCAGCCTCCTCCGGGAGGTTTTTTAATGGGCGGAATTTATGAATGCAGACGACTATTTCTGGAAAACAAAGAAAAGACCACTCAAGACGAAACCACGCACAAAGCCCTTACCTAAAGCAAAAGAAAAATATTTAGAAGCTGAAGAAGATTTTGAATATGCATTGAATGTATTTGAAATCAAATACGAAAAGAAATTCCAGTTCAAATCTACTAAACATTGGCGTTTTGATTTCCATTTAATAGAGCACAGAATTTTAGTTGAGATTTCAGGTGGGCCTTGGTCAGGTGGTCGTGGTGGCAAGCTTAAAAATAAAGCTTGGAGCTTGGATCGTTACGATGATGCTGCCGAGATGGGCTTTACTGTCATTCGATTAGAATCCGCACCATCGTTTAAGGATATTGAGTCGGGACCATTACAAATAAAGTCTCACTTAGCGTCACAGTGGCTTAAGAATTTGAAAGGGCATATTTTTAATGGACCAGATCAGACCATTCCCACCGACTGATTTAATTGATCAGGCAGAGGAAGAAGAAGCGATTCGCTTGGCACCTGCCGTAGATCTAAAAGAATGGGTAGTAAAAAACTGGCTGACCATTGGTGGTGAACTTCATAACCCGGATCACGATCATATTGCTGAGCTATTGCATGACAATGAAGAATTCCTTGCATTTGCTTGGGCATCATCTGCCGCCGTAGCTAAAAAACGTATGGTGCTTGGTCAATGTGAAAAGGTGATGTTTAACCAGGGCGGATGGAAGAAAGCACGTCAGGAACAGCAGATGCGAGATTGGTTCGGCTTTGTCCCTCAATACCTCATAACAGTTGATGCTGCTTTTTGTGAACAAACTTCAGATCGTGAATTTTGCCGCCTGATTGAACATGAGCTCTATCACATCGGCGTTGAACGCGATGAAGATGGCGAAATCATTTATAGCGATATGACAGGCCTACCAAAACATTACTTAGCTGGCCACGATGTCGAAGTGTTCTTTGGCGAGACAAAACGATGGGGTGCGGATGAGTCAGTAAAAAGACTTTTGGAAATTGCCAAGAATGCGCCGTTTGTATCTGAAACTAATATTGCTGCGTGTTGTGGGAACTGTGTCATCGGCTAGTTTTAAATTTTTTGCCCACTTTCCTTGATAATCCTTGATGGATGGTGAGTTATGGCAAGGCTTAAAAAAGCAGAAAAAATCTTTATTGTTCGGTCACTTGCGCAGTTTATGCCTATATCGGAGGTGGTGGGGAGCATCAAGGAAAAATTTAACCTAGATGTCTCACCTCAGCAAGTGGAGTATTACGATCCAACGAAAGTGGCTGGTGCTGATTTAGCGCAAGAACTTGTCGAGTTATTCAACTTGGCTCGCAAGGAATATTTAGCCCAACCACTACACAACATCATTGGTGCCAACGACATAGTTCAATTACAGATCCTTAGTGATTTGTTGGTTTCCAAGAAGGGCAACGTGGTCATGTCTATTAAATTGATTGATCAAATCCAAAAGATTATGAAGGGCCATTACGAGAAGAAGATTGAAATAACTGGCAAAGATGGCGGTCCTATTCAACAAGAGACCAAATCAACACACCAATTCACACCAGATGAGCTTAAAGGCTTAACAGCCCAAGAGCTTTCACGGTTGGCAATTAATGGCAAGTTATGACTTATGCAATTGAAGATATAGCGCCACTAATTAAAGAGTGGACGATCAACACACGTCTACCTGAAGTCGTTGAAGAAATGACAAGGCGTTATTACTACAGAATGCTGATTGAGCAAAATGAGCTAAGTAGACAGGCCGAAATATATAAATGCAGGAATGATCCAGTCCATTGGTTTAATCATTGGATATGGACTTACGATCCGCGAGGTATGCCGTTTGGTTTACCTGCAAACATTCCTTTTGTATTGCGTCCTGGTCAGGTTGACTTGGTAAACTGGTTGCTTGAGCGCGAGAGCACACAAACACACGGATTGATTGAAAAAAGCCGTGATGAAGGCATGAGTTATGTTGTTTTAGGCTTTTACTTGCATCGCTGGTTATTTGTTGAAGGTTTTGCCGGTGGTGTGGGTAGCCGTAAAGAAGACCTTGTTGATAAGAAAGGCGACCCAAAAACACTGCTACACAAGTTTCGTGACATGTTCTCAAAAATGCCTAATTGGATGAAGCCTAAAAGCTTTGTCGAGAAGGTCCATGATAACTACATGCGTATTATCAATCCTGATAATGGCGCAACAGTTACGGGCGAGGCCGGCGATAACATTGGTCGTGGTGGCCGTACAACGATGTACTTTCTTGATGAATGGGCATTTGTGGAAAGGCAGGAAGCTGTAGATGCCGCAATATCTCAAAACACCAACGTGCATATCAAAGGATCAACACCTAACGGCATTGGTGATAAATTTCACCAGGATCGTTTCAGTGGTCGTTATGCAGTATTTACTATGGCATGGCGTGATAACCCGGATAAAAACTGGACTGTCACATTCAATGGGAAATTGATTCATCCATGGTATGAAAAGCAACTCGCAACACTCGATGACATTGTTTTGGCGCAAGAAGTAGATATCGATTATGCGGCATCGGTTGAGGGTGTATTGATCCCATCTGCATGGGTGCAAGCTGCTGTCGATTCTCATCTTAAGCTAGGTATTCAACCTTCAGGTGAGCGAATGGGTGCACTTGATGTGGCAGATGAAGGTAAAGATAAGAACTCATTTGCAGAACGTCACGGCATCGTATTGCAGTACCTAGAAACATGGTCGGGCGTTGGTGATGACATTTTTGGGACCACTCAAAAAGCGATTGATCTTTGCTTAGAACATAAACTCAATATGTTTTATTACGATGCTGATGGCCTTGGTGCAGGTGTACGTGGTGATGCTCGGGTTATTAATGAGCAAAACCGAACTAAAGGCATTACTGAAATCCAAGCAGATCCTTTCCGTGGTTCAGGTGCTGTACATAATCCAGAGCATGAAATGGTTGAGGCGCGTAAGAATATTGATTTCTTTGCAAATCTTAAAGCTCAAATGTGGTGGTCTTTACGCATCCGATTCCAAAATACATATCGTGCGATTCAAGGTATGAAGTTTGACCCAGATAGTCTGATTTCACTCTCAACTCAAGACGTTGATAAGCGAGAACTTGAACAATTAAAACGCGAGCTATCGCAACCAACTTACACCAAAAATGGTGCCGGTAAGATTTTAGTCAACAAGCAACCCGATGGTGCGCTATCTCCCAATAGGGCGGATGGCGTGATGATCTGCTTTAGCGATATTAAAGGGCCTGCACGAGTTAGACCAGGTGGGGGCGGCTCACGAACTTATTAAGGTTTTTAAAATGGCAAAATCTAAAAACAAGCAAAAAGATACTAAGCCAAAATCAGCAGGCTTAATGTCGGAAGTTGCGGTTGAAACGCTTTCATTTGCAATGGGTCGTGCTGCTGACATTGATGAAGTATTAAAGCAAGCTGGTGTATCGCGTCAGCGCCTATCAGTTTTGATGGCTGATGATGAAATCTCTCAAGCTATGGAAACCCGTTTAGATGCGGTCCTGAATGCACCATGGCGATTTGTCGAGGATTATGGCGAGCAAACCATATTTCTAAAAGAGCTGTTTACCCGTTGGCACTTCGAGATTGTGACAGGGGCATGGGATGCTTGCCCATATGGTTATTCGGTACTGGAAGCTAATTATTTCATTGATGAAAATAATCGGTTCTCGATTGCTGAAATTGGCACCAAGCCCATGGAGTGGTTTGAGCCAAAAAATACCGGTGGCTTAATCTTTAGAAAGCCTCAATCCAATACTGAAGTTGATGTATTTAAAACCTATCCATTGAAGTTCTTTTTGACTCGACGCAAACCTT
>Ga0308160_10002614_pt1 | contig 21378 bp, 20 predicted proteins | sample PhyFR1_FD_201036 | JGI IMG/M metagenome (GOLD analysis project Ga0308160, IMG submission 201036) | Phyllosphere microbial communities from UC Gill Tract Community Farm, Albany, California, United States - DLSLF.R1 | ecosystem: Host-associated > Plants > Phyllosphere > Unclassified | place: USA...
CTTGTCGCCCAGGTTCTGCAAGAATTCCTGCGCTTCGGCCGGGCGCATCGTCTTGTTGAAGAACTGGTTGATGGTCAACAGGTTGATCGGCAGCGTGAATACCTTGCCGCCCGTGATCGCCTTGACGCGGTTGACGTAGGGCTTGAACTCGGCGTAACGGTTGACGAACTCCCATGCGCGCTCATTGTCGGTATGGAAGATGTGCGGACCGTAGATGTGCACCATGACGCCGGTCTCGGTATCACGTTCCGAGTAGCAGTTACCGGCAACGTGAGGGCGCGATTCGAAGACGTCGACCGTATAGCCTTCTTTCGCCAGTTGATTGGCGATCACTGCCCCGGAAAACCCTGCGCCGACGATGGCGATATTCTTTTTCATCTTCTTTTGTCCTGGTGGTGTTAACGACGCCGGGCGGTTGCCTGACCTCGACTCGAACACGGGACTGAAGAGAACAATGCCGAGTCAAACCGGGACACACGACAAGCGCATGGCGAGTAGAATTAATGGCAAAAATATATCACTGAACCATCGTTTTGCTCCGCACAATACGACGCGTTTGTGTGACCGAACAACGCTATGGATGCGTGCTGCAGCACTCGATTGATGACCATCCGAAACGTGTGCCAGCCAATGCCGGCGACGAGCTAATCTGACAGTACGTGGCGCATGAACCATCCGTTCACGGCATGGCCGCCGCCCCTTCGACATTCAGGAGACATCATGGCCCAACTGAACTTTCAGGAATGCATCGACGCCTGTAACGCCTGCGCCGACACCTGCGACTACTGCAGCACGGCGTGCCTGGCCGAGGACGACGTCAAGATGATGGCGCGCTGCATCGCCCTCGACATCGATTGCGCCCAGATATGCCGCCTGGCCGCGGCTTGCATGGCGCGCGGCAGCGAATTTGCGGCGGCAATGTGTGGGCTGTGCGCGCAAATCTGCCAGGCCTGCGGCGACGAATGCGCAAAACACCCGATGGACCATTGCCAGCAGTGCGCGCAAGCATGCCGGCGCTGCGCGGATGCTTGCCGGGCCATGGCGGGCGGCGCCTGAACGACGCCGCCAGGCGCCCGAGATCTACTTGCGAATCGCGGCGATCACACGTTTGCTGAACTCGGCCGCGTTGCCGCTGTGCCAGCGCCATACGACCACCAGATCATGGTCGGGCGAGATGACGATGGTGTTGCTGCCGGCGCCGAGCGCGGCGAAGGCATTGCCCGGCAAGCCCGGCAAATTCTTGCCCCTGGTGTTGAGCCACCACAGGTAGCCGTAATCGGGCCCATGCGCGCTTGGCGTCAAGGCCGCCTTGACGTAGCCCGGCGGCAGGATCTGGCGCGCGTTCCAGGCGCCGCCGCGCAGCCACAGGTAGCCGAAGCGCGCCATGTCCCAGCTGTCGATCCACATGCCGCCGCCCCAGCGTGTGCCGCCGCTGACCGATGGCGTCTGCTTGCCGTTCAGGTCGACATAGCTGTTGTGGTAAGGCAGCCATTTCCAGCTGTTCGAGCCACCGATCGGGTCCATGATCTGCTGCTGGAAGACGTCCGGCACCGACTGCCCGAACACGCGCAGCAGCGACAGTGCGAAGCGGTTGATGCGGGTGTCGTTGTATTCGTAGAAGCTGCCCGGCGCGCCAATCGGGCGCGGCTTGCGCTCGCCCTTGCCGAACTGCGCCTTGCCGACGAAATCGCTCGATTTTCCCCACAGCGTGCCCTGCCATTCGGACTCTTGCTGCAAGTGCTGTTTCCAGGTGATCGGCGCATTGTGCGGCGTTGCATAGCCGCCGTCGCCCACGCGCTGCGCGACCGCCTCGTCGACACTGCCGATCTTGCCATCGCGCAGCGCCACCCCGGCCACGGTCGCCAACATGCTCTTGGCAACCGAATAGGTCGGGTCGACGAAGCGCGTGTCGCCGAACTCGGCCACCACATAACCCTTGTAGATCACCACCCCATTGGTCTGCGCGCGCCGGGTCGGCATCGAACCGAGGCGTTCGCCAAATATGGTCTCCTGCTCTGACAGGTCGCGCGGCCAGTCGGTTTCATGCGACTGCGCGTACTGCACCGCAGCGGCCAGCGCCGCCGGGTCCATGCCGAGTTGGGCCGGGTCCTTGCGCGCCCATTCGCCGGCTGGCGGAAAATACGCGTCGGCGGCCGACGCGCTCGCAGCCGGCAGCGCCAGCCCGAATGCAGTGAACAGGGAAACGGCGAGCAGGCTACGGCGCGACAAACTCATGGATGGGTCCAGGTGGAATATGGTGAACGGATCAGATTTGAATTGTAGTAACGCCGGTCATTGGTGACTTCCTGGCCGATCCAGGCCGGCTTGTCGAACCGCGTATCCTCTGCCGGCAGCTCGATCTCGGCCACCACCAGCCCGGCGTTTTCGCCCAGGAACTCGTCGACTTCCCAGGTAAAACCGGCGTGCTCGATGCGGCGCCGGTATTTTTCGACCAGCGGCCGCTCGCACAGGCGCTCGAGCAGTTCAGTCGCATCGTGCAAGGGGATCGGATACTCCCACTCCCCGCGCGCGGCGCCCTGGCTCTTGCTCTTGATGGTGAGCACGCCCTGCTCGTGGCCAGTGCGGCCCTCGACGCGCACGCGCACGGTGCGCTCAAGCGTCGAACTCAGATAGCCCTGGCGCAGCAGCACCGGTTCGCCCAGCGCGCGCCAGTCGTCGTTGGCCAGCAAAAACTTGCGCTCGATTTCGACGCCCATCGCATCAACCCAGCGATTGCAGGATCGGCTGCAGCATCGCCGCGCCCAGGCCTGCGCTGCGGGCGCCGTTCCAGCCGGTGAGCGGGTCTGGCAGGTTGGCGTTGTCCTTGAACGGCATCTCGAGCGTCAGCGACAGGCACTTGAAGTGGTGCCCGACGTACTTGGACGCCAGCGTCAGCAGTTCTTCGTTGTACTTGCTGGCGGCGTAGCCGTATTCGCGCTGGAAGTCGGGGCTGCAGGCGATGTAGTTGTCGATGAAGGCGTTCTGGTGCGCCAGGCGCTCGGCCGAGAAGTCGGTCAGCATTTCACTGCCGGCCACGAAGTTGTACGGCAGTGCTTCATCGCCATGGATGTCGAAGAACATGTCGATGCCGATTTCTTCGATCTTCTGCTTGACGCACAGTACTTCAGGGCTGCGCTCGAGCGATGGCGTCATCCATTCGCGGTTCAGGTTGGCACCGGCGGCATTGGTGCGTAGGTTGCCGCGCACCGAACCGTCCGGGTTCATGTTCGGCACGATATAAAACACGGCGCGCTGCAGCAGTTTGCGCGACACCGGGTTGGCGCTGTCGAGCAGCGCATCGATCATGCCTTCGACAAACCATTCGGCCATCGACTCGCCCGGGTGCTGGCGCGCGATGACCCAGATCTTCTTCTCGGCCTGCGGGTCGCCGATCACCACCAGGTTCATGTCGCGGCCCTCGACGCTGGAGCCGATATCGTGCACGCGCGCAATCGGATTCTCGGCCACCTCGCCCAGCAGGCGCAGATGGCGCTCCCAGCTGTAGGGCTCGAAGTAGGCGTAGTAGACGCTGTCGAGTTCGGGGGTGTGCGAGATCGTCATGACCTGGCCATCGAACGCCGTCGGCACCCGGAACCAGTTCTCGGTATCGTAGCTGGCCACCGCCTGGTAGCCCTCGAAACCTTTCGGATAGGTGGCCTGGCCGGCGTTCAGGAAACGCATCGTGAGCGCCTGGCCGCGCGCGCCCTGCAGGCGGAAATGGAACCATTGGCGGATGTCGGCGTGCGAATCCTGGCGCAGGTTCAGGTCGATCCGTGACGGGTCGGTGGCGCTGACGACGTCGATCGAACCTGAGTCGAACATCGTGCTGATCTTGATGGGCATGGCGATCCTTTCATGGCCAGCGCAGCAAGGGCTGGCGCTGGCTGCTGCAATTGTCGGGTTCTGGCCGGCCATCATACCGGATCGGTGCGACCGTCCGGTAGCACGGCGCCGGCCGGGGATGAACCTTATTGTGCGTCGAGGTTGATCAGGTCCTTGCTGTACATCGCCATGATCTGGCGCAGCATTTCGACGTTGCCGCGGTCGAGCAGGAGGGTCAGGTCGGGCGCATGTTCAAATGCGAACGTCATGCGGATGGCGCCCGGCAGTTCCTTGCAATTGACAAACAGGGCGCGCGGCGTCGGCGTATCCCAGTCGCGCTGGGTGATCGCAGGGCCGGCAGGCGGCTGCTGCAGGGACGGATCACGGTTGGCCGGCAGGTGCTGCAGCAGCCAGAACACGATCGTGGCGGGCACCTGGAAGCACAGGTCGTTTGCACCCTGCGCCGAAAACTTGGCCAGCAACAGATTGCCGATCCGGTCGCACGACATGGACAGGCTTTTGACTTGACGAATGACTGCTGGTTTCACGACGTTGATCCTTGGGGAAAGATTGAAAAAGGCGCAGCGATTCTACCGCATCCTTTTCGCATCGTAGAAACAAAACAAGGGAGCCACCCGGACTCCCTTGCAATAGAATGGGGAACTGTGCAGGCTCCCCTGGTGTGTGCGCCACCGTCACCGGCGACTGGTACTGCGGACAACTATTGCTTGCCGCCGCTGCGGTTACCGCCCTGCGTGCTCTGGCGGTTGCCACTCTTGCTGCTGGTACGCGCTGCGCCACCGGCGCTGGCATTGGCCGACTGGCGGTTGCCATGGCTCATGCTGCCGGCGCGGCGTGCCTCTTCCGAGGTGAATTCGTGGGCCGTGCCCTTGGCGTGGGCTGCCTTGCCGCCCTGGCTGGCGATCTCGCGCTGGCGCGCAGGATCCATCGATGCAAAGCCGCGATTACGGGTACCGCTGCTCTGGCTGTTGCCCTGGGCGCCTGACTGCTTGTTACCTTGATTGCTTGAAGCCATGATGATCTTCTCCCTGTACGCTTTTTGAAACCGCCGCGTCCTGCGGCAGGCTGATAACCCGTTGGCCATCGATTTTTGAGCCGATGAGCGATGGGTCGGAAGTCATCTTAGGCATGCATCCTAGATGAGGGTATAGGAGCATTTCAGATGACTTTGTAGGACTGCATGCGATAGAAAATGCACTTACGAAATAGGCTTCTGGCAGTCAACAGATTTCCATCCGACTCGTCAGAAGAAGTCCTACACATTCCCCCTACCTCTTCCTATGCATGCGCCCTTATTAAGGGCGCATGATGGCACTATTGGATGGCCACGCGTCGTCTGCTTTAGCCAACAAATCAGGAGACCGATATGGATTCGAATCAACGTAGCGAGAGCAACAATCAAACCAACAATGGCGCCAACGAGAAATGGACGCCCGGCGCCAAAGGCACGACCACGAGCGGTCCGATGGACCACACCTACCCGAATGGTGCCAGCGAGCAGCGCGGCCAGTCCGGCACCGGCATGGCCCAGTCCGGCGGACACGATCAAGCCGGCCTGGGCGGCAGCCCGGACGGCAGCGGCCAGGCCGGCGACCTGCCGGGCGGCTCGATGCAGACCCAGCAGACCGGTGGTTCCGGCCCCCAGCAAGGCGTCACCGACAGCCACCAGCGCCAGATGGAAATGCGCTCCGGCGCATGGGGCGAACTCGAACAGCCGATCGGCGCCCGTCCGGCCGAGTCCGGCACATCGCTGGGCGAGCATCCTGCCAATCGCCAGGGCAATACCCAGGCCACCGAAGCGATGAACCCGCAAAACCCGGCGCAGCCCGAACTGCAGGGCGGCGCGCTTGGCCGCCAGCACGGCGTGGCCCCGGGCACCACGGGCCTTGAAGCGCACGGCAGCGAAGCCGGCCTGCCCGGCGCGCAGCAGGGCAACGTGTACGGCAACCACCAGAGCGCCAGCCAGGACGCCGGCACGGGCACGGGCGGCCAGACCGATCAATCCGGGCAGTCGGCCGACAGCACCGACCGCAGCGGTTCGCAGACCGGTGACGGCGCGCGTGACGCCGGCTCGCACGACGTGCACCAGTCGAACGATGTCGCCGGCGGCCTGCCGCGCAGTCCCGGCGGCACCGGCCCGGCGAGCGAGAACCCGGGCTACAAGCCGGGCGGCAGCATGCATGCCGAACCGAATCCGGTACACGAATCGAACGACGCCGCCGGCGGCTATCCACGCAGCCCGGGCGGCGCCAACAAGCTCGCGGGCGACCGCAAGATGGATGACGATACCGGGTTCTCGCGCGGGTAGCAGTTTGCACGCCTGAACGGTGCGCCATGAAACGCCATCCCCGCGGGGATGGCGTTTTTTTTGGCTGGCATTTTGGCGCCTCGTCTGCCCGATTGACGCAGCTCCAAGCTGGTCAGATGTGACGGAACCCCATCCGTACCTGGCAATCGAATCCCTCACGATCGTCACGCTCCAGTGGCGACAGACCAGGGGAGACATCGCATGCCAGCTACGGATGAGGCCCTTACCACCGACGCCTTGATCACCGTCTCGGTCGTGCTGCCGGCCTGCGGCCGCATGGATCTGCTCGACCGCAGCCTGGACGCGCTGATGCGCCAGACGCTCGATCCGCGCAGCGTCGAAATTATCGTCGTCGACGACGAACCCAACCACAACACACTGCACCTGGTGGCCGGCTGGCGCACCCGCACCCTCGAGCGCGGGCCGCGCCTGGTGTATGTCGCCAACACCGGCCCACGTGGGCCATCGGCGGCGCGCAACCGCGGCTGGCGCGCGGCGCGCGGCGCCATCATCGCCTTCACCAGCGACGACGCGGTGCCGGCGCCTGGCTGGCTCGAACACGGCCTGGCCGCTTTTGGCAACGGCGCCGAAGTCGTGTGCGGACGCATCGAAACACCGGTGCCGGCGCGGCCCACCGACCGCCAGCGCAGCGCGCATTCGCACCAGCACGTCGATTTCAGCAGCGCCAATTGCTTCATCCACAAACGGGTGCTCGAGCGCCTCGATGGCTTCGACGAACGCTTCAGCGTCGGCCGTGGCAGCGATGCCGATCTGCATTTCCGCCTGCTCGAACACGGCGTCACCACCGTGCGCGCGCCGCTGGCGCTGGCCACCCATCCGGTGCGCCCGACGCCGTGGGGCGCCAGCCTGCTGCAGATCCGCCACGCCGTGTTCGACGCCCTGCTCTACAAGAAGCATCCGGCCCTGTATCGCCAGCGCGTCGAGGCGCGCCCGTGCTGGGAGCACTACGCCATCGTCGGCGCGCTGCTGCTGACGCTGGGCAGCGCACTGATGGGCGCACGCGCGCTGGCTTTGGCGGCCGCCCTAGCCTGGCTGGCGCTGACGGTGCGCCTGTGTGCGCGGCGCCTGCATGGCACGGCGCACAGCGTGTCGCACGTGGCCGAGATGGCCCTTACCTCGATCCTGCTGCCGCCACTGGCGGTGTTCTGGCGCCTGGCCGGCGCGGTGCGTTTTCGCGTTCGATTCGCATGAGGCACGCCATGCGCCGCGATCAGGTCGCTTTCAACATGACAATCTCAGTTGCACCGCAGGAGAACACATGAGCCCACATGATGCATCGCCGCTCCCCAAGGCGTGGGACGCACTGGCCCCGTCCATCGAACTGCTCGGCAGCGCGGCGGCAAGGCTGCCGCCAGCCGCTTTTGCGCTTGCTTTGCCGCCCGCATCATCGAGCACGGCGCCACCGCGCCGCATTGCCCTGATCAGCGACGATGGCGCGCCGCTCGGCGCGTTCGATGGCGCCAGCGATGACGGCCAGAGCATCTCTCTGTTGCACCTGGCGTGCGAACTGGGCCGCGCCGGCGTTGCGGTGGATATTTTCACCCGGTGCGATACACCCAGCGGGCCGCCCGTCGTCGACTTGCAAGCTGGTGTGCGCGTAATCCAGGTGCCCGCCGGCCGGGCGCGTCACGCACCGCGCACAGCGCTGGCGCCGCAGGTCGATGCGACAACGAATTTCTTGAACCGCTTCATGGCACGCTTCATCGCCCGCTTCGCGCGCCGTCAGCCAGCACTGTACGACCTGGTGCACGCCAATGGCCATTGGTCCGGCATGATCGCAGCGCACCTCGAGCGAACACTGGGCCTGCCGTTCATCCTCGCCAGCCACAGACCGGCAAAGTCAGACCGGCCAGCCATGAGCGAGGTCGACATGCACTATCTGGGTGGCGTCGAGCCTGCGCGCATCGTCGCCCTGCCGTGTGGTTTCTCGCCTGCTGCATTCTGGCCGGTGCCGATGCGTGAAGCGCGCGACCGCCTGCGCATCGCCGCGCACCGCTTCGTGGTCTTGCACGCAGGACGCATGGCGCCGCACAAGGGTATCGACACCCTGATCCAGGGTGTCGCCAGGCTGCGCCAGCGGCATGATGTCGATGCCGAACTGATCGTCGTTGGCGGCGAACGAGGCAGCGCGACCGGGCAGCGTGGACTGGAACCGGCGCGCCTGCACCAGCTTGCCGTCGAGCTTGGCATCAGCGCGCATGTCCGCTTCGAAGGCGCCCGTCCGCACCCCGCCCTGCGCGACTACTACGCCGCCGCCGACGTCTTGGCCAGCGCCCCCTGGTGCGGATCGCCCGGCCTGGCGCCGGTCGAAGCGATGGCCTGTGCACGGGTCGTCGTCGCCACCGAGGTCGGCGCCATCAAGGGCGTGGTGCTCGACGGCGTTACCGGCCACCTGGTGCCGCCGCGCGACCCCGAGGCACTGGCCGAACGCCTGGCCAGCCTGCAGCGCCAGCCCGAGCGCGCCCGTCGCATGGGCCAGCTCGGGCGCGTGCGTGTCTGCGAACACCACACGTGGCAGCGCGTCGCACAACAGCTCAACCAGGTCTACAGCCTGGTCCTCGAACAAGCCCGGGCCAGCCAGCCTTCCCCCTTTTATTCCAGCCAGGAGAGCGCATGATTACATCCGCAGCATCGGCAGCATTGCAAACATCCGCGTCGCGTGCAGCACCCGCGGCGCCACGCTCGCCGGGGGCGACGCCCAGTGCATATGCATCGGCTGCGCCTGCCGCAATGGCAATGGCAATGGCAACGGCAACGGCAATGGCAATGGCAACGTCAACGTCGCGGCCGTGACATGAAAGCGATTTTTCTCGACAAGGACGGCACGCTGGTCGACGATTTTCCCTTCAACGTCGAGCCGCGCCGCATCCGCCTGGTCAGCGGCGCCGGACCGGCCCTGCGCCTGCTGGCCGGGTTGGATTACCGCCTGTTCGTGGTCTCGAACCAGTCCGGCATCGCCCACGGCTGTTTCGGCGAAGATGCGATGGGGCCGGTTGCCGATCGCCTGACCGACCTGATGTTTCGCGAGCAGTTGTCGCTCGATGGCTTTTATTATTGTCCGCACCATCCGCTCGGCACGGTGAGCGATTATGCGTTTGCCTGCGCCTGTCGCAAGCCGTCGCCAGGCATGCTGCTGCGCGCGGCGCACGAGCATGGCATCGACCTGCGCGCCTCGTGGATGATCGGCGACATCCTGCACGACGTCGAAGCCGGGAACCGTGCTGGCTGCCGCACGCTGTTGATCGACAACGGCAACGAAACCGAGTGGCGCCTCGGTCCGCGCCGCTTGCCCACGCGCATCGCGCCCGACCTGTACAGCGCCGCCATGCTGATCGCCCGGCATGCAGAAGACCAATGAGCCGGCCCTGGTGCAAGGGCCCCGCACGCCGGCCTGCGCGGCGACCGTTCAGGTGGCCGGCACGGCCGGCCCGCGCATCTCGATCCGGGCCTGGCGCATGACATCGCGCGCCGCATGCAATCCCAGCGCCGCCATGATGGCGGCCACGGCAATATCCGGCCAGCCGGCCTGGGTGCCGAATACGCCGAGCGCCGCCAGCATGACCGCCAGGTTGCCGATCATGTCATTGCGGGTACACAGCCACACCGAGCGCATATTGGCGTCGCCATGGCGAAATGCATACAGCATTGCCGCCACTGCGCCATTGGCGGCGAACGCAAGCATGCCGACCACGCCCATCGTCTGCGCGTGCGGCACATGGCCGCCGATGCCGCCCCACAGCGCGCGCGCCAGCACCAGCACGCCGAATATGCCCATCACCAACCCTTTGCCCCAGGCAGCACGCGAACGCCATAGCGGCGCCATGCCGAGCACGAACAGCGACACCCCATAGTTGGCGGCATCGCCCAGAAAGTCGGCCGAGTCGGCCAGCAACGCGACCGATCCGGTGGTCATGCTGGCCGCCAGCTCGACCCCGAACATCAGAAAATTCACGAACAGCGCCGCCCACAGCACCTTGCGGTAGCGGCCGTCGGGCGGCGGGGATGAGGAACTGCAGGAACCGGAACAACAGGCGGACATGGTGACCTCCAAACGACATTTGCATTAGAATCGCTCCATTGGAAACCCTGTAGTCACTATAGAGTCAAGCGGAGAGAACCATGTCCATGAAGATTGGCGAACTGGCGAAGATGACGGGCTGCCTGCCCGAGACGATCCGGTTCTACGAGGCCAAGGGTTTATTGCCCGAGCCCGTCAGGACCCAGGCCAATTATCGCCAGTACGATGACAGCCACGCGGCGCGCCTGCATTTCATTCGGCGCTGTCGCGCGCTCGGCATGTCGTTGAACGAAGTGGGCGCCCTGCTCGGCTACCAGGACCAGCCCGAGCGCTCATGCAGTGGCGTGAATGACCTGGTCGACCATCAACTGAGCGAAATCGACCGCCAGATCGCCGAACTCGGCGCCTTGCGCGCCGAACTGTCATCGCTGCGCGCGCGCTGCGACGCGGTGCGTCCGGCCGGTCAGTGCGCGATCCTGCGCCAGCTGACCGAGCACGCTTGAGGATAAATCAGGGCGCCGCGTCGGCCAGTGCCGCCTGATCGTCCAGACGGATCTGTTCACCCGTCAGCACGCGGTGGATCAGCTGGCCGTGGACACCATGCCGCTTCAGGAATTCGACCGCGCTGCGGGTGCCCTGGCTGGCCTGGATCGCCATGCTCTCTCGTACGACGTGGGTCGGATCGCGCTCAAGGCTGTCGGACGATGTTGCCGAAGCTGATGGTTTGCGGCGATCGATGGGCAAATCCTGCATGACTTCCTTTCGTGCGCCAGCCAAGCCTGCCGGCCATTCGACGAGGCCGCCCACCCAAGGTGGCCGAACTCAAAAAGACCGCCGGCCGCGAGGCCGGCGGATAAACGCTTGTCCGTAGAGGATCACGCGAAGAGACGAGCGAAGCATAGCGCTCGCCGATGTCAGTTTGATGACAAGCGCCGGCCGACGTTTTCCAGGCGCAGCCCTTGACGGACTGCGTCAATGCCACATTGCTGCACACCAATACTGTTGCGGATCTACCGGATAGCCCGTATCGTTTGCGGTTGACCTACACCGATATCGGACCACATTGAACTCGAGCTTCAGCTTTCTTGCCGGCGGCGGCGACATGGGCGCCCTGATGCGCGCCCACGACTGGCGCCAGAGTCCACTCGGCGCGCCCGAAACCTGGCCGTCGACACTCAAGACGGTGGTACGCCTGATCCTGTCGAGCAACCACCCGATGTTCATCTGGTGGGGCGAGGACCTGATCCAGTTCTACAACGACGGCTACCGCCGCACCATGGGTCCGGAGCGCCACCCGTCCGCGCTCGGCCAGCCGGGCCGCGCCTGCTGGGCCGAAGCCTGGGACCTGATCGGCCCGGATATCGAGCGCGTGATGCGCGGCGAAGGCAGTATCTGGCACGAACAGCGGCTGGTGCCGCTGACGCGCCACGGTGAACGCCAGGATGTGTGGTGGACCTACGGCTACAGCCCGATCGAGGACGATGCCGGCATCCACGGCGTGCTGGTGATCTGCAACGACGTCACCCGCGACCACCTGCTGCGTGAGCGCCTGCAGCAGACCAACCACGCGCTGATCGAGACCATGGACGACGGCTTTTGCCTGCTCGAGATGATCGACGATGCCGATGGCCACGCGGTCGATTACCGTTTCCTGGAGGCCAACCATGCCTTCGCCCGGCATACCGGCCTGGTCGACAGCGTTGGCAAGACCGCGCGCCAGATGGTGCCGGACCTGGAACAGAGCTGGGTCGACACCTACGACCAGATCGCGCGCACCGGCAACGCGCGCCGCTTCGTTGAAGGGTCCGAAGCGATGGGCCGCTGGTTCACGGTGTATGCCACCCCAATCGTGCATCCGGGCAAGCGCCGCGTGGCCCTGCTCTTCACCGACATCACCGACCGAAAAAAGGCCGAACTCGCCCTGCAGCTGAGCGAACAGACGGCGCGTGACACGGCGGCCCGGGCCGAAGCCGACCGGCGCCGCCTGGACGCGCTGCTGGCCTCGGCCCCGGTGGCGATCATCTATACCGACGAGCACGGCGCGCTGTCGGCCGCCAACCGCATGAGCCAGGCCCTGTGGGGTGAACACCCGATGTCGACCGGCACCGACCAGTACGCCGATTGGCGCGGCTGGTGGGCCGACGGCTCGGCGCGCCAGGGCCAGCGCGTGGCATCGCACGAATGGTCGCTGGCGCGCGCGCTGCGCGGCGAAGAAGTCGAGGCCGACATCATCGAGATCGAACCGTTCGGCATGCCGGGCACGCGGCGCACGGTCTTCACCCGCGCCTGCGCGATCCGCGACGAGGACGGCGCGATCCGCGGCGCGGTGGCGGCATCGATGGACCTCTCCGAACAGGTCCGGGCCCAGCGCGCCCTGCGTGAGAGCGAACAAAAATTTCGCACCATCACCGACGCCATGCCGCAGATGGTGTGGTCGGGCCTGCCCGATGGCGCCAACGATTACCTGAACCGGCGCTGGGCCGAATTCACCGGCATCGACGCGTCCGCGCTGGGCGGCGGCTATTGGACCAGCATCATCCACCCGGACGACCTGGCGCCGTTGAAGGCGCACTGGGAATCGTGCCGCAACAGCGGCACGCTGTTCCAGATCGAGCACCGTATTCGCCACCACGACGGCGAGTACCGCTGGGTGCTCAACCGGGCGTTGCCGGTGCGCGACGATGGCGGCGCGATCGTGCGCTGGATGGGCACCGTGACCGACATGCACGACCAGAAGCTGGCGGCCGAAGAACTGCGCTCGGCCAATGCCCGCAAGGACGAGTTCCTGGCCATGCTGGCGCACGAGCTGCGCAACCCGCTGGCGCCGATCAGCACCGCGGCCCAGATCCTGAAACTTCCCGGCAGCGACGCCAGACGCATCGCCCAGGCCGGCGACGTGATCGGACGCCAGGTGCGCCACATGGTCGAGCTGGTGGACGACCTGCTGGATGTCTCGCGGGTCACCCGCGGCCTGGTCGAGCTCGAGACAGTGGCGGTCGATTTGAAATCGGTGATCCAGAACGCCATCGAGCAGGCGCGACCGCTGATCGAAAAGAAGGGCCACACGCTGTCGACCCGCCTGGGTGATGCCAACGTCACCGTGGTGGGCGACCGCAAGCGGCTGGTGCAGGTCATGGCCAACCTGCTCGGCAACGCCGCAAAGTACACGCCCGACGGCGGCGAAATCAGCGTCCGCGCCGACGCCCTGCCCGGCGCCATCCGGCTCAGCGTGCGCGACAACGGTATCGGCATCGACAGCGCGCTGCTGCCCGACATCTTCGAACTGTTCACCCAGGCCAAGCGCACGCCGGACCGCGCCCAGGGCGGCCTCGGCCTTGGCCTGGCGCTGGTGCGCAGCATGGTCGGCCTGCACGGCGGCCAGGTCGAAGCGCATAGCGAAGGCCCGGGACGCGGCAGTTGCTTCAGCGTGACGCTGCCGCTGCCGGCGCAGTTGGCGCCACCCGAGACGCTGCGCGACGGCGGCAAGGCCGCGCTGGCGGCCCGGCGCGCGCTGCGCATCCTGATCGTGGACGACAACCGCGACGCTGCCGATTCGCTGTCGATCCTGCTGTCGGCGCTCGGCCATCAGGTAGCGGTCGACGACTCGCCCATGGCGGCCCTGCGCCGCGCCGCGCAGGAAACCTTCGACGTGTGCGTGCTCGACATCGGTTTGCCCGATATGGACGGCTACCAGTTGGTTGGGCACTTGCGCGCGCTGCCGAATACCGCGCGCGCCGTCATGATCGCGCTCAGCGGCTATGGTCAGCCGCAAGACATGGAAACGTCGAAGCGCGCCGGCTTCGCGCTGCATCTGGTCAAGCCAGTCGATATTCCCCATCTACTGTCAGTTTTCGATACACTGTTGTTGCCCAACTTCACGGTATGAACGGAGACATTCATGCACAGCACGATCACGGTTCGTGTGCTTGACGCCGCCACGGCGCGCGAACGCATTGCAGGCCTGAGCCAGGTATTGCTCGACTGCGTCGACGGCGGCGCCTCGGTCAGCTTCATGCTGCCGCTGGCGCACGACAAGGCGCGCGGCTACTGGCAAGGCGTGGTCGATGGCGTGGCGCGCGGTGAGCGCACATTGATCCTGGCCGAAGACCAGGATGGCGTGCTGGGCACCGTGCAACTAATCACCGACATGCCCGACAACCAGCCGCACCGGGCCGACGTCGCCAAGCTGCTGGTGCACCGGCGCGCACGCGGAAGCGGCGTCGGCCAACGCCTGATGGAGGCGGCACACGCCGCCGCGCGCGCCCAGGGCCGCACCCTGCTGGTGCTGGACACGGCCAACGCCGCCGCCGAGCGTCTGTACGAGCGCCTGGGCTGGCAACGCGTGGGTGCGGTGCCGAATTTCGCGCTGATGCCCGACGGCGCGCCATGCGCCACCACGTTCTTCTACAAGCAGCTCGATTGAAACCGCAGTCGAGGATGCCCTGCCCTCACTGCCTGATACACCACCCTGAAAGAACAGCATGGGCCAGCCAGCCGCCTTGATCATCATCGACATGCAGCAGGGAATGCGTTTCGACAGCCTGCCCGCACGCAACAATCCAGGCGCAGAAGACCAGATCGCGCGCCTGCACGCCGCCTGGCGCGCGGGTGCCCACCCCGTGGTCAGCGTGCGCCACATCAGCCGCTCGCCCACCTCGGTATTCGCGCCCGGCCAGCACGGCGTGCAGTTTCAGGAGCGCTTCGCGCCGCAGGCGCACGAGCACGTGGTCGAGAAAAACGTGCCGGACGCGTTCATCAACAGCGGCCTGGAGCGCTGGCTGCATGCGCGCGGCCTCAAGCGCGTGGTGATCGTCGGGGTCAGCACCAATAATTCGGTCGAGGCCAGTGCGCGTACGGCAGGCAACCTGGGCTTCGATACCGTCGTCGTCGCCGACGCCTGCTTCGCATTCGAGAAGCACGATTTTGGCGGTACGCTGCGCAGCGCCGAAGCGGTGCACCTGATGGCGCTGGCCAATCTGGATGGCGAGTATGCGCGGGTGATGGACACCGAAGCGGCGCTGCGCGAACTGGCGCTCTGAACGGCTCGAGAGAAGCTAAAAAGCTGTAACAAAAGCTCAAGTATTCTGGATGCTCTGATATAATTCCAGGCTAGTCGGGGCGTAGCGCAGCCTGGTAGCGTACGTGCATGGGGTGCACGGGGTCGGAGGTTCGAATCCTCTCGCCCCGACCAATCGAATCTGCAAGAAATCAGCAAAAAAACAGCAACATTGGCCGCAAGGCTGAACCAAGCCAGCTCCCATGCTGGCTTTTTTCATTAGCGCCAAGGAAACGTTTCCATCTACAATGTGACTCTCTTGTCGAGGAGTCGTCATGCGCCATCCGCAAGCCCGCATTTCATCGGTCGACGCCCTGCGCGGCTTCGCGCTGGTTGCAATCATGCTGCTGCATAACATTGAGCATTTCGACCTGTACTGGACGCCGGCGTGGACGCCGGCCTGGCTCGCAGCCATCGACAAGCTGGTATGGGACGCGGCCTTCTTCCTGTTCGGCGGCAAAGCCTACGCCATCTTCGCGTTCCTGTTCGGTTTCACCTTCGCCCTGCAGTTCGACCGCCGCGCCGCGCTAGGGGACGACTTCCGGCCGCGCTTCCTCTGGCGCATGTGCCTGCTGCTCGGCTTCGGACTGTTCAATTCGCTGTTCTATCACGGCGACATCCTGTCGCTGTACGCGGTGCTCGCTCTGGCGCTGTTGCCGGTGGCGCGCTTGGGCAACCGGGCGCTGTTGACGCTGGCCGTGGTCCTGCTGCTGCAACCGTTCGCCTGGGCCGAGTTGCTGCGCGCCCTGCCGGCGCCGGCCGCCACCCTGCCCGATCCCTCTTCATGGGCGTATTTCGGGCGCGCCAATGAATACCTGAAACATGGTTCGCTGTGGGATGTATGGACCGGCAATCTCGGCAATGGCAAGACCGGCGTGGTTCTGTGGAGTTGGGAGAACGGCCGGGTGCTGCAGATTCCCGCGCTGTTCATGCTTGGCATGCTGGCCTGCCGCACCAGATTGTTCGTACACGATGGCGCCCTGAACCCACGCTGGCGCCGCATCGGCGTGAGCGCGCTGGTGCTGTTCGTGCCGCTGTTCATCGTCAGCAAGAACCTGGAAAACTGGATTGCTGCCGCCGGCATCCGCCGCCCACTCGAGCAGATCGTCACTTCATGGTCGAACCTGGCGCTGGCGAGTTTACTGGTGGCGACGTTCGTGCTGCTGTTTCAGCGCGCCGCCGGCGCCCGGATACTGTCGCGCCTGGCCCCGATCGGCCGCATGAGCCTGACGAGCTATATCGCGCAGTCGGTCGTCGGCACCACGCTGTACTACGGCTTTGGCCTGGGCTTGTACCAGCATGTCGGCGCGACGCTCGGCATCCTGATCGGCGCTGCGCTGGCCCTGCTGCAGATAGCTTTTTGCACCTGGTGGCTGCGGCGCCATGAACAGGGGCCGTTTGAAGCGCTGTGGCACCGCGCGACCTGGATCGGTCGCGCCGCGAATGCGCCGCAGGGTCAGCCGGGACGCTGACCGGCCCCGCTTTACTTCCAGTCGCCGCGCAGCGCCAGCACCTGCTGCTGCAGATATTCCGGCGTCGCCTGCGCCGGCGCCACCGGCATGCCGACCGCCAGCGCCAGCTGTGAACGCATGCCGCGCGAGATGCGGCGCTCGAACAGATTGCTCTGGTCGCGCGTAAACCAGCTGCCCCACAGGCCGCGCAGCGCCATCGGGATTACCGGCACCTGGCTGCGTTCGACGATCTTGGCGATACCGCTGCGAAATTCATTGAGGTCGCCGGTGGTGGTCAGCTTGCCTTCCGGGAAAATGCAGACCAGTTCGCCCTCATGCAGGGCATGGGCAATGTCCACGAAGGCCTTTTCCATCACCCAGGGATTTTCCTTGGCCGGCGCGATCGGGATCGCATTCACGGCGCGGAAGATCCAGCGCAGGAACGGCGTCTTGAAGATGCGGTGATCCATCACGAAGCGGATCGGACGCGGGCTGGCGGCATTGATCACGATCGCGTCGACATAACTGACGTGGTTGCAGACCAGGATCGCGGCGCCCTCGGCCGGGATGTGCGCCGTGTCCACGGTGCGCACCCGGTACACGGTGTGAATCAAAAGCCAGGCCAGGAAGCGCATCAGGAATTCTGGCACCAGCGAGAAGATGTAGACCGCCACCACGGCATTGAGCAGCGCCGTGGTCAGGAACAGTTCGGGAATCGTGAAGCCCTGCCCCAGCAGCAGGATCGCCACGCCGGCCGAGGCCACCATGAAGATTGCGTTCAGAATGTTCATGCCGGCGATGGTGCGCGAGACATGTTTCTGGTCGCAGCGGGTCTGGATCAGGGCGAACAGCGGCACGATGAACAGGCCGCCGAACACGCCGATCAGAACCAGGTCGGCCAGGATCCGCAGCACGCCAGGCTGGCCGATCAGCGTCATGGCGTCGACCACGGTGGCGCCGCCAACGAAGGCCTGGCTGGCGAAGTACAGGTCGATGCCGAACACCGACAGGCCGATCGAGCCGAACGGCACCAGGCCGATCTCGACCTTGCGTCCCGACAGCCGTTCGCACAGCAGCGAACCGGCGCCGATGCCCAGCGAGAACACCGTCAGCAGCAGCACGAACACGCTGTGGTCGCCCTTCAGGTAATCCTTGGAAAACACCGGGAACTGGGCCAGCATCAGCGCGCCATAGAACCAGAACCAGGAGTTGCCCAGCATCGACAGGAACACGGTGCGGTTCTGGCGCGAGTACGACAGGTTGCGCCACGATTCGGCGATCGGATTGCGGCTGATGCGCAGCTCGGGCGCCGGGGCCGGCGACGGCGGGATGCGCCAGCTGGCGGCCAGGCCCAGCACCGCGAACCCGATCGTGGCGCCGGCCACCAACATGATGCCGTTCGGCTTGTAGCCAACCAGCACCGCCCCGGCCACTTCGCCCAGCAGGATGCCGACGAAGGTGCCCATTTCGACCACGCCATTGCCACCCACCAGTTCATCCGGCTTCAGGTTCTGCGGCAGGTAGGCGTACTTGACCGGGCCGAACAGCGTGGAGTGCATGCCCATGCCGATCACGGCCACGATCAGCAGCCACAGCGTATGGGTCATCCAGCCGATGGCGGCGATGGCCATGATGATGATCTCGGCGACCTTGACGATACGCGCCAGCCTGGCTTTGTCGTATTTGTCGGCGATCTGGCCCGAGGTGGCCGAAAACAGCACGTAGGGCAGAATGAACAGGCCCGGGATCAGGTTGTTGATCAGCGAAGGGTCGAGTGACGTCCAGTTCAGCGCGTCATAGGTCATGACGACCAGCAGCGCGGTCTTGAACAGGTTGTCGTTGAAGGCGCCCAGGAACTGGGTCCAGAAAAACGGGCCGAAACGGCGCTGCGTCAGCAGGGAAAACTGGCTCGGTTGGCTCATGGCGCGACAGCTCTGGTGTTGTGGAGTGCGTAATGTACAACGGCAAGAGCCGCGCAACAAACGCTGTTTCTCACATTCATGATTGCGTATTCGCAGCTGATACCTGGCGTCGTGAACGGTAATACGCGGCGGGCATCTTTAATGGCGATCTCGAGAATAAACCGAGGAGGTGGACCAACGCCTGCGCCGAAACCGTACGACGGGCCCGAATGTCGATTGAAGCGGGTCAAGCCAGCGCCGATCGGCAGGAATTGTCCTCTGCGGCGCCGGGTAGAATCGTCGGATGACTTCCGCCAATTTCCACGTTTGTTACGCCAGCGTTGCCGATGCGCTGTTCGAGCACATCGAGCAGGATTTGCTGCTCCTGACCAGCGCCCTGATCGATGACGACGACGATGAGGATAGTTCAACCAGCCCGCAGCCGGCGGTGCCGGGCCTGGCGGCGCATGATGGCATGCCGCCGCCTTAGCGTTTACGCAACGGGCTGCAGGCGCTGCCCCGTCAGCCGAGCGCTTCCAGGCGAATCCGCGTCACCTTCCCGATCACTGGCGGCAAGCTCTCGATCTTGGCGATCGCCGCATCGATGTTCTTCTCGCGCGTCTGGTGCGTGAGCATGATGATGTCGATATCGGTCTGGTTGCCCGGTTCCTTCTGCAGCACGGCGTCGATCGAGATGCCGGCGTCGGCCAGGATGCGGGTCAGGTCGGCCATCACGCCAAGCTGGTCCTGCACATGCACGCGCAGATAGTAGCTGGTGGTGATTTCTGACATCGGCATGATGGCGACGTCGGTCATCTGGTTTGGCTGGAACGCCAGGTGCGGCACGCGGCTGTACGCGTCCACCGTCGCCAGGCGCGTCACGTCGACCAGGTCGGCGATCACCGCCGAGGCGGTCGGCTCGGAACCGGCGCCCTTGCCGTAGTACAGCGTGGCGCCGACCGCGTCGCCATGCACCAGCACCGCGTTCATGGCGCCCTCGACGTTGGCGATCAGGCGCGCGGTCGGGATCAGGGTCGGGTGCACGCGCAACTCGACGCCTTCGCCTTGCTCGGTGTGGGTGCGCCGGGTGATGCCCAGCAGCTTGATGCGGTAGCCGAGCTGTTCGGCGTAGCGGATGTCCTGCGCCTGCAGCTGGCTGATGCCTTCCACGTAGGCTTTATCGAACTGCACCGGAATGCCAAAGGCGATCGCCGACATGATGGTCAGTTTATGGGCTGCGTCGACGCCTTCGATGTCAAAGGTAGGGTCGGCTTCGGCATAGCCCAGCTCTTGCGCCTGCTTGAGCGCGGTCGCGAAATCAAGGCCCTTGTCGCGCATCTCGGACAAGATGAAATTGGTGGTGCCGTTGATGATGCCGGCCACCGATTCGATGCGGTTTGCAGTCAGGCCTTCGCGCAGCGCCTTGATGATCGGGATGCCGCCGGCCACGGCCGCTTCGAAGGCCACGATCACGCCCTTGTCCTGGGCTGCGGCGAAGATCTCGTTGCCATGCAGCGCCAGCAGCGCCTTGTTGGCGGTGACCACGTGCTTGCCATTCGCGATTGCTTGCAGCACCAGTTGCTTCGGCAATTCATAGCCGCCGATGAGTTCGACGACGATGTCGATCTCGGGGTTGTTCACCACCGCGAACGGATCGTCGACGATGTCGACCGTATTGCCGGTGAGCTGGCGCGCCCGTTCGGTATTGCGCGCTGCCACCATCGCGATTTCAATGTCGCGCCCGGCGCGGCGGCGAATGTCTTGCTGGTTGCGCTGAAGCACGTTGAAGGTACCGGCACCCACGGTGCCGATGCCCAGGAGGCCAACTTTGATCGGTTTCATAAACTCTGTTTCTCGTCTTGGACTCGGCGCCTGCGCGGCATTGGCCTTAAGCATGGCGCCGTCGGTAACCGTCAAGGAAGCGCGCAATACGGCCGCAGGCATCGGTCAGGTCGTCGGAATTGGGCAGGAATACCAGCCGGAAGTGATCCGGGGCGATCCAGTTAAAGCCGGTGCCTTGCACCAGCAGCACTTTTTCCTCGGCCAGCAGTTCGCAGATGAACTGCTGGTCGTCCGTGATCGGGTACATCGTCGGATCGAGGCGCGGGAACATGTACAGCGCGGCTTTTGGCTTCACGCAGCTCACGCCCGGAATATCGGTCAATAGTTTGTAAGCAAGGTCACGCTGCTTCAGCAGGCGTCCGCCCGGTTTCACCAGCTCGTCGATGCTCTGGTGGCCGCCGAGCGCGGTCTGGATCGCGAACTGGCCCGGCGCATTGGCGCACAGGCGCATCGAGGCCAGCATGTTCAGGCCTTCGATATAGCCTTTCGCGTGGCGCTTCTCGCCCGACACCACCATCCAGCCGGCGCGGTAGCCGCACGAGCGGTAGTTCTTCGACAGGCCGTTCAGGGTGACGAACAGTACATCGTCGGCCAGCGACGCCAGCGAGACGTGCTCGGCGCCGTCGTACAGGGTCTTGTCGTAGATTTCGTCGGCGTAGACGATCAGCTGGTGCTGGCGCGCCAGCTCGATGATCTCGAGCAGCACTTCGCGCGAATACAGGGCCCCGGTCGGGTTGTTCGGATTGATCACCACGATCGCGCGCGTGTTCGGCGTGATCTTCTTGCGCATGTCGTCGATGTCCGGCATCCAGCCGGCTTGCTCGTCGCACACATAGTGCACCGGGGCGCCGCCGGCCAGGCTCACGGCCGCGGTCCACAGCGGATAGTCGGGCGCCGGCACCAGCACTTCGTCGCCGTTATTGAGCAAGCCCTGCATC